>Ga0209475_10003116_pt1 | contig 15664 bp, 13 predicted proteins | sample tdDd471_FD_187128 | JGI IMG/M metagenome (GOLD analysis project Ga0209475, IMG submission 187128) | Marine sediment microbial communities from the Atlantic coast under amendment with organic carbon and nitrate - tdDd47.1 (SPAdes)... | ecosystem: Environmental > Aquatic > Marine > Coastal >... | reverse complement strand
AATCATTACAGGAATATTCAAAGCGTGTGCTTTGTTTATAATGGTTTTAATTGGATTAATAGTGCCAAGGGCATTTGAGATGTGAGCAATAGCAACCAGCTTAATCTTGCTGTTAATGAGCTGATCTATTGTGTCTAATTTAAGTTCGCCAGCATCATTAATGGGGATATATCTTAATTTAATACCTATGCGTTTTTCAAGTAATTGCCATGGCACAATATTAGAATGATGCTCCAATTGACTAACCAGGATTTCGTCGCCAGGTTTTAAGAAGCTCTCACCAAATGATGATGCGATTAAGTTGATTGATTCGGTTGTGCCGCGTGTGAATATAACTTCATGAGAATGTTCTGCATTAATAAACTTTTGCACTTTGATACGAGCATTTTCATGCGCTTGGGTACACACATTACTGAGGTGATGAACACCACGATGAATATTACTATTGTATTTCTTGTATACTTCAGAAACGGCATCAATTACAACTTGAGGTTTATGTGTTGTAGCAGCGTTATCGAAGTAAATCAAGGGCTTTCCATGTACAGTTTCATTCAGTATTGGAAAGTCTTTTCGTATTTGCTCAATATTAATATCCATGTTGTATATAAAGTAAAAAAACAGGGAATGATATTATTGTCGAATCATTCCCTGTCAATCTTTTAATATCTTTTTATAAACAGCTCACGCTGGTGCCTTGTTGTCCACACACCACACATGAGTCGCATTTGTCAAATTCACCTCTGAAGCGTTTTTCAACCAAAGCCCGAATATTTTCCTTTAATGGCTCAACTCTTATTTTTTCAATTACCTCGTAAGCAAATGCAAACATTAAGAGAATTCGTCCCTCTGTTTGGTTAATGCCTCTTGATCGAAGGTAAAACATCGCTTCATCATCTAGCTGACCAACAGTTGCTCCATGACTACATTTTACATCATCGGCATAAATTTCCAACTGCGGTTTGCTATTTATTTTTGCATTTTCAGTTAGCAATAGGTTGTTGTTGCTCTGATAAGCATTGGTTTGTTGTGCATCGGGACGAACCAACACTCTACCTGTAAACGATCCTGTTGCTGAATCATCAAGCACACCTTTAAATAACTCAAAGCTTTGACAATTAGGTTTGGCATGATCGATGAAGGTGAAATTGTCGACATGTTGATTTTTATCGCTTAGATATAATCCATACACATGACTTTCGCAATTTTCATCATCCATTGTAATACGAATATTGTTTCGTGTTACCCCAGAGTGAAGCGTAAGGTTATTGGTTAATATATTGGAGTGTTTTTTCTGATGAACAAAGATACCAGAAACTTGTGTTGTTAGGTTATGCTGGTTTTGCACGTTGTATACATCAAATACACTATTTTCGTTTGCAAATACTTCAGTAAGGTTGTTAACTACAAATTTATGAGGCGCAATGGTGTGGTCACAAAGCATTACTTTTGCCTGTGCATTTTCCTCAACAACAATTAAATTACGTTGAAATACCAAACGATCGCTAGCGCCATTCATGATGTTAACCAATTGTATCGGTTTTTCAACGATAACGCCTTTAGGGATGTATATAAAAGCTCCATCTTGGGCAAATGCAGTGTTCATAGCAGCCATTACATCTGAATCCAAAGCATTTGTTTCTCCATAGTACTTTTCAAATACCTCAGGATATTCAGCAGCCTTTTCACGAATGCTTCCAACAACAACACCAGTAGGTAAGCCATTCACTTCATTTTGATGCGAATACCAGCCATTTACTAAAAAAACATTGTGAGTGTCTAGCTCAGGCACATCACAGTTGAATTTTGTTTCTGATCCATTAAACGCTGCCTCACTTGAAAAAGCAATATCTAGTGTACCTTTAAAATACGGTTGTAGATTGGTGTATTTATAATCTTCTACCTTGTTAGATGGAATACCCTTTTCGTTGAATACTTCAAAAGCTTTGGCTCTCAATGTATTCATTTTTTCAGGGGCACAACTTTCAATAAGAGAGTAGTTCTCTTTATAAAGCTGGCTATATTCTTCTTGCAGATTAACTACTCGGCAAGTTACATTCATAATCGATTGTTTTGTGTTGAGAATTGATTGACTATTAATCTCTAATCTTTGGGTTTAACCTTAATCCTCAAACTCTTTCTTAATCCAGTCGTAGCCTTTTTCTTCCAATTCTAGGGCTAACTCTTTACCAGCCGATTTAACGATACGACCTTTATATAACACATGTACAAAATCAGGTACGATATGATCTAATAAACGTTGATAGTGCGTGATCACGATAGATGACGTTTCTGGTGATTTCAACTTGTTAACACCATTAGCTACAACACGTAAAGCATCAATGTCTAGTCCCGAATCAGTCTCATCCAAGATAGCTAATTTTGGCTCAAGCATTGCCATTTGGAAAATCTCATTCTTTTTCTTCTCACCGCCAGAGAATCCTTCGTTAACTGAGCGATTAGTTAAGTTAGAGTCAATCTCAACTAATTTCTTCTTCTCGCGCATCAATTTCAAAAACTCGCTTGCTGAATAAGGAACTTGTTCGCGGTATTTACGGTGCTCATTAACAGCTGTTCGCATAAAGTTTACCATGCTAACACCTGGTATCTCTATCGGATATTGAAAGCTTAAAAACAAACCTTCGCGGGCTCTGTCTTCAGGAGCCAAGTCCAGCAAATCTTTATCATTAAAGGTAACGCTACCTTCACTTACTTCGAATTTTTCGTTACCAGCCAATACTGATGAAAGTGTACTTTTGCCTGAGCCATTCGGTCCCATAATGGCATGTACTTCTCCGGGTTTAATCTCTAGGTTGATGCCTCTTAGAATTTCCTTGTCATCTATTTTGGCGTGTAAATCTTTAATGACTAACATATGTTGATACTATAAGTTTCTACTTGTTTTAACTAATGGTGGATTAACCCACACTGCCTTCAAGGCTGATTTGTAAAAGTTTTTGAGCTTCTACTGCAAATTCCATTGGTAATTGGTTGATGACTTCTTTTACGTAGCCATTAACAATTAGCCCAACAGCATCTTCTGTGCTTAAGCCACGTTGATTACAATAAAAAATCTGATCCTCACCAATCTTAGAGGTTGTTGCTTCGTGCTCTACTTTGGCAGAATTATTGGCTATCTCTAAATACGGGAAGGTATGTGCTCCACACTTATCGCCTAATAATAAGGAGTCGCACTGACTAAAGTTGCGCGCATTTTCAGCTTTCTTCGATACTTTCACTAATCCACGGTAGCTATTTTGACTCTTTCCGGCAGATACTCCTTTTGATACGATAAGGCTTCGAGTGTTTTTACCTAAGTGAATCATCTTTGTGCCTGTATCTGCTTGTTGGTAATTATTTGTTACAGCTACACTGTAGAATTCGCCTACTGAATGATCGCCTTGTAATATACAACTTGGATATTTCCATGTGATAGCCGAACCAGTTTCTACTTGAGTCCACATCACTTTTGAATAATCTCCTTTGCAAATCGCACGTTTGGTTACAAAGTTATAGATTCCACCTACACCATTTTTATCGCCAGGATACCAATTTTGTACTGTTGAGTATTTTACTTCGGCACGTTCCATTGTTACAATTTCTACAATAGCAGCATGCAATTGGTTCTCATCGCGTTGAGGTGCAGTACATCCTTCCAGATAACTAACATAACTATCGTCATCGGCTATAATCAGGGTTCTTTCAAACTGCCCTGTATTCATTGCGTTAATACGAAAGTAAGTTGAAAGCTCCATTGGGCAACGAACACCTTTAGGGATGAATACAAATGAACCATCACTAAAAACAGCCGCATTCAAGGCTGCAAAATAATTGTCGCCGTGTGGAACAACAGAACCTAGGTATTTCTTAATTAAGTCTGGATATTCTTGTACTGCTTCGCTGATGGAGCAGAAAATAATGCCTTTCTCAGCAAGCGTTTCTTTGTAAGTTGTTTTTACAGAAACACTATCAATAACAGCATCAACAGCAACTCCTGCAACTCCAGCCAGCACCTTTTGTTCATCAAGAGGTATACCTAGTTTGTCAAACGTAGCTCTTAGGTCAGGATCTACTTCATCCATGCTTTCCAGTTCCGGTTTTTTCTTCGGAACCGCATAATAGATGATATCTTGAAAGTCTATTTTAGGGATGTTTAATTGCGCCCAGTCTGGTTGTTTCATGGTCAACCAATGGCGGAAAGCCTTTAAACGAAATTCAAGCATGAATTCTGGCTCGTTCTTTCTTGCCGAAATCATACGCACTGTATCTTCGTTCAAACCTTTTGGGAACTCTTCCATTTCAATATCGGTATAGAAACCGTATTTGTATTCCCCTCCGGTAACTTCTTCTAATATTTTATCTTGATCTTCAGCCATACAATACTCTAACACTTGTTCGTCAATCTAACAATAAAGCATACTATTGGTTCATTGTTAGATTTTATTCAGTATAATGCGGATTTTTGGTTAATGGGAAGGCAAAAATAAGCAATTATTAAGATTAAATAAAAATTTGGAATGCCGAAATACTAGTACCATGACAATTGTCAATACTTTAGTATTCACGCCTGTTGGACGCTATTTAATTAATAGCCTACTCAACGCGAGATCTTGACACGAATACTCTAGTATTACTTCTAATTAAGTACTTTATTGTCGTAATTATAAATTATCCAAATGATAATCCTGATGCGCCACCAGGAAGTACAAATCCTCCGGGGCGTTGATCTATTATTTTTTTGTACATGCCTTTTGCCATGTTAATAGCTCTCATCTTAGCTTTTTCAGCCAACTCCCCTTCAAATAGTTCATCAATTGTATTGGACCATAATGCTACCCATCGATCAAAATGTGCTGTTGTAATCGAATGCATAAATGTTTTGTCTACACCATGATGGGCTTTGGCAGGGTTGCCGTTAAAACCTTTTTTGTCCATTAAGTTAAGTTCCCAAAAAGCGATAAGTAAAAGATAGTGCTTTTCCCATTCTTGTTCGCTTGTAATAGTTTGATTAAAGAATGGTCCGAGAATATCATCCTGACGCACCTGTGCATAAAATGTACGAACTAATTTCTCTATATCGTCTCGTGTTTGTAAATTTGATTTTGCCATTGAATTATTTTACTGTTCTTAGTACTCAAAACAGAGGTGTTAAAAATTTGTTTAGTATAATGCAATATTTAAGACTTATTGATTAAACTATTATAGAGTTTAGAGCGAAAAATAAATTCCTTTTTTTAAGTTATAGAAAATTTTTTTATATGAAACAAGTGGAAGCTCAATACCCTTTTGAAGATCTAAGTCGAAAAATAAAAGGGAACCTCCGTTTAGATGATACTTCAAAACTAATTTACGGAACGGATGCATCAGCATATTTTGAGAAACCACTTGGTGTTGTTATTCCCAGAGATGCAAAGGATATACAATCTGTTATCCATTTTGCGAAAGAGCATGGGATTTCCTTAATTCCGCGAGCAGCAGGCACTTCATTGGCAGGCCAGGTTGTTGGAGCTGGATTGGTCGTTGATGTTGGGCCTTATATGAATAAGATCCTCGAAGTTAATAAAGAAGAGAAGTGGGTAAGGGTAGAGCCTGGTGTTGTTTTGGATGAGCTAAATCAGTATTTGGAAGAATTTGGTTTGTTTTTCGGGCCGGAAACATCAACATCAAACCGATGTATGATGGGAGGAATGGTTGGTAATAATTCTTGTGGAGCTCACTCTTTAATATATGGAAGTACCAGAGATCATACGCTTGAATTGAAAGGTTTTTTAAGTAATGGAGATGAAGTTGTTTTTAAGTCGATAAACAAGAGGGCGTTTGATCGAAAATGCAAAAGTGAGTCTTTCGAAGGAGAAATATATGCTTCAATTCGAGATATTCTAACGAATAAGGAAAATCGAAAATCTATTCGAAATGAATTCCCTCACCCGGATATTCATAGAAGAAATACGGGTTATGCCTTAGATTACCTGTTGGAAATGTTGCCACTAGAAGAAGAGAATGGTGAGTTTAACTTCAGTAAACTATTGGCAGGCTCTGAGGGGACGTTGATGTTTTCAACAGAGATTAAGCTTAATTTGATTGATCTGCCTCCAAAAGAAAAAGGTTTGGTTTGTGTTCACCTTAATTCTCTTGAGGAAGCATTAGAAGCTAACTTAATAGGGCTGAAATTTAATCCAGGAGCTATCGAGCTGATGGATAAGACTATATTAGATTTGACAAAAGGCAATGTTTTACAAAACAGAAATCGCTTTTTTGTTGAAGGAGATCCTGCAGCTTTGTTATTTGTTGAGTTTGCTCGGCATAGTAAAGAAGAAATAGAGCAGTTATCATCGAAAATGATTAATGCCATGGAGGCTGAAGGGCTTGGTTATGCCTTTCCAGTGGTTTATGGTTCAGATATTAAAAGAGTATGGAATCTTAGAAAAGCAGGTTTAGGTGTTTTGGGTAATATGCCAGGCGATGATCGACCTGTACCGGTAATAGAAGATACTGCTGTTCGACCAATTGACTTGCCTGCTTTTATTACAGATATCAAAACGATGTTAGAGGGCTTTGGTAAGGAGTGTGTATACTATGCACATATCGGGACTGGAGAATTGCATTTGCGTCCAGTTTTAAATATGAAACAAGCTGAAGGTGTTGAGTTGTTTTATCAAATAGCTAAGGAAACAGCTCATATTGTAAAAAAGTATAATGGTTCGTTAAGTGGTGAGCATGGTGATGGTCGTCTTCGTGGACAGTTTATTTCATTAATGGTTGGTGAGCACAATTATCAACTTTTTAAAGATGTAAAAAAGATATTTGATCCTACGAATGTGTTTAATGTTGGTAAAATCACAGATACGCCAGCAATGAATACCTCGTTACGTTATAAAAATGCGAAAGTATCTTTTGATAAAGGGAATGTATTTGATTGGTCATCAACCATGGGGATGGTTAGGGCAGCAGAGAAATGTACGGGATCAGGTGATTGCCGTAAGAGTCATCTCATAGGGGGAACAATGTGTCCGAGCTATATGGGATCACGTGATGAGCAACAAACAACTCGAGCAAGAGCAAATGTTTTACGCGAATTTTTTAATGGAACGATACCAGAGACAAAGCTGGGGTATAAAGAAGTGAAAGCTGTGCTTGATTTATGTTTATCATGTAAAGCTTGTAAAACAGAGTGTCCGAGTAACGTCGATATATCTAAATTAAAGGCTGAATTTTTAAATGCTTATCACGATAAATATGGGATCCCATTGCGATCTTGGATGGTAGGTAATCTAACCAGTCTTAATCGTATCTTAATGCCAATTTCATTCCTTTATAATATAGGTATAAAGTGGAAATGGCTTAAAAGTATTAGTGAGAAGAGTTTGGGATTTTCTAGGAAAAGGCAGTTTCCGGCTTTGGCGAAGCATTCGTTAAGGAAATGGCAAATGAAGAATGTTGTAAACAGTAATGGATCTCGAAAAGTGCTTCTTTTTGTTGATGAATTTACAGACTATAGTGATACTGAAGTTGGAATAGCTTGTGTTTTGTTGCTCGAAAGATTAGGCTATGAAGTATTGATGAAGAAACATCATCAAAGCGGCCGGACCTATTTATCGAAAGGTTTGGTTAGTAAAGCTGTAAATGTTGCTAATAACAATGTACAAATGTTAGCTGATCTGGTTAATAATAATTTACCAATAATTGGGATAGAGCCCTCAGCTATTCTCACGTTAAGAGATGAATATCCTGAGCTAGTATCTGATTCTTTAAAGTCAAAGGCGGAACATCTGGCCAAGTACACCTTTACTTTTGAAGAGTTCTTAGCAGAGGAAGTAGATAAAGGCAATATCTCGGTAAATTCATTTGTAGAAGAGAAGAAGCAGATTCGTTTTCATGCACATTGTTATCAAAAAGCATTATCCGATACTTCACTAACAAAGAAAGTGCTTGAGATTCCTAAAAATTTTATAGCCGAAGAAATACCATCAGGCTGTTGTGGCATGGCAGGTTCATTCGGATATGAAAAGGAGCATTACGATTTATCAATGCGAATTGGTGAGTTGGTTTTGTTTCCAGATGTTAGGGCGCATCAAAACGAGGCCTTAATAGCCGCAGCTGGAACGTCATGTCGACATCAGATTAAGGATGGTACTGAAGTAGAGGCATTACACCCTGCTCAGATTCTTTATAATGCATTAAAGTAAACATTGAACTTATACATTGTCTTTAGTACCTTTAGTTGTTTGGAAATAATAAAGTGTGAGATAGTAAGTGTTCTTTAGAATCTATTTTTAGGGCAATATATGTTGATGAATCACATCTTTTTTTGGGTTTGCTTACAATTTTTGACTGTTTTGGGTGGTTTGTTTTGGTGACATATGTCATAAAGTGCTAAAAAACATATTTTCCTCTTTTTTAATAGTCATTAAATCAGGCGATTGAGGAAAGATGAAAAAAGCTGAAATTTCCTTACAAATTATAATGCTGTTATCTAAAAATATCTATTTTTGAAACCATATTATTACAAAATAAAGATCCAACATTTAATACCTTTTCAATATGGACGCTAAGATGAAGGAATTCATGGATGGCGTTAGGGTTAAGAACCCTGGCGAAGACGAATTTTTGCAAGCAGTGCAAGAAGTAGTAGAAACAGTATGGGACTTTTATCAAGAGAACCCACACTATAAAAAAGCTAAGATCCTTGAACGTATGACTGAGCCTGAAAGGACAGTTATGTTCCGTGTGCCTTGGGTTGACGATAGTGGAGAAGTACAGGTAAATCGTGGTTACCGTGTTGAGTTTAACTCAGCAATCGGACCTTATAAAGGAGGTTTGCGTTTTCACCCTAGTGTGACACTAAGTGGTCTTAAGTTCTTAGGATTTGAGCAGACATTTAAAAACAGCTTAACTACTCTTCCAATGGGTGGTGGTAAAGGTGGATCTGATTTCAATCCAAAAGGCAAGTCTGATTTAGAAATTATGCGTTTCTGCCAGGCTTTTATGAGCGAACTATTCCGTCATATTGGTCCTAATACAGATGTACCTGCTGGTGATATCGGTGTTGGTGGTCGTGAGATCGGTTACTTATTTGGTCAGTACAAAAAACTACGTAATGAATTTACTGGTGTATTAACTGGTAAAGGAGCCGAATTTGGTGGTAGTCTTATTCGTCCTGAAGCAACTGGCTTTGGTGCTATTTATTTCGTTCGCGAAATGTTGGCTGCTAAAGGTGAAACGATGAAAGGTAAAACAGTTTCTGTTTCAGGTTTTGGTAATGTTGCTTGGGGTGCAGCTTTAAAAGCTGTTGAGTACGGTGCTAAGGTTGTTACTCTTTCTGGTCCTGATGGATATGTTTATGATCCGGAAGGTATCTCAGGTGAGAAAATTGATTATATGTTAGAGCTACGTGCTTCTAACCAAGATATTGTTTCTCCTTATGTAGAGCGTTTTGGTGGTGAATTTTTCGCTGGTAAAAAGCCATGGGAGCAAAAAGTTGATATTGCAATTCCTTGTGCTATTCAAAATGAGTTGAACGAAGAAGATGCAAAAACTTTAATTGCAAACGGTTGTCAGATTATTGCTGAGGCATCTAACATGGGATGTACTGCAGAAGCAGCTTATTTAGCAGCTGATAAAATTCTTTTTGCACCAGGTAAAGCAGTAAATGCGGGTGGTGTTGCTGTATCAGGTCTTGAAATGACTCAGAATAGCATGCGTCTTAACTGGTCAGAAAAAGAAGTTGATGATCGTTTAGATCAAATTATGACTAGCATTCACAATGCTTGTGTAAAATATGGAACTGAACCTAATGGTAAAGTGAATTACATCAAAGGAGCTAATGTTGGCGGTTTCGTGAAAGTGGCCGATGCAATGATTGCTCAGGGTGTTGTTTAAATTTTTCTAGATGCAACAATAAAAGCCGTCCCCTCCCCGGGACGGCTTTCTTGTAACTAATCTGTGTGTAAAATCAATCCGACTATTGTCAGTTAACTCAAGAAACATTGGTATTTTTACGCTTTATTAAAATTAGTGCTAGTGATAGATACGCATTCACACATTTACCTATCCGAATTTGATGAGGATAGATCAGAAGTAATAGAACGAGCAAGAAAAGCTGGCATAGAAAAGATTTTGCTGCCTAATGTCAATGGGGAGACCATTGAGGCAATGCATAATCTTGAAAATGAATATCCCCAGTTTTGTTATGCTATGATGGGTTTGCACCCAACTTCGGTAAAAGAAAATTATATTGAACTTCTAGATGAGGTTGATAATCATCTGTCTAAGCGTGATTATATAGCTATAGGCGAAGTAGGGATTGATTTATATTGGGATCAAACCTTCAGAAAAGAGCAAATGCTGGTTTTTGAACAGCAAATTATTTGGGCAAAAGAAAGAAATCTTCCGGTAGTTATTCATTGTCGTGATGCTTTTCCTGAGGTATTTGAAGTGGTCGAGAGAAATTTAGATGCTAAGTTAAAGGGGGTTTTTCACAGTTTTACAGGAAATGATGTTGAGGCTGAACGTATTTTAAGCTATCAAAATTTTATGCTGGGAATAAATGGAGTTGTATCATTTAAAAATACCCATTTGCGAGAGCTGATTACAGCAGTTCCCTTAAATAAGTTAGTTCTTGAAACCGATGCACCATATTTGGCTCCTGTACCGCATAGGGGTAAACGGAATGAACCTGCTTATTTGCAGAAAGTGGCTGAAACCATTGCTGTAACTCAGAATGTTAGTATTGATGAAGTGAAAATCCAAACAAGTTATAATGCCAAGTGCTTGTTTGGATTATAGATTAAAATAGAATGCTATGGAAGAGAGAAAGATTTTAATAATATACACTGGAGGAACAATTGGGATGGTAATCGATCCGGAAACAAATTCGCTGGTTCCTTTTGACTTTGAAAGTATTTCAAAACAAGTCCCTGAATTGCGTCGATTTGATTTTCAGGTTAAAAGTATCTCTTTCGAGCCCTTGATTGATTCATCGGATATGCATCCTGAGGTTTGGATTAAAATGGTTGGTATAATAGAAGAAAACTATGCGAATTATGATGGTTTTGTAATATTACACGGAACAGATACCATGGCCTATACTGCAAGTGCGTTGAGTTTTATGTTGCAAAATCTTAAAAAGCCTGTTGTTCTAACAGGCAGTCAGTTACCTTTGGGAACCATTCGTACTGATGGTAAGGAAAATTTAATTACAGCACTAGAGATTGCTGCTGCGCAAAAAAATAGGCAAGCACTAGTACCTGAGGTATGTATTTATTTTAAGGATAAATTATTCAGGGGTAATCGGACAACAAAATATAATGCTGAGCATTTTCACGCTTTTCGCTCAGATAATTATCCGCCACTAGCGGAAGCCGGGATTCACTTAAAGTACAATTACCCTTATATTAGATATACAACTTTAAACGGAACATTTAGAGTTGCAAAAAAAATGGATACCAATGTGGCTTTACTACGTATATTCCCTGGAATCAATAAAGATGTTGTTTCTGCAGTACTAAATGCTCCAAATATTAAAGCTGTGGTGCTCGAGACGTATGGCTCAGGTAATGCTCCAACTAAGAAATGGTTTTTAGATGCCATTAAGGAAGCTCTTGATCGGAATATCATAATTCTGAACGTAACCCAGTGTTTAGCAGGAAGTGTTGAAATGTGGAGGTATGAAACAGGTATACATCTTTTAGAACTGGGCGTAATTAGTGGATATGATATGACAACAGAAACTGCTGTTACTAAGTTAATGTATTTACTTGCCAATTCATTGTCAATAGCAGATGTAAAAGCAGGATTGAATAAATCATTACAAGGCGAAATACACTTATAATTAGATGTTGTTGTCTAGGCAGATGCTTGAAAAAGCCTTTTATATTTGTCAATATTAAATAGGCACTTTTGCAATAGATAAGTGCTGTAAGTATGATTAGTGTCATGCTTTAACAACAAAGGATCTTTCTTGCTTGTGTCTATAACGAAAATTAACAGTTCAAACTTTGTATTTGACTTTTTTTTTGTAATTTGCAACCCTGAAAAATTAAAGGGTTTGAACCTTTTTTTGTAACTTGTATTAGATAAAAAAAGGGGACAACAGTAAACTATTTTGAGTATTAACAATACTAATACAAATCAAAATTTTTAGCAGACTATGAAAAAGCTATTTGCGTTTTTAGCAGTATTTGGAATGCTGAGTACCGGTGCCAATGCCGTTTATGCTCAGGAAGATGAAAATGTAGCGGGCGAAGCTACAGAACAGGTGGCTGAAGAAACAGCTCCAAGTGAAGAACCAGCTATGCAGGTTGCAGAAGAAACAGCTCCTGAAGCACCAAAAGGTATTCACAAACAAATCAAAGCGAAATTTATTGAAGGTGGTGCCATCTTTATGAGTTTCGTATTGTTATGTCTAATCTTCGGTTTAGCATTAGCAATTGAAAGAATTATTTATTTGAACCTTGCTTCTACAAACACGAAGAAGTTGCTTCAGAACATCGAGAATGCATTGAATGACGGTGGTGTTGAGGCTGCTAAAGAAGTGTGTCGTAATACAAGAGGTCCTGTAGCATCTATTTTCTACCAAGGACTTGATCGTTTTGACGAAGGAGTTGAAGTAGTTGAGAAGTCAGTTATTTCTTATGGTTCAGTTCAAATGGGTCTTTTAGAAAAAGGTTTAACTTGGATTTCATTGTTTATCTCACTTGCTCCTATGCTTGGTTTCATGGGTACTGTAATCGGTATGATTGAAGCATTTGATAATATTCAGGCAATGGGTACTATTTCTGCAACAGCTGTAGCAGGTGGTATTAAAGTGGCGTTGATTACCACTGTATCTGGTTTGATCGTAGCGATCATCCTTCAAGTATTCTACAATTACATCGTATCTAAAATCGATGGTATTGTAAATACAATGGAAGATGCTTCTATCTCTCTACTAGATATCTTGGTAAAATATAACATGAAAAAATAATTGTCGTTATGACGAAGCTTTCAAAAATTTTAAATATTGTATTATACCTGTTGTTAGCGATAACACTTGTCTTTGCAGGGCTGTTCTTCTTCGGTGGGGATGTAGTTGGTGAAACTTACAAAACTCCATTGTACACAGGATCATTCTTGAACTGGGCTAAGTTATTGGTATACATCACAGCAGGTGTAGCGCTATTATTTGAAGTATTTCACTTGGTTGTGAATCCAAAGAATGCGATGCGCTCGATTATCTCTATGGGTATTTTGGGTGTAATTGTATTAGTTGCTTATGCAATGGCAGATGATACACCTCTTCAACTAATAGGATATGATGGATCTGATAATGTTCCAAGCATGTTAAACCTTGCTGGTACCATGTTATATGGAACATATCTTCTGTTTGGAATAGTTGTTTCAGCTATCCTTTATACGGAATTATCGCGTCTGTTTAAATAATGGCCCGGTCTCTGTTTTTGCAGAGACCATAAACTTAATTATCTATGGGTAAAAGAGAAGTACAAGAAGTTAATGCAGGGTCAATGGCAGATATTGCTTTCTTGTTGCTTATCTTCTTCTTGGTTACGACAACCATGGACACTGATACTGGTTTAGCACGTCTTCTTCCTCCTATTGAGGATGAACCAGATCCGGATACGCCTCCAATTAAGGAGCGTAACGTATTTACCGTGCTTTTGAACAGTAGTAATCAGTTGTTGGTTGAAGGTAAGCCAATGGAAGTAAGAGAGTTAACGGAAGCGACTAAAGAATTTATTGTAAACCCTTTGGATGCGGAAAATCTTCCGGAAAAAAAGGAGATCGAAGTTGAATTCTTTGGTACTGTGGAAGTAAGTAAGCAAGTGATATCTCTACAGAATGACCGTGATACTGAATATCAGACTTATTTGATGGTTCAAAATGAACTTCAGCGAGCATATTCTGAGTTGAGAGAAGATTTAGCGAAACGTAAGTTTGGTAAGGCATATGCTGAGTTAGAAAAGGAAGAGCAAAAAGCTATTCGTTCGATCTATCCACAGCGTATATCCGAGGCAGAACCTAAAAATATAGGGAAATAGATTATGGCAAAGTTCAGAAAGAAAAAGAGCGGAGGCCAAGCAGCTATTAACACGGCCTCATTACCAGATATCGTATTTATGTTGCTTTTCTTCTTTATGGTTTCAACAACCATGAAAGAGGTTGATATGAAGGTTCAAATTAAACCGGCACAAGCAACTGAATTAGCGAAATTGGAGAAAAAGGAATTGGTAACTTTTATTTATGTAGGTGTACCTGCTAAAAAGTTTCAGTCTCTTTACGGAAGTGAACCAAGGATTCAGTTAAATGATCAATTTTCTACCGTACCTGATATTCAAAGTTATATTGCTCAATCGCGTGATGCTATGCGTGAGAGTGATCAGCCAAAAATGACAGTGTCAATTAAGGCAGACCGTGAATGTCCGATGGGAGTAATTACTGACATTAAACAAGCTCTACGTAAAGCAGCAGCATTAAAGATTAATTATTCTGCAGCTGAAATGGTTAGAGAAAGATAATTGAATATAAAATTAAAGAAAGGGGAACCAGTTGGTTCCCCTTTTTTTTGCCTTTTTTTTAAGTAAACAGCTCTTAACATTTCTTCGCTTTTTGTTACAGTTAAAAATTGTTTCTATTTTAGTCGATTCTATGCTTAATCATTAAGTATATAGGGGAGATTTATTCGATTTAATAGGAAATAACTTGGAAGAGAATAACGAAATAGATGCAGCAGAGAAATTTTTGAACCGTAAGGATCTTTCAGCTTTTAAAATTGTGTATCAGCATTATTATAAAAGCCTGTGCTTTTTTGCGCATGGCTATTTAAAAGAAGATACACTTGTTGAAGATGTAGTACAAGATGTTTTTACTCAAGTATGGGAAAATGTACCACAATTAAAGGATGCCACTAAATTACAGAGCTATCTGTATATGATGGTACGTAATCGCTGTCTTAATCATAAGCGTAACCTAGGACATTTTGAAAAATATAGTGAGCAAGAATTACAACTTGAGGATTGGGAAACGGATGAATCGATGCGCTTGATTAAAGCAGAAATAATCCGTGAAATAATGGATAGCCTTGAGAAATTACCTGAAAGGGCTAAAGAAGTATTTAAATTAAGCTATCTGACTCAATTAAGGGAGCCTGAAGTAGCAGACCGTCTGGGTATATCTGTCAACTCTGTTAAAACCCATAAAAAGAGGGCTAAGGATTTACTCAAAAAGGAGCTTAAACATATTTTCCAATTAATCCTCATTTTAAATTTATAAAAAAAAGACACTTTTTTTTTATAAGCTCTTCACCTAATTTATTTTTAAGGTTGTCCTAGTTATAAAAGGCAGTAAAAATGAATCTTTTTAATATCGCACATATCGCTATCAAATTCCTTAAAGGTCAAACTTCTGAAAAGGAGAATGTCTGGCTCGAAGAATGGAAGAAAGAGCAGGCTGAACATGAGGCCTTGTTAAGAGATATGGAAAATGAGAAAATCCTTAATAGAGACTTAATTCAATACAATAAATACGATGCCGATAAGGCATGGTATAGGTTTGAAGAGAATAAGCTACATGCAAGATCTAATTCATCGTTATTGTTACCATTAATTAAGATTGCTGCAGTTCTTCTCTTAATTGTATCAGTTGGTGGCGTCTTATATGTAATGATGCCAGA
>Ga0209475_10003113_pt1 | contig 15668 bp, 14 predicted proteins | sample tdDd471_FD_187128 | JGI IMG/M metagenome (GOLD analysis project Ga0209475, IMG submission 187128) | Marine sediment microbial communities from the Atlantic coast under amendment with organic carbon and nitrate - tdDd47.1 (SPAdes)... | ecosystem: Environmental > Aquatic > Marine > Coastal >... | reverse complement strand
GCTGGTGCTGATGACCGACGGACAGAACACCAGCCAGTACTACCTGCCCGACGACTATCGCTCCGATCCGACCAACGCCTGGTGGAACGCCGAGGAACAGGTCTATTCGGTCAACACCGGCCCGGATACCTACGACCGCGACGACGATGGCAACACCTCCGAGGACATGTACTACTGGAACGAACTGGAGGAATGGGGCGACCACCCCTATGGCAACGGCACCGATGAAGAGCCCGCTTATGAATGGGAATGCACCAAGTATGCGGGGAAAAGCGGCAAGTGCAAGAAGTACGGATGGGTAGAATCCGGGACCGAATCCGTCGAAGAGGACGGCACAGCGGTCGAGCTTTCGATGGGGGACCTGTTCGCCTATACCACCGCGCTGGAGATCGCCGACGATATTTTCGCACCGACCATGGGGTACACCGCCGCGCGCGACAAATGGTACTACGGCACCCGCTATGTCTATGTGAACAGCTCCACCAAGAACGCCCGCACCAAGGCGATCTGCGACGCCGCAAAGGTGGAGAACATCATCGTGTTCACCATCGGCTTCGAAGCGCCCTGGAGCGGGCTTGAGGTGCTCAAGGACTGCGCCAGTTCCGACAGCCATTTCTTTGACGTGGACGGGCTGGAGATCGCCGATGCCTTCGCCTCGATCGCCTCGTCGATCCGCAAGCTGAGGCTGACGCAATGATCGCGCGGGCGCTCGGGCGGCTGTGCCGGTTCTGGCGGGCCGAGGACGGCAACGCGACGGTCGAGTTTGCCATCACCTTTCCAGCGATCATCACCATCCTTCTGTCGGGGCTGGAACTGGGCTTTGTCACCATGCAGCATTCAATGCTGGACCGCGCGATGGACATGACGGTGCGCGACATCCGCCTGGGCACCGGCACCGCGCCGCAGCACGACGACATCAAGGACATGATCTGCGCCCGCGCCGGATTCATCCCCGATTGCGACACCAGCCTGCGGCTGGAAATGATCCAGGTCGATCCGCGCGCCTGGAGCGGGATCTCGACCGATCCCGACTGCACCGACAAATCCGAAGAGGTCTCGCCGGTGCGCAGTTTCGTCAACGGGCAGGAGAACGAGCTGATGATCCTGCGCGCCTGCGCCAAGATCAACCCGGTCTTTCCCACCTCGGGGTTGGGCAAGAACATGGTCAAGGACGAGTACGGGCAATACGCGCTGACCTCGACCACAATCTTCGTTCAGGAACCGAGGTGATGGCGATGGTGGACCGGCTCCGTTCCCTGTTGCGCCGCTTCGCCGGCGACACCCGTGGCAGCGTCGCGGTGGAATTCGTGATCGTCATGCCGTTCCTGTTCTGGGCGTTCATGGCCACCTACGTCTATTTCGACGGCTACCGGCAGAGCGCGCAGAACCTCAAGGCGGCCTTTTCGATCGGCGACATGATTTCGCGCGAAACCCAGGCGATCGACGACGATTACCTCGACAGCATGGAGGCGGTGCTGCGGCTGATGACCCGGTCGGACATGCCGATCAAGCTGATGGTCACGGTGGTGCGCTGGGACGAGGACGACGACCGCTATTATGTCGATTGGTCCGAGAGCCGCGGATTCGACGCCGCGCGCACCAATGCCGACATGGCCGACATCGCCGCCGACCTTCCGTTGATGCCCGACAACGAACGTGTCATCCTGATCGAAACAGAGGCGAGTTACGAGCCGGTGTTCGATATCGGGCTGGGCGCCCGGCCGCTCGAAAACTTCGTCTTCACCCGGCCCCGGTTCGCGCCGCAGGTGGTCTGGTCGGACAGCTAGGCCCGCTCGGCCAGCAGCGCGGCCAGCACCTCCGACATCGCCTTGGTCTGCGGCGCCGAGGTTACCCCGCCGACACCGATGCGCCGCCCCAGCCGCCACCACACTCCGGGCTGCCAGGCCCGTCTGCCGGACGTCCGCGTGCGGATCAGGAACCCGTTGGAGGGCTTGAAGGCAAAGAGCCCGCTATCCAGCGCCTCGATCTCGTCGAGCGTGGCGATGCGGGTGCCGTCGCTGGCGCGCAGCTCGCTGCGGGTCAGCTCGATCCGGTGCCCCGTGGCGCGCCGCATCCGCTCGGCGGCCCAAAGCGCAGCGGCCCCGGTGAGCAGCAGGAAACCCTGCCACTGCGGCGCCGGCGGCCGGGCCAGCGCGACGTAGATCACCAGCCCGCAGATGGCGGCCAGAACCCCGACGCCCAGCCAGCGGCGGATTGCCGATACCCGTACCGTCGCCAGAATCTCGTCCTCCATGGGCCCCTCCGCCTGCCTGCGCCGGTGGGCTTACCCGAATTCCTCAGCCGCGAACAGCCTATTCCGCCGCCCCGCGCATCGGCCGGACCTCGGCACCGGGCGCCTCGGGTTCATCATCCGTCATCTCGGCCGGAAAGCCCGGCGCGCGGATGTCGAGACCGGTGGCCTCCTCGAGCCGCCGGATGATGTTCGGAGACAGCTCGCGCGGGCCGAACCGCGCGATCCCGTCGGCGAAGATCCCGATCAGCAGCGGGCTCAGCTCCAACGGAACCCCGGCGCGGTCCGCCACCTCCTGGAACAGGCCGATATCCTTGGCCACCAGATCCATGGTAAAGGAAATGTCGCGGCTGCCGTTCAGGATCACCTGGCTTTCGGTCTCGTGCACGAAGGAGGTGCCCGAGGAAATGCGGATCGCCTCATAGGCCACGCCCAGATCCATCCCCGCCCCCTTGCAGACGGTCAGCGCCTCGGCGCAGCTGACCAGGTTGGCGGTGGCAAGGTAGTTGGTGACCACCTTGAGCACACTGGCGCTGCCCAGATCGCCGGTGTGCAGGACACGCCGGCCGAGGATCGTCAGCAGCGGCAGGATGCGCTCGAAGGTGGAGCGGTCGCAACCGGCGAAGATGCTGATGTTGCCGGTGTCGGCCCGGTGGCAGCCCCCCGAGACCGGGCAATCCACCGCCGCGCCGCCGCGCGCGATCACCAGCGCGCCCAGCCGCTGCACCTCGGCGGCATCGGTGGTGGACATCTCCATCCAGATCTTGCCCTCGGTCACCTCGTCCAGCATCTGGCGCATCACCGCGTCCGAGGCCGCCGGGCTGGGCAGGCAGGTGATCACCGCGTCGCAGGCCCGCATCATCGCCGCCGGATCGCCGCCCGCCGTGGCCCCGCGCGCAACGAAATCCTCTACAAGACCGGCGTTCAGATCGTGAACGCTCAGATCGACACCGTTGCGCAACAGGCTGCCCGCCAGCTTGCCGCCCACGTTGCCCAGCCCGATGAATCCGACGTGCATGCTATCCCTCCTGCACCATGCGCCTGGATCACCCTAGGGGGAGGAAACCGACCGTCGCCTCTGTTTGCGACATGCCCTGACGCGCGCATCCGTGCATTGGCGCACAGCATGCGTGACCCCAGCGACCTTTGCCCGACGGCGCCGCCCCCCTATCTGAGCATCGACCCACCAGCCAGGAGGCAACCCCATGTCGCTGAGACCCACCATCGAGACCCGCCGTGCCGTGCCCGCGCTGGAGGGCGCCGGGGTGAAACTTCACCGTGCCTTCGGGTTCCAGGACCCGAGCGAGCTGGATCCCTTCCTGCTGTTCGATGATTTCCGCAACGAGCGGCCCGAGGATTACCTCAAGGGCTTTCCCTGGCATCCGCACCGGGGGATCGAGACCATCACCTATGTCCTCTCGGGCACGGTGGAGCATGGCGACAGCCTCGGCAACACCGGCACCCTGGGCGCGGGCGACGTGCAATGGATGACCGCAGGGTCGGGAATCCTGCACCAGGAGATGCCCAAGGGCAACGCGCAGGGGCAGATGCACGGATTTCAACTCTGGGGTAACCTGCCCAGCAGCCAGAAGATGACCGCACCGCGCTACCAGGACGTGCAAGGCAGCGCGATTCCTGAAGTGATCGACGACGACGGCACCCGCGTGAAGGTGATCGTGGGCGAATTCTGGGGCCAGACCGGCCCGGTCGACGGCATCGCAGCCGACCCGCAGTACCTCGACATCTTTGTGCCCGCCGGGGTGAAAAAGACATTCCGGATCGACACCTATCGCCGGGCCTTTGCCTATGTCTTCGACGGGGCCGGTGCCTTTGCCGATGCCTCCGCCCCCTCCGGCGTGTTGCTGGAAAAGGAAGTGGCCGGCGCGGAGGTCAATATCCGCGACCTCTCCGGCGACCGCACCCTGGTCCGCTTTGGAACCGGTGACGAGATCACCGTGCAGGCCGGCCCCGAGGGGGTGCGGTTCCTGCTGATCTCGGGCGCGCCGATCGCCGAGCCGGTGGCCTGGCACGGCCCGATCGTAATGAACACGCAGGAAGAGCTGATGCAGGCGATGCGCGACCTGCGCAACGGCAATTTCATCAGACCGGCGCACTGACACCAGGCAATCCGCCGCGCCGTCCCTCCCGACCCGCATCCCGTACCGTGGCCGTACCACGGCACGGGATGCGGTAGAATTTTTTGCAGGCAAATCCGTTTTTCGATGTATACTTTTTCCAATCCGGCGCCCCTGACCGGAGACCGTTGTTTAAAATGAATACATTTTTTCATGAAAAAGGGGTCTGCCATGACCGCCAAGACCGCTCAGGATCTCGTCAACAGTTCCGTCGTACAGAAATACATCGAGAACATCGACCGTGACTCGGAAAAGGCCCTGAAAACCGCCAAGACCGTGCTCGGCTCATCCACCGTAAAACTCTATTCCTCGACAACGCTCAGCGAATACAAGGCCGACCGCGACCGCCTCGACAAATGCTGGGGCGAGTTCAACGGGGCCTGGAACAAGGTCATGTTCGGAAAGGCCAAAGACTCGAAGGAACTGATCAAGACCTATACGAAGTATGTCCTCGCCCTGACCGCGCTGGAAGAGGCCAACGCCAAACATGAAGCGATGATGAATGCCGGCTTCGCGGCGCTTGCCGCGACGCTGCTCAGCCTTCTGGCGGACTGGATCAAGGAAATGCACAAGCGCTGCAAGGCGCTGGAAAAGGATCTGAAGGATCTCGAAAAACTGCTGAAAAAGGCCCAGAAGGAAGTGACCGAGGCCAAGTGGCAGACCGGGTTGAACATCGCGGTGACCGCGGTGTCCTTCTGCCTCGGACCGGTCGGCTGGGGCGCCCGGATCGGTGTGGCCCTGGGCGGTGTCGCGGTGCATTCGGTGATCGATGGCGCCCTGGGCCCCAGTTCGGGCAGCCCGCTGGGCGCGGCCAACACGGTGGCGGGCGAATCCGTCGAGCTTGCCGACAAGCTGTCCAAGGGCTCAAAGAAGCTGACCGGCGCCGCCTCGGCGGTGATCACGCTCAAGATGGACACCGACGAGATCGCGCAGGCCGAAAAGATCGTGAAGGAGGTTCGCAAGAAGCTGAACTCCGTTGCCACCGAATATGACCGGCTGGCGCGCGCCACCGCGAACTGGAAAACCGATATCGCCAAGGTTCAGAAACAGGCCGATGCGGCGTTGAGTGCGTACAGATCCGAAGTCAAGAAGTACAAATCGCACGAGAAGGAACGCCAGGCCCTGCTCAAGGAATTCAAGCAGTGGAAATAGCCGCCGGTGCCACCGCCTTGCGCACCATGGCCCAATAGATCGTTTCGACCTCGTCCAGCGACAGTCGCCCGCCGGCGCGATACCAGGTATTAACCCCGTTCAGCATCGCAATCACCGCCAGCGTCGCAATCTTGGTATCGGCGACATCGAAGACGCCGCCTGCGACCCCGCGCTTCAGGATCGCCTCCAGCCCATCCTCGTAGCGGCCGCGCAGGGCGCTGATGGCGGCGTGGTTCTCCGGCGTGAGGTTGCGCAGTTCCATGTAGGCGATGAACACCTCCTCCGGGCGCTCCAGGTGGAACCGGATGTGAAACCGCGTGAAGGCCTCGAGCGCCGCGACCGGGCCATTGCCCTGCGGGCTCGCGCCCCAGGTTGCCAGCAATTCCTGCATGTGGTCCTGCATCAGGCCGAACAACAGGCTCTGCTTGTCCCTCGTGTAATTGTAGAGCGCACCGGCCTGCACCCCGACCTCGCCCGCGATCTGGCGCATCGACACCGCGGCATAGCCGTGGCGCGCGAACAGCCGCTGCGCCGCCTGCTGAATACGCGGCCCGGTGATATCGGAATGAGAACCTGCTGTGCGTGCCATGGGTGAAACGCTATCTGAACAGATGTTCAGAAAAAACCCCCTGCTTGCGCCTTTTGCGCCGAACGGGCATGAAAGGCCACGCCCTGCACCGGATTGCCCATGTTCCAGCCTCGCCGATTTTTCACCGCCCCTGCCTGTCTTGGCCTGCTCGTTGCCGTGGTGCTGTTCCTGCCGGGTTGCAACCGGGTGCCGGAGCTGGCCTCCGCGCGCGGCGATGCGCTGCGTCACGCCCCCTACCCCACCCTGATCCCGCTGGAACCGGCGCTTGCGATCAACGCCGCCGAGCCCGACAGCGCCGAGCGGCTGGAGCGCGAACTGGGCTGGCGCCGCGCCCGGCTCGAGGCCCGAGCGGCGCGGCTGCGCGCGGCGCAGTCCGAGTGACGCACGGCGGCCTGCGCCGTTGCGCCGCCTAGCCGAACCGGCTAAGGCACGGCGCAGCATTTCGCGACTGACCAAGGGATCGAAACACGATGACGAACGCTCTGCGCCTGGGGATTGCCGGATTGGGAACAGTCGGTGTGGGCGTGGTCCGCATCCTGCGCAAGCAGACCAGGCTGCTGGAGGCCCGCACCGGGCGGCGGATCGAGATCAGCGCCGTCAGCGCCCGCGACTCCGGCAAGGACCGGGGCGTCAACCTGTCGGCCTACGCCTGGGAAACCGACCCGGTGGCGCTGGCCCGGCGCGACGACATCGATGTCTTCGTCGAGCTCATGGGCGGCTCCGAAGGGGCCGCCAAGGACGCGACCGAGGCCGCGCTCGCCAGCGGCAAGCATGTTGTCACCGCCAACAAGGCGCTCTTGGCCCTGCACGGTCAGGCGCTGGCCGAACAGGCCGAGGCGGCGGGGCTTTCGATCCGCTACGAGGCGGCGGTCGCCGGCGGTATCCCGGTGATCAAAGCCCTGGCCGAGGGGCTGGCAGGCAATGAGATCACCCGCGTGATGGGGGTGATGAACGGCACCTGCAATTACATCCTCACCCGGATGGAGGCCACCGGCCAGGGCTACAACGCCCTGTTCGAAGAGGCCGACAAGCTGGGCTATCTCGAGGCCGACCCCAACCTCGACGTCGGCGGCATCGACGCCAGTCACAAGCTGGCGATCCTGGCGGCGATCGCCTTTGGCACAAGGGTAAATTTCGACGGGGTCGAGATCGAGGGCATCCAGCGGGTGACGCTGGAGGATATCCGCCAGGCCGCCGACATGGGCTATCGCATCAAGCTTCTGGGTGTGGCGCAACGCAGCCCGCGCGGGCTGGTTCAGCGCATGCAGCCCTGCCTGGTGCCGGCCGACTCTCCGCTGGGCCAGCTCGAAGGCGGCACCAACATGGTGGTGATCGAGGGCGACGCGGTCGAACAGATCGTGCTGCGCGGCCCCGGCGCCGGCGAGGGGCCGACCGCCAGCGCGGTCCTGGGTGACATCTGCGACCTGGCGCGGGGCTGCCACATGCCGGTCTTCGGCCAGCCGGCCACGACGCTGGAAAAGGCCAAGGCGGCACAGACCGGCCTGCCCGCGCCCTATTACCTGCGCATGTCGCTGTTGGACAAGCCCGGCGCGCTGGCCAAGATCGCCAGCATTCTCGGCGAGGCCGGGGTTTCGATCAACCGGATGCGCCAGTACGGCCATTCCGAGGCCGCCGCCCCGGTGCTGATCGTTACCCACAAGACAACCCGCGCCGCGCTCAATCAGGCGCTGGAGGCCATGGGCAAGACCGACGTTATGGCGGGCGAGCCGGTGGCGCTGCGGATCGAACACCTCTGAGCCCGCGCGACCGGCAGGGCCTTGCGGCCCCTGCCCCGGGCAGGCTATGCGACCCGCAGGATTTCTGACAAAGGACTTTGCCATGACCGCCAAGGATACCTCCACCGCCTTCGAAGACCGGATGCTGTCGCTGGGCCTTGCCCGGGTCGCCGAACAGGCCGCGCTCGCCTCGGCGCCGCTGGTCGGACGCGGCGATGAAAAGGCCGCCGATCAGGCCGCCGTCAATGCCATGCGCGAGCAGCTGAACAAGCTGGACATCGCCGGCGTGGTAGTGATCGGCGAAGGCGAACGGGACGAGGCGCCGATGCTGTTCATCGGCGAAGAAGTGGGCACCGGCAACGGCCCGGGCGTGGATATTGCGCTCGATCCGCTGGAGGGCACCACGCTGACCGCCAAGGACATGCCCAACGCGCTGACCGTGATCGCGATGGGGCCGCGCGGCTCGATGCTGCATGCGCCCGACACCTACATGGACAAGCTCGCCATCGGCCCCGGCTTTGCCGAGGGCGTCGTCACCCTGGACATGAGCCCGACCCAGCGGGTCGAGGCGCTGGCCGTCGCCAAGGGCTGCAAGCCCTCGGACATCACCGTCTGCATCCTGGAGCGTCCGCGCCACGAGGCGATGATCGCCGAGGTGCGCGGCACCGGCGCGGCGATCCGGCTGATCACCGACGGCGATGTCGCCGGGGTGATGCACTGCGCCGAGAGCGACCTGACCGGGATCGACATGTACATGGGCTCCGGCGGCGCGCCCGAGGGGGTGCTGGCGGCCTCGGCGCTGAAATGCATGGGCGGTCAGATCTATGGCCGGCTGCTGTTTCGCAACGACGACGAAAAGGCCCGTGCCGCCAAGGCCGGGATCACCGATCTCGACCGGATCTATTCCCGCGACGAGATGGTGACGCAGGACGTGATCTTTGCCGCCACCGGGGTCACCGGCGGCACCCTGCTGCCGGGGATCAAGCGGATGCCGGGATGGCTGGAGACGACGACGCTCTTGATGCGCTCCAAGACCGGATCGGTGCGGCGGATGCAGTATCGCACGCCGGTCTGAGACCGGGTCCGCACCCCGGGCAACCCGGCTTGCGCCGGTGCCTCCGGCGGGAGTATTTTCGGCCAGAAAAAGGGGTGGGTCCACCGTGGTCCGACCTTGAGTCATTGGAGGTAAGCAGGTGGCATTCCTGGGGGTCGAGACCTCTCTGACCGGGCGGCGCTGGACCGGCCCCTCGGTCGAATTGGACCGCGCCTCCGAGGCAATGGTCCAGGCCACCGGCCTGCCGCGCCCGGTTTGCCAGGTTCTGGCCCGCCGGGGGGTGCCACCGGAAGAGGCCGAACCGTTCCTGACCCCGCAGCTGCGCGACCTTCTGCCCGACCCGCGCAAGATGAAGGACATGGAGGCGGCGGCCGCCCGCTTCGTCGAGGCGGTCAAACGTGGCCAGCGCATCGCGGTCTTTGCCGATTACGATGTCGACGGCGGCAGTTCGGCGGCACTGCTCCTGACCTGGTTGCGGGGAATGGGGCGCGATGCCACGCTCTACGTGCCCGACCGGATCGACGAGGGCTATGGCCCCAACGAGCCTGCGATGCGCAATCTGGCGGCGCAGCACGACCTGATCGTCTGCGTCGATTGCGGCACCCTCAGCCACGGGCCGATCGCGGCGGCCAGGGGCGCCGACGTGATCGTGCTCGACCACCACCTTGGCGGCGAGACGCTGCCCGATTGCGTCGCCGTGGTGAACCCCAACCGGCAGGACGAAAGCGGCGATCTGGGCTATCTCTGCGCCGCCAGCGTGGTGTTCCTGATGCTGGTCGAGGCGCGGCGACAGCTGCGCGAGGGCGGCGGCGGCACCGGGCCGGACCTGATGGCGCTTCTGGATCTGGTGGCGCTGGCCACGGTGGCCGACGTCGCCCCGCTGATCGGCGCCAACCGGGCGCTGGTGCGCCAGGGGCTGCGGGTGATGGCCCAGCGCAAGCGGCCCGGTCTGGTGGCGCTTTCGGACGTGGCGCGGATGGATTCGGCGCCGAGCAGCTATCACCTGGGGTTCCTGCTCGGGCCACGGGTCAACGCGGGCGGACGGATCGGCAAGGCCGATCTGGGCGCGCGGCTGCTGGCGACGCAGGATGCGAACGAGGCGCAATCGCTGGCCGAACGGCTGGACCAGCTCAATACCGAGCGGCGCGAGATCGAAGAGGGGGTACGCGCCGCCGCGATGGAGCAGGCCGAGGCGCGCGGCTTCGACGCACCGCTGGTCTGGGCGGCGGGCGAGGGCTGGCATCCCGGCGTGGTGGGCATCGTCGCCTCGCGCCTGAAGGAAGCCGCCAACCGCCCCGCCGTGGTGATCGGGCTGGAGGGCCGCGAGGGCAAGGGATCGGGGCGCTCGATCTCGGGCGTCGACCTGGGTGCTGCGATCCAGCGGCTGGCCGGCGAGGGGCTGCTGCTCAAGGGCGGCGGGCACAAGATGGCCGCCGGACTGACCGTGGCGCGCGACCGGCTGGAGGAGGCGATGGCGCGCCTGTCCGATCTGCTGGCGCGGCAGGGCGCGGGACAGGCCGGGCGCGCCGATCTGAAACTTGATGGCGCGCTGATGCCCGGCGCAGCGACGGTGGAGCTGATCGAGCGGATCGAACAGGCCGGCCCGTTCGGCGCCGGGGCCCCTGCCCCGCGCTTTGCCCTGCCCGATCTGCAGGTCCGCTTTGCCAAGCGCGTCGGCGCCGCGCACCTGAAACTGTCGCTCAGCGACGGCATGCAGGGACGGCTGGAGGCGATCGCCTTCGGCGCCTATGACAGCGATCTGGGCCCCCGGCTTGAGGCGCATGGCGGCGCGCGGTTCCATTTTGCCGGGCGGCTGGAGATCAACACATGGGGCGGGCGACAGAGCGTGCAACTGCGCCTGGACGACGCCGCGGAGGCCTGAGGCGGACCAAGGCGCGCGGGGGTGAAAATTCTGCAGCCCGGCGCGGATTTTCACTTGCGGGGTTCGGCGCGATTGCCTAAAGAACCGCTCACCACAGCGTGGCCCGTTCGTCTATCGGTTAGGACGCCAGGTTTTCAACCTGGAAAGAGGGGTTCGATTCCCCTACGGGCTACCACATCCCAAACGCCTCCGAAAAGTTTCATGAACGCCAAGGGCTTGGCCCCTGTGCGCCGCGTCTTGCGGGGCGCGTGCCGGCCGGCGGAATTTCCCCCGGCCCCCCTTGCGTCCCGTCGCGCAATTGCATAGTCAGGCGCTCACCACGCCGTGGCCCGTTCGTCTATCGGTTAGGACGCCAGGTTTTCAACCTGGAAAGAGGGGTTCGATTCCCCTACGGGCTACCAGTGCTTCCCGCTCAGATTCCGGCACCGACGGCACCGCGCGTTCCGCGCGGCGCCGTCGTGCAGTTTGGGGAATTTTCGCGCCGAATTGTACGATCCGCACGACGCCCGGTTTCAGGCGCCGGAGAGCCGCACCAGGTGGTTGTCCCAGCGCACCGGGGCGCGGGTGACCGGGGTTTCGCCCGCAGGGTCCAGCCGCGCCAGCCGCCCGGTCCCGGACGACAGCAGGAAGCCCCCCGGCGCGGCACCGAGACCGCAGACATCCTCCATCGCGAGGCTCTGCGCCAGCGCGCCGGTTTCCACGTCAAAGGTCTGTACCCGCCCCCCGCGCGGCGAGGAGACCGCGAGCAGGCTACCATCGCCGGAAAAGGCGACGCTGCCGCCATAACCGTTCATCTGGTCCGCGGAGCCTGCGCCCAGCAGGCGCGGCGCGGCACCCCGGTGGTGGGTGCCCAGAACCGGGGGCAGAGCACCCTGCCCGCCCTGCCATTGCATCGCAAAGCCCACCAGCCCGTCACCGCGCAGGTCGAGGTGGCGGATCGAATTCATGTGCAACGCGGGGGGGAGTTCGACCAGTTCGCGCAACGCGCCCTCAAGGCCAAGGTAAACCAGGTTGGGCTGCATCACCGGGATGTTCAGCTTGGCCCGTCCGCTGTCGGGGTGGGTTTCGATGCCGCCGTTGGCGATCACCAGCGTCGCGCCATCGGGCATCAGGCGGATGTCATGCGGCCCGACCCCGTGCGAGGCGAATTCGCCCAGCCGCCGGTAACCCGCTGCCACGTCCCAGACCCCGATCACGCCGCGCGCGGCGTCGTAATCGTTCTCGGGCGTGTAGAGCAGCGATCCGTCGCGGGAAAACACCCCGTGGCCGTAGAAATGCCGCCCCTGCGGAGCGGAGAACTCGGCCACGGTGCGGCCGGTGACGCAGTCGAGGACAAAGGCGAAGGTGCCCGGGCGGCGGGCAAAGCCCACCGCATGCGCCCGGTGCGGGTGGGCGGCAGCGGCATGGCCGCGCCCGGGGATCGGCTGGCGAAAGCGGATCGCGCCATCCCCGGTCAGCCCGTAGAGCGCATGGGTGCCATCCGCCCCCTGCCCCGCCGAGAGGTAATCGGGCGCGCCCGCCTCGGCCCATGTCGCCGCCGGGGCCAGCCCGGTGGCCAGCATCCCCACCAGAAATCCGCGCCGCGATGTCATGATCAGTCTCCGTCCAGTGAATTGAACCCGGCGGCAACGCCCAGCGCCGGGCCGAGGCTCTGGCTGGCCTCGGTGCGGATCGCCGCGATCGCCTGTTGCAACACCTCAATGCGCAGCCGCCCCTGCGGCGTGGCGACCCCGGCAAAGACCGGATCGTCGAGTTTCGCGGCCCGGTTCAGCGCGGTGTCAAAGCCGTGATCCAGCCGCGCGGCGAGATCCGCCTCTCCGACGGAAAGACGGGCCGCCAGATCGCGCAGCGCGGTGAGAGAGACCACCACGTGGTGCAGCGACCGGCCAGAGCGGCGCGCCTCGGCCCGCAGCGGGCGCGGCTTGCCGACCTGGCCCATGGGGCGGCCCAGCCGCAGGTCGGCGTTGATCTCAAGCCCGGTGGTCAGCGCCTTGAAAAACTCCTGCAGGACCTCCGCGTCATTCTGGTAGGGGCCGCCCACGCCGGGCGCGCGCATCAGCGCGGCGTAATTGCTCTGCCAGTCGCGGGAGAGGTCGGCGGCGGTCGCGGCGATGTCGCCGGCGATGGCGCGGGTGAGTGCGCAGCGATAGGCCGCGTCGCCCAAGCTGGCGATCCCGGGATCGTAGAGCAGCAGTTCCAGCGCATAGAACCCACGCCCGGCAATCGAGACGGTGGCAAACTCCCCGGCGGTTTCGACCACGGGATCTTCGCCGGCGATCAGGCTGCGCAGGATCTTGGGCGTCAGGCCACGTGTATCGGGCCAGAAGGCGAGGGAAAATCCGCGCGCCTGCGTTTCGGCGGGGCCAAAGCGCAGGTGGCTGACGGCGATCCAGGCGTCGAAGGCGGTGCCGTAGGCGCTGCGCAGCGCCGCGCTGTCCGCCGTGCAATCGGCGCGGGTGGCGGCCTCCAGCGCGGTGGTGGTTTCGGCAAGGGCGCGCAGCCCCGGCAGCACGTGATGGTCGAGGATGTCATCGGATTTGGCACCCGCCTGTGCCGCGCCCGCGCTCAGCGTCAGGAACCCGGTGAAGAGGAGGGAAACGAGGAATCGCATGATCTACAGGCTCTCCAGAAAGCGGATCAGGGCGGCGCGGTCGGCGGGGGGCATGGCAATCACCCGGTCGCTGTGCGGCTGCGCCTCGCCGCCGTGCCAGAGGATCGCCTCGATCAGGCTGCGGGCGCGCCCGTCGTGCAGAAAGCTCGCCCGGCCGCTGACCGTTTCGGTCAGGCCGATCCCCCACAGCGGGGCGGTGCGCCACTCGCGCCCTGTCGCACGCCCCTCTGGGCGGTCATCGGCCAGCCCCGGCCCCATGTCGTGCAGCAGCATGTCGGAATAGGGCCAGATCAGCTGGAAGCTTTGCGCCGATTGCTCGGGCAGCACATGGGTGACGAATTTGGGCCGATGGCAGGCGGTGCAGCCGGTATCATAGAACAGGCGCTTGCCACGCAGCACCTGCGGGTCGCCCGGATCGCGGCGGGCGGGCACCGAGAGGTTGCGGGTGTAGCGGGTGACGAGATCGAGGCCGGTGTCGTCCACCTCGAACACCCGCGCGTCGCCGTCGCCGTGCGGGGCGCTGCGGCAGGCGGTTTGCGCGGTGGTACAATCGCCCCAGCCCGCCGGGACAAGAGGGGTGGAAAGGCCGATGTCGTCGGCAAAGGCGCGCGCGCTTTGGTCGCGCAGGGTGGGCTGGGCGGCCTTGCGTCCGAAGCGGCCCAGCATCGGGCGCTGGTGCGTCATCGACCAGGTGATATTGGCGCGCCCCGAGATACCGTCGCCGTCGCGGTCGTCAGGATCGGCCCCGGCGAGGATCTCACTCGCCGGGATCGCCTCCAACAGGCCCAGCCCGATCATCTGCGGCGCGGTGCGGGCGCTGATCCGGGTTGCGGGGTCGAGCGGGCCGTGGGCAAGGTCGTTCAGCCGATAGCGCGGGGCGTGGAGCGTTGCGCTCCCGCCACCCGAGAGCGGGATCTCGATCGCGTCATGGTCGATCGTGAGGCGGTATTCGGGCATGAGGCCGGGCAAGGCGCGGGTCTGCAACTGCCGCCCATAGACCGGGTCGGGGGCGGCGAAATGGTATCCCGGAATCTCGGCCATCGGCCCCGCCGCCGCGCCCGGTTGCGACAGGTGCAGGACCAACCCGACGGGCGCCTCGCCCGGTGTGGGCGGGTGGCCGCGCCCATCGCGGATGTGGCAGCTTTGGCAGGCCCGCGCGTTGTAGAGCGGCCCGAGACCGTCGGAGGCCAGCGTCGAGGAGGGCGACGACACCCAGAGCTTTTCGAACAGCGCCTTGCCGGTGCGGAAATCAAGCTCCTCCTCGAAATCGAGCGTGGTGTCGGGCTGGGCAAAGGCCTGTTTGTCGGCGCGCTGCACGGTGCCGGCGCCGGCGGGCCTGGCCTCGAAGGGTTCGGGGGTGGAGAAATCCCGCGCCGGGCGGACCGCACGGGCGGCGCGCAGCGCCTGCGCCGCGCTGGGGGGCGCGGGTGCGAGATGCGGATCTTCGGTGTTGCCGGTCAGACCGGGGGAAGAGGCCGCCAGCCCGATCAGCGACAGACCCGCCAGCCCCCAGAGACGGCGCGTGGCGGGCGGACCCTTGTAACGCCACATGATTTTCAGCATAGCTGCCTCTTTCAGCGAGGGGCGCCCTCTGCCCCAAGATGTCCTGCGGTGCAGGGTGCACCGGGGACGGGCCGGGATCAAAGGCCAATGTCCCCGGCCCGCCGTGGTTGTCCTAGCCGCCCAGCGGGATCACCAGGTTCACACCGAACATGGTGTCCTCGGTGCCGGCATCATCGACCCGGGCCAGCGCGCCGCCCAGGGTCATGCCGTTGGCCAGTTCGTATTCGGCCCCGACCGAGATCAGGTCGGTGCGCCCGGCGCTGGACAGGTCGCGCATGGCGTAGGTGCCCGACAGGGTCAGCTGGCCGATGGCATAGGCCGCGTTCAGCGTGGCATAGGTGGCGTCATCCGCCGTGCCTCCATAGCCGTCGAACGCCGCCACCTCGCCAAAGAGGTCGAGCCCGTTGCCCAGCGAATGACCCAGACCGGCGACGATGCCGGTCTCGTCGCTGACGTCGCCCAGCCCGGCCGAGAGATAGCGCAGGCCGACATAGCCAAAGGTGTCGTTCCATTCGTTGGACCATTGCAGCGCGGCGTTGTTCAACTCTCCGGTGTTGCCGGCGCCGCCAAGGGTGGTGGAATTGCGGCCCCGGTTGAAGCCGACAGAATCGCTCAGCCCGGTGTCGTCGGCATAGAACACACCCAGCGCCAGCGTGCCCGCGGCGCCGAGATCAACCTCGGCCAGGGCGCCGATC
>Ga0209475_10003109_pt1 | contig 15679 bp, 15 predicted proteins | sample tdDd471_FD_187128 | JGI IMG/M metagenome (GOLD analysis project Ga0209475, IMG submission 187128) | Marine sediment microbial communities from the Atlantic coast under amendment with organic carbon and nitrate - tdDd47.1 (SPAdes)... | ecosystem: Environmental > Aquatic > Marine > Coastal >... | reverse complement strand
GCCCGGACCGGGCGGATTTACGATTTAGTTTGGAGGCGTGATCATCATGCAGTTTGCAGTCATCGGCGGCGGGTCCATCGGAAAACGCCATGTCGGAAACCTTCTGACACGCGGGATCGACCCCTCCGGAATCACGGTCGTCGATCCCCGCGCCGACCGGCGGGAGGAATGCGTGACCCGGTTCGGCGTGAATGTCGCCGAAACGGCCGAGGCGCTGGAGGCCCTATCCCTGACAGGCGCCTTCATCTGTTCCCCGACCGCGATGCATGTTCAGCACGCCGTTCCGCTCGCCAAGCGCGGCATCCATCTGCTGATCGAAAAGCCGCTCGACGCGTCTCTGGCCGGCGCCGCGGCCTTGGCGGAAGCAGCCGAGGAAGGCGGCGCAAAGATCCTGGTCGGCTATTGCTTCCGCTTCTCGCTCCATGTGCGGAAACTGAAGGAGCTGGTGGACTCGGGCGTCATCGGGCGGCCGCTTTACGTCCGCGGCGAGTTTTCCGAATACCTGCCCGACTGGCACCCCTATGAAGACTACCGCAGTTTCTACATGGCGAAACGCGACCAGGGCGGCGGCTCGCTGCTCGACCAAAGCCATATCATGGACATGGTCGCCTGGCTTTTCGGGCAGCCTGACCGGATTTTCGCCTTCAACGGCGCGGTCTCGGACCTGGAAACCGATGTCGACGACATGGCCGAGGCGACGCTGTTCTACGACAGCGGCCTGATCGCCAGCGTGCACCAGGACATGTTCGGCCGCGCGCACAGGAAGACCCTGGAGGTCAAAGGCACGCTCGGGAACCTGGAATGGAACGCATACGATCTCAGCGTCAGCCACTATGACGCGGCCAGCAAGACGACCAAGACCTACCACACCCCCAAGGACTATCAGATCATGTATCTGAACGAGTTGGACCACTTCCTGGCGCTGTGCAGCGACCCGTCGGCCGCGCCGGCGGTGACACTGCAGGAAGGCATCGAAGGGATGCAGGTCATCGACGCGATCCTGAAATCCAACAAGACCGGCGCGCTGGTCGCGGTCGCCGAAACCCCATGACCGTCCTGGCGGTCATTCCCGCCCGGGGCGGATCGAAAGGCGTTCCGGGCAAGAACATCCGCCTGCTCGGCGGCCGCCCGCTGATCGCGTATTCCATCGAAACCGCCCTGAAGTCCCCCGGGATCGACCGCGTCGTCGTCTCCACGGACGATGCGAAAACGCGGTCCATCGCCCTGGAGCTCGGTGCCGAAGCGCCGTTTCTGCGCCCGGCGGAGATCAGCGGCGACAAGACCGCCGACACCCCCGTCCTCGCCCATGCGGCCGGCTGGTATGCGGCACAGGAAGGCCTAACGGTGGAGATGATCGCGCTGTTCCGGCCGACGACGCCGTTCCGCCGCCTCTCGCTGGTCGAGGCCTGCCTGACCCGGCTGCGGGAAAGTGATGCGGATTCGGTGCGCAGCGTCCGCGACATGCGGCACTATCATCCCTATTGGATGCTGCGCATCGATGCGGAAGGCTTCGCGCAACCCTTCATTCCCGGCTCAGGGCTGGACGAATACCACCAGCGGCAGATGCTGCCGCCGGTCTACCGGCATGACGGCTATTGCGACATCATCCGCACGCGCAATCTGCCCTCCCCCTGCCCGCCGGACGCCACGTTGAAGGGCCTGTACGGCAAACGCATGGTCACCGTGCTGAACGACGACCCGCATTTCGTGAATATCGATACGGAGGCGGATTTCGCGGCAGCGGAACGGCTGCTGGCCGAAAACCCCAATCTGTTGGATTAGCCCTGATCACGCGCCGTTCTTCCCGAAGTATTCGACATACCAGGGAACGGTCCGGGCCAACCCGTCGCGCAGAGAAACCGACGGCGCATAGCCCAGGCCGCGCAGCTTGGAAATGTCCGGACAGCGGCGCGAGGTCTCCCCTTCCGGCGCCGCCCCGCCCTTCACCGAAACGGAAACATCCATGACCGCCGCCAGTTCGGCGACGAGGTCCAGGATCGACGATTCCGTATCGACGCCGACGTGATAGATGCCGGGATCCTCGACGCTTTCCGCGGCCAGCAAAATGCCGTCGACCGCATCGTCGATATGGCAGAAGGCGCGGGTCGCGGACCCGTCACCGAAAATCTCGATTTCCGCCTCCCGCCGCGTCAACCCGCCCGTGGCCGCGACTATCTTTTCGATCAGTTGCGGAATGACATGGCCGAAGCCCATATCGGGCCCGTAGACGTTATGCGGCCGGATGATCGTGCGCGTCGCGGCAATGCCCGAATGCACCGTCAGCAGTTCGGCCAGGACCTTTCCCCCGCCATAGGAGTAACGCGGGTTCAAGACATCCGGCACGATGAGCGGCACATCCTCCGGCGTCGGCAGGATGGCGGGCTGCTGGTAGACCTCGGAACTCGACATCACGACCAACCTTCCAACGGCGCCGCCCTGCGCGGCGATCGCATCCATCAGGTTGATCTGCCCCCGCACGGCGACACCCAGCACGTCGCCGGGCCGGTCGTAGAAGGATTGCGTCCCGTTGATCGCGGCGAGATGGAAGACGGTCGAGACGCCTTCCAGTGCCTCCATAACCTCGTCCGCGTTGCGGATATCGCCGGCAACGACCGACAGGCGGTCTGCCGGCAGGCCCGCCAACCGCGCCGGCAGGCCGCGCGAGAAATCGTCGAAGACGCGCACAGGGGCGCCGTCGGCGATCAGCCGCCGGACCAGGGCGGAGCCGATGAAGCCGCCGCCGCCTGTCACCAGGATCAGACCGTCGCCGTTCATGCCGCCGCCATCATGTCGAGGAGGAAGTCCATCTGCCGGCGCAGCTCATCGTCCGGCAATCTGCGGGACTCCAGGGTCGCGTAAAGGCCGCGCCCGCCGGCCCCCTTCACTTGCAGGGCGCGGGCCGTCGCTAGCGCGACCCAGCCCTCGGGATCGATCGGCAGATGGGAATCCCGCAGCCCGTCATTGTCGGAGAGATGAAGCGCGCGGATCTTATCGCCGAGCGTGTCGAGGATCGCGTCCAAGGCCCGGTCGGGGTCCAGATCGCAATAGGTGCAGGTGACCTTCAGATGGGCGAGATCGAGGAGCAGACCGACCCGGTCGTCGGACGCGGCATCAAAGAAAGCCACCAGGTCGTCGGGCGTGCAGGCGAGCGAATGACGCCATCCCTTTTCCGTGGGAAACAGGTTTTCGATCAGGACGCCACAGTCCATCGGCGCTTCGTCCAGCAAACCGGCCGCCTTGCGCACGGTCCCCGCCGCCAAGGCCAGGGTCCTCTCCGCCCCGATGAACGTATCGCGGTGAAACCGGAACATGCCGTCCGCCCCCACCCCGGCGTCGTAGAGATAGCCGGCGTGATAGGCATAGAACGGCGCCTCGACGGCCGACCCCACGCGCACCGCCTTTTCGATCATGTCGAAGCTCTGTGCCGCGACCGTCGCGTCGGCGGATCCCGCATTCAGAACGAAGTCGTCCCGCGGCGGCGGAAAATAGTTGTGCGGCAGAAAGCTGAAGCCGCGCCCGCGCCAATCCCGCAAAAGGGCAATAAGATCCACGGTTTCAAGATAGGGATGCGGCGCCGACAGTTCCACATGCGTCAGGCCGAGCCCTTCGAGCCGCGCGAATATGGACGGAAAGTCCCGCTCGCCTTGAACGGCGACGCTGGAAACGTAGAGCCGTTCGAGTGGATCGATCATCGCCATCCGGTCAGACCGATCCCACGCCGCCGAAAACGAGGTCGCGGCGGGCTTTCAGAACGGCGGGATCGAAATTCCGCCAGGTATCGACGAGGACGGCCGGCTTGCTCATCAGGCCGAGCAGCCGGTCGAGATCCCAATCGCGGTAGCTTGGGTGGTTGTTCAGCACGACGACCGCATCGGCCCCGTCGAAAGCCTCGATCAGGCCGACGGGCGACCCGCCGAGCGCGGCCAGGACGGCGTCCTCCACCACCGGGTCGTAGAGCCGCATGCTCCCCGCGCCGCGGAAGGCATCGACCACCGGCAGGGATGTGGAGGACCGGATATCCGAGGTTTCCGGATTGCCCTTGAAGGCGATGCCGATCAGCGACACGGTCGCCCGGTCCACCGGCTTGCCGATTTCAGCGAGCAGCCGGGTCACCTTGTCGACGACGGCGGCGGGCCCCGCCTCGTTCACCTTGCGGGCCGAGAGGACGAGATCGGCGGGAACGCCATGATCCCGCATCACGCTGGCCAGGATATAGGGATCCTTGGAAAGACACGGGCCGCCGACACCGGGCGACGGCCAGGGCACGTTGTTGCGCGGATAGCCGGTATTCATCGCCTTGATGATCCGGTGAAGGTCGAGGTCCAGCGATTCCGTCAGCGGCACCAACTGGTTCGCGAAGGCGAAGATGTGGTCGCGGTAGCAGTTGTCCAGCAGCTTGCACAATTCGGCGGCTTCCATGCTGCCGACATTGATCACCGTATCGGTAAAATGGCCGAACAGGTCCCCGGCCCCCTCCGCCGATTCCTCGTCAATGCCGCCGACGATCTGCGGGTTTGTCCGCAGTTCCGACATCGCCGCCCCCTCGACCGTCCGCTCCGGCGCGACCGCCAGCAGGAACTGGCTGCCCGCTTCCAGGCCGGAGATCCGCTCCAGCAAAGGTTTCGCGACAGTGCGGGTGAAGCCGACCGGCACGGTGCAGCGGATGATGACGCTGTTGCCCGGCTGCAGCCGCTCCGCGATTTCGCCGAGCGCCGCCTTGATCGCCGCGAGGTTCGGCTCGCCGGAAACCGGATCTACCGGCGTTCCAACGGCGACGATATAGGTATCCGCCCTGACCGTCCCGAGCCCTTTGGAGAAGGTCAGCGCACGCCCGACGGAGCGGTCCATATAGGATTGGATACCGGCCTCGTAGAAGCTGGATTTCCCGGTCGAAAGCGTGTTGATGACCGTGTCGCTGGAATCGATGCCGAAGGTCCGTATCCCGACCGACGCCAAGGTCAGCGCCAGGGTCAGCCCGACATAGCCTTGGCCGACGACCGCCACGCCCGTCTGGCGCACATGGGAGGGCCGCGCGCCCAGGTTCTGGCGATAACTGTAATAACCGACCACGCGGTGGCCGGCATCGACGACGGGAATGACGTTCACCCGCGCCGACAGGGAGCGCGCGACATTGGCCACGGGCTCGTTTTCGCGCACGAAAAGAGAATCCCGGTTCATGAAGACGTCGCAGGGATCGGTCAGCGAGAGCCCGCGAAGCAGCCCCCGGCGGATGTCCCCGTCCGAGAGAACGCCGAGCAGGCGGCCGTTTTCGTCCGCGCACAGCGCCAGGCGCTCATGACTGTTTTCCAGGCTTTCCAGCGCCGTGCGGACCGGCGCGTCCGGGGCGACCAGCAGCGCCCCTACGGAGCGCCGGAAAACCGGTATTTCGGACCTGTCGGCGTCCGGCATCAATCGCTTTCCTTATCGTCCAGTTGCGCCCAATCCATCTGAACCTGTGCTTCGACCGGCACCCGCAGGCGGCGTCCGATGACGAGGTCCGCATGCAGCGGCGAAATGCCGGTCGCGGGCCGCATCGCATCGATGTCGCCCAACGTCAGCACATGGCCCGCCGGCAAGGCTTTAGCGTAGATCAGGCTTTTCTGCATCTGCCGCTTCACGGGGCGTTCGGCCTCCGCAACGCGTTTGTTGCCGTCGCCCAAGGCGGCCTCCGCCTGCCGGATCGCAGCGACGTAGCGGATATACTCGTCCGGCAGCATCGACGCCGCATGGTCCGGGCCGACAGCTCCCTTGTCGAAGGTGATATGCTTCTCGTTCATTGTCGCACCGGCCATCACGGCCCAGGCCCCGACCTGTTCCGACAGGGTATGGTCGGAATAGCCGACCGGGACCTGGAAGGCCGCCGCCATCGTGCGGATCGCACCCAGGTTCAACTGGTCCAACGGGGCCGGGTAGAAGGACAGGCAATGCATCAGGGAAAGCCGGTCCAAGGCCCCGGCGTCGCGGAAAACGGCAACCGATTTCGCGAGTTCCCAGAAATCCGTCACGCCGCTTGAAACGATGACATGCTTGCCCGACTGCGCCGCCGCTTCCAGCAACAGCAGGTTGGTCGTATCGGTCGACGCGATCTTGAGCGTATCCACCCCCATATCGACAAGAAACCGAAGCGAGGCATGCTCATAGGGCGTGGATATGAAATCGATGCCCTTCTTCGCGCAATAATCGGCCAGAAGATGATGATCGTCCGTGGAAAGCTCGACCCGCTTCAGCATTTCGAACTGGGTCACCTCCCCCGTCCGTTCGGAAACCTGATAGGCCATCCGCTCGGAATCCCGGCGGACCAGCGCCTCGACGCGGAAAGACTGAAACTTCGCCGCGTCGGCCCCGGCCTGGACGGCGACGTCCACCAGTTCCTTGGCGCGCTCCATGTCGCCGTTATGGTTCACGCCGACCTCTGCGATGACATAGGTCCTGCCGTTCTTGGGTCTCGGGCGCGGCGACGGGGTCATGCTGCTCAATCCTCTTAGAAAAGCCGGGTTTCCGGCACTGTCGGCGCTTCTTAGCATGCCCCGATCGAACCCAAAACCGGCCGGTCCGGGCGTTTGGCCGCAGGCAATACGGAAGCCTTCACCCTTCCTAGTCGATTCGAACGCTCCAAAACGCCGCATTACGCCGCAGAGCGGGTGCGCACCCTTGATAACCGCGCTAACATGGCGTCATCCGTTCGGCGGTAACCGTCTGTCACCATTGCAAGAAATATTCCGGATGCCCTATTCAGAATTCGAAACCGCCCGTTTTCCGACCGAAGCGCCGTTGACCGCGCTGGTGATCGGCCAGCGCGACGACCCGCACAGCCTGGCGGCCGTCGACCGGCTGGTCGAACTCGGCTACGAGGTCCAGGCCTGCTGGACGGGTCAGGACCGGAAAGAAGGGCTGCCGGACTGGATTCTGGACTGGTCGGGGGATGTGATCTTTCACATCCGCTCCTATCACATCCTGCCGGAAACGCTGCTGGCGCGGGCCCGGATCGCCGCGGTCAATTTCCACCCCTCCCCCCCGCATTACCGCGGCGCGGGGTGTTACAATTGGGCGCTGTACAACGGGGATGCGGAATACGGCGTCACGGCCCATATCATGGACCGGGAGATCGACCACGGCCCCATCCTCAAAGTCTATCCGATGGAAATCAGGCCGGAAGACACGCTCGCCACCCTGATCGCGCGGTGCCACGAATTGCAGGTGGCGGCCCTGTCGGATATCGCCGCCGCCATCGCCGACAATCCGACTGCCGCCGTCCGGGAACTGACCGCCGCCTATGCCGGACCCGGATGGAGCGCAACCGTGCACAGGATATCGGAAATCGACGCCTTGCAGTCGATCCCGCCGACCGCCTCGAAGGAAGAGGTCGACCGCATCATCCGCGCGACCCGGATCGGACGTTTCAAGCCCTATATCGAGCTGAATGGTTACAGGTTCACCTTGGCGGATGCGGATGAGTGATATTGAAATAACCGAATCCGACGCCTCGATTTTCAATCCGGAACGCCTGCAGAAACGGATAGAAGCAGGGGAAATCTTCATCCTGCGCGGCATGCGGGAAATCCCTGCGCTACTGGATATCATCGCGGGGCTGGCCGGCCGCTATTTCGACACCGTCACGGATGAGGAAATCAGAGAGATCATCCATACAGAGACATTGCCGGACGATCGGCGCGTCGCCGCAATCGCGCGCGCCCTGCGCCGGGCGCGAAACGAATATCTGGGCACCACTCTTTTCCTGCCTTTTATCGACGCGTTGAACCTCGCAGGTCCGGTGCAGGTGGAGGCAGGAATTGCGCGTATACGGACAACGCCCGAGGTTTACGAACGACTAAAACCTCGAACGGACCTTATTCCGGCAATCGAAACCGCGCCGGCCGCTGCCCCCGACCTTGTTCCGCCGGTCTTTGCCTTGAAAAACGCGCCGCCGCACAGGGATATTCACCGCCCACACTATACAACACAGATGAATTTGTGGTTCTGCCTGCACGATGCAGCACCCGGCAAATCGCTGACGCTTTTCCCCGAAGCCTATATCAACCCGAACCGGCCGGATTTGTCAGATCCCGCCAACCCGGTCAGTTACGGTCTGGGACGTCCGTTTTCGCCCGACCTGCGGTTCGGCGATGCCTTGCTGTTCAGTTCCGAACACTATCATGCTTCCCCGATCCATCAGGAAGACAAGGCCCGCTATTCCTGGGATATCCGCCTCGTCGCCGGCTGCTGGGACGACAACCGCCACTATCGCGAAAACTTCCTGCCAATTGATGCACTGAGGCCCTTTGACGCCACGAATACCGTTGAGGCGATGATTGAAATTGCGAATTTCGCTGCTGATCATCCGAACCATGCTCCGGGCGATGCACATACCGGCTTTCAATCCCAGCGTTTATGTCTGGCATGGCTTGAACAAGCCCTTAGCGAAGGCGACACAGAAGCGGCTGAGTCGCATGCCGACACCCTGCTGCGCGCCGGTCCGGCGGAGCAAATCGCCTATTCGGCGGCTGAACGCGCCCTGTCCACCCGGCCGGATCTGGCGAAAGCATTTCTCGGTACGATCGCGCGGACCTCATCCAGTTACTTCTGGACACTCAAATCCGGGCAACTGGCAATGGAAAGACGGTGGCTTCAACTGGCGCGTGACGCTCTGACGCGCTGCGCCGAACTGTCCCGCAACACCACCGTCTCCACGGCGCATAACCCAATCGATTACATGGTCCATGGCAGCCGCCACGTCGCTCAGATCTATCCGGCGCAAGCGGCAGAACGCGCGGCGGAACTTCTCGCCGAACTTTAACCCGCAGTGAGATCACTCACGTTTGGAAAGACATCCGGCCGTTTGCCATCGGCCAAGACGGCTTTCATTTTTCGGATCACGTCCTGCACGACCCTCTCGTCGGAGAGATCTCCGGCACGAATGAGAACGTTGCTCTTTTCAGCGGGTATAGGCCAGTTTCCCGCCAAACCCGTATACACATGGTAGGAGCGGTATCCCAAGGCGTCGATCGGCGGCTCTGCAATCCTGATGAAATCATTCACGGCCTTGGTCTTTTCCGGCCATCCGACGAAGCCGTAGTCATCGACGATCATCGTGCCCTTCGGCGTCATCCTAAAGAACCACAGCGCCATGTCCTCGAAAGTGGACAGATAATCGTGAAGCCCATCCACATAGATGCAATCGAACCGGCCGATATCTTTCCGCCAGGCTTCATGAGGCCGGGCGCGAATGAGTTCAAACCCCATTTTCGCGAACTGGGACTGGACCGACAGGAATTGATCATCCCGGCCGACATAAGGATCGACCCCCGTAACTCTGGAGACCGCAACGCGGTCGGAACCAAAAAGCGCCTTGGGGAATTCCCCGGCATCAACACCGATTTCAAGCAGACTAAATTCCCGTCATTGAAACAGATCGTGCATCAACTGCTCCAGGAAGACATAACGCTGTTCCGGAAGATGCCGCTGCATCGGTAGGTTAAACACAGAATCGTCAGTCACATTCTTGTCCGTTCGCGCTGCTTTCGAGAGGGGCCGTTCCCCTCAGTTGAAGTTGGGATAAATCCCGGCCGGCCAAGGACCGCCGTAAAGCATTCCCCGATATGTATCCGTGATGAGAGCCGTATCGACCAATGTTCGTTCCGTATTCAAACCCTTTGGCAAGTGATGCATCTTCACGCCGATCGGGAAGTTGCCAAGTTCCTGGAAGGCACGGAACTTGGACTTGCTTGCGAATTCAAGCACCAGGGCGGAGCGGACGGAACGCCCCGCGTCATAGACCGCACGGTGCAGGCCGTTCGTGTCGAAGATCGTGCAATCGCCCCGTCCCGCGACCATCGCGCCGCAGGTAAAATGATCGAGGACGAAAGCCTCCCGGAAACGGCTGGCCTGATAGTAATAGTCCGGCCAGTCCAGAAGGTGGCTTCCCGTCGCATACATCGTGGGCCGGCCGTCTTCGCCGACATCCTCCAGCAGGAAGAAGACCTTCAGCCGATGGACGACCTTGTCGTGATGCCGAAGGCCGGAATAGTCGTGCATGTCGATCCCGGCGGGGGACCTGGTCAGGAAGACGTTCTGATAGATCGCGTCGTCGCCGATATAGTCGGTGACCAAACGGTTGATGGCACCGCATTCCAGGAGGGCGCGGGCGGAGGGAACCTTCAGGAAAGGGTCTTTCACGAAGATGACCGCGTCGGCCTGCCGGCCCGTCCGTTCGGCGACAGCCGCTTGTTCGGCATCGAGCGCGGCGGTCGGTTTCCCCCAATGCGGCGAGCGCGGCGTTCAGCCGCTGGCGTTCCTCGCCGCCGCAGTCCCCTTCCAAGGCTTTCAAGAGGGCCTCGCGGGCCGGTTTCAATGATTCCTGCAAAGACACACTCCTTACGTCTCAAACGCTTCGAGGCAAATCCGGACGCTATTGTGCAGATGCTTGGCGTCGCTGATGTCGAAGGCCTTGTCGATCGCCGCAAGCGCGGTCTGCATGACCGCGGACGCATCGTCCGGGTTCATCCGCGCCATCGCATAACGAACGAAATGAAATGCCTTCATATAGGTGCCGGTATTGGCATAGCGGCAGCTGTCCCAGACATCCTTTGAATTCGGGGTCAGACCATTGACCATGAAGAGCGGCGCGAAGGCGGCGTACAGATCCTCGTAGGACGCCGTCGTCCGGCCCAGGTGTTCGAGCGCCGATTTGGCTTTCGCCTTCCAGGTTTCAAGCGCCGCGTCGAAAGCCTCGACCCGGCCACGATCGATCAGATCGCCCGGCTGGACCAGCGGCAGTTGCGCGAGGCAGCGATCCAGAACCTCCTCCACCGGATCCTCCGTGGTCTTGGGGTCCAACAAATCCGCCATCCGCCGCGGTTCAAATCCGGAAATGGCGGCGCCGTCGCTACAGTTGATCAGGTGCGCATCGGGAAAGGCGCGCGCAAACACTTCGAAACTTCCGCGCATCTGCATCATATGGAAATTGGCGCCGATGGTTCCGCCGAAATTGGCGGGCATGTCGCGGTCGTAGCGCCCCGTGGCGGCGCCGCGCGCGGGAATGCGGTTGCCGTCCTCCCCGACGAACGCATTGTAGCTGTCGATATGATGGTAGACGCTGCCGTCCGCATGGTGGCTTTCCGGCGTCCTGCTGCCGAGGTCCACCCCCGCGAGCGCGATTTTCCGAAACCCAAGTGCGTAGGCGAAACGCAGACCGGTATTCGTGCAGGCGGGCGCGATCAGCGGCAAAGGCACCGCATCGACATTGAGAATCCTGGTCGCCGCCACCCCTTCCCGAAAACAGAGGACACGGCGGTCGAACAGTGGCGCGATATCCGGGACGATCGTGTTCGACGCGCCGAGAACGATGCCCGAGAGGTCATACCGATCCGCCGTGAAGCGAAGAATGTCCGCGATGAAGGGAACGCTCTCCAACTCCACATGCATATGCGGCCGGATTCCGTGTTCGAGAAGCGGCAGCAGAGCGGTGCCGCAACTGATGATGCAGGCACGGTCCCGGGCGTGCCGCAATGCCGCGAAATCGGCGTTCAGCGAGGCGCCGCTGCCGACAACAATCGCCGGTATGGCCGGCCGTGCATCCGAATCCCGATCCAAAAGATGGTGCGCATTCCAAGCCAGGTTGCGGAAGGCTTGCCGAAACAGCATGCCTTCGTCTTCGACATAGCCGTTATAGGCGATCAGGCTTTCACGCCGTTCCATGAAGGCGGAGGCCGCGTCCCCGAGTGCTTTGTTCCGGTATCCCATCACCAGACGGGCCCCGTCGATCAGGCCGAAGCACGTGTCGCGGATGAGTTCGATCGAGGCATGCGCCAGCACGATCGGATCGTCGCTCCAGACGAACTCGATGGCCCCGCCGCGGCGCTCCACCTCGGCCACGATGGGGCGCCAGTCTGTTTCGGCCATATCGGCACAGAACGCACCGATATTGGGGTCGATGACGAAGAGATCGCGGGTCGGATAGTCGGCTAGGAAATCGCCGATATGGGCGCCGATGCCGAAACAGATCAACGGGCCGTGGTCGGGGACGATGCTCTCATCGAGCGCCTTTCCCTCAACAGTCTCCTCGAAAATCTCCTGCACCATCTGGTCCGACAGGCGGTTCGCGCCGGGGATCGGCCGCAGCGTGTTGAAGGTGAAGACGCTCGGATTGTCCCGGTACTGCCGCAGCGCGTTCGCGGCGAGGTCGCGACGGCCGGCCGGGTCCGCCGGCATGCCTTGCGGCGGCGGGACTTGTCCGGTTTCGGCAAGCTCCCCGATCGCGGCCAGCAGTTCCGGATTCGCATGTCCCGACAGTGCGGCGAGATTCGCTTTCAAGCGCGCCGCCTTCTCCGCGTCGATCCCCATGTCAAAACGGCCCCTTGAAGACCGGGTCCTGCTGCATCGCATCGGCCAACGCCGCGAAGGGCGGCGCGGCAGCGCCCGGCGCGACGAGGGCCATCGCCGCGTCGCAGATCGACACCGCATCGGGATAGAAGGCCTTTTCCAGCGACGGCGTCGTCGGGCATGGGGTGGGCGCGAAGCCGATCCGCGCGACCCGGGTGCCCGGCACCCGCTCCGCGACGGCAGCGACGATTTCCGCCGAGGCGCCGCAGGCGGTCCAGGCGGCATCGGCGACGATCAGGCGGCCGGTCTTCTCGGCGGACCGGACGATCAGGTCGATATCGAGCGGGGAGAGCCAGATCGGGTCGATCACTTCCGCCGATATCTTCGCTTGTTTCAGCAGTGCTGCGGCCTTCAAGGCGTCATGCAGCATGTTGGAAATGCCGACGATGGTGACGTCCCTGCCTTCCCCGCAAATCCGCCCCTTGCCGATCACCGACGGCGCCGCAGACGCGTCCACCGGCCCCTGCCGGTTATACAGCAGGCGGTGTTCGACGAAGACGACCGGGTTGTCGTCCGCGACCGCCGCCAGCATGCAGGCCATCGCGTCGTGCGGCGTAGCGGGAGCGACGACGCGCAGCCCCGGAATATGCATGAACAGGCTGTGCAGGCCCTGGCTGTGCTGCGCCCCCTGCCCCCAGGATTTGCCGATGATGCCGCGCGCCACCATCGGCACTTTCACCTGGCCGCCGAACATGTAATGCGCCTTGGCGGCGATATTCACCAACTGGTTCATGCAGAGCAGCAGGAAGTCCATGCGGATATGGGTGTGGATTGGCCGCATGCCGGCCATGGCCGCGCCGATGGCGACGCCCGTCATCGCATCCTCCGACAGCGGCGTCCCGAAGACCCGTTTTGCGCCGAATTCCTCCTTCAACCCCAGGGTCGTCCCCTGGATGCCCAGATGGTCGTCCACATCCAGGCCGAACAGGAAGACGTCCTCGTCCTCCCGCATCGCGCGGCCGATGCCGAGGCGAAGGGCCTCCTTATACGCGATCGTTTCAGGCATAGGCGCCAACATTCAGCCGGCCCGGCTGCGGGAAAGGGCTCGCTTCCGCGAAAGCGACCGCATCGGCGACGGTCTGCTCGACCGCCGCATCGATTTCGGCGCGCGTTTCGGCGGGCAGAGCCGCACCAAGGCGCTCGACCTCGTCCGCGGCCCGCCAGCGCGCCGCCTCCGCCCTATCCCTGTAATCCTGATCATGATCGTCGGTCGGACCCACATGCTGAAGCCATCGATAGGTCGGACATTCTGCAAAAACCGGGCCTGCGGCCTTGCCCTCACGGATTGCGGTTATCCGCTCCTCCGCCCAGGCGCGTAGGACGAGCGTGTTCATATCCTCGAACCGGTGCGCCTCCACCCCATAGCCTTCCACGCGGCGGCACAGATCGGGCTGGGCCCAGCGGTTAGCGAGCGGCGAATGAATCGCCAAGCCATTGTTTTCGCACACGAACAGGATCGGCAGCGCATGAAGCGCGGCAAAATTCAGGCTTTCGGGGAAAACCCCCTCTTCGGTCGCGCCGTCGCCCAGGAAACAGACGACGACACGGTCCTCGCCCCGCATCTTGATCGCCATCGCATAACCGACCGCAACCGGGATCGAGGTGCCGACCACGGCCGACGCGCCCAGAATGCCGTTTTCCATGTCAACCAGATGCATCGACCCTGCGATCCCGTGGGCGACACCGTCCTGCTTGCCGTACAATTCAGCCATCATGCCCCGCGGCGACCCGCCCTTGGCCAGGAAGGCGGCGTGGCCGCGATAGGTCATGGAAACCACATCCTGCCGCCGCAGCGGATCGCAGAAGGCGACGGAAACCGCTTCCTGACCGATGGAGAGATGCACCGGGCTCTTTATCTTGTCGCTGGGGTAGATTTCCGCGACGACTTCCTCCATACGGCGGACAAGCCGAATCTTCCGATAAAGCCGGGAAATCAGGTCGGTTTCGAATTCTTGCGTCATGGGTTTTCGTCTACAGGGATTCAGCCGATGGTGGCCAGCGTACAACGCGCGCTTTTGAAGCAAGCCTTTGCCATCCAACCGAAGGCACGGATATAGTGAAACACACCGGAAAGCGACGGGCAGAAGCCCGATCCACCGAAACGATTGGACATCTCAGAAGAGATCGCCGCGCATGATCATTGCCCGCACCCCCTATCGCGTCTCCTTCTTCGGCGGCGGCACCGACTATCCGGCCTGGTACCGGGAGAACGGCGGCGCCGTGCTGGGCACGGCAATCGACAAGTATTGCCACGTCACCATCCGGCACCTGCCCCCCTTCTTCGAGCACAAGCACCGGATCGTCTATTCCAAGGTCGAAACCGTGGCTGCGATCGACGAGATCGAGCATCCCAGCGTCCGCGCGGTGCTGACCTATCTGGGCATCCACAAGGGGGTCGAGATCCATCACGACGGCGACCTGCCGGCGCGGACCGGGCTGGGGTCCAGCTCCTCCTTCACCTGCGGGATGTACAACGCCGCCTCCGCCCTGTTGGGCCGCATGCACAAGCCGTCCCGCCTGGCCGACGAAGTGACGCATATCGAACAGAACCTGATCGGCGAGAATGTCGGCGACCAGGACCAGATCTGGGCCGCCTATGGCGGCACGAACTACATCGAATTCAGGCCCGACGGGTCGCGCACCGTGTCCCCGCTGGTCATTTCCGCCGATCGGCGGCGCGAATTGGAAAGCCACCTCGTCATGGTCTTCACCGGCTTCGCGCGCTTCGCCGACGCCTATGCCAAGAACCAGATCGACAATATCCCCAAGCGGCACGCGCAGCTGCGCAATCTTCAGCAAATGGCGGACGAGGCGTTCAACATCCTGATCTCTCCCGACCGTGAGATCGCCGAGTTCGGGCGGCTGATGGCGGAGTCCTGGCGCAACAAGCGGGAAATCCACGAAACGGTCTCGACCGACAGGGTCGATGAGATCTACGAGGCCGGCATCGCGGCCGGCGCCTATGGCGGCAAGCTGTTGGGCGCGGGCGGCGGGGGTTTCATGCTGTTCGTCGTCCCGCCCGAACGCAAGCCGGCGCTGTTGAGGGCGCTTTCCGACCTCGTCCCCGTCGAGTTCAAGATCGGCGCGCCGGGCAGCACGATCGTGCTGTACGAACCGAATGGCTGGGACGCCGCAGCGCATGACGGCCCGTCCACGACGCGGAGCAGCTGACGAAATGACGCCTTCGAACGTGATCTTCGGCCTGGAAGGCACCGCACCGTCGGCGCGGGAACGCGACTTCTTCAAATCCGTCGATCCGTTCGGCTACATCCTGTTCGCGCGCAACATCAAGGATGGCGAG
>Ga0209475_10003099_pt1 | contig 15708 bp, 13 predicted proteins | sample tdDd471_FD_187128 | JGI IMG/M metagenome (GOLD analysis project Ga0209475, IMG submission 187128) | Marine sediment microbial communities from the Atlantic coast under amendment with organic carbon and nitrate - tdDd47.1 (SPAdes)... | ecosystem: Environmental > Aquatic > Marine > Coastal >... | reverse complement strand
TGCCGATCAATACGCAAACAACGGCGCGGCTGCCATCTCGGTACTCACGGAGCATAAGTACTTCGGAGGCACCCCGGATTTCCTGTTCATGATGAGCCAGCCAGGAGTCCCACTCCTGCGCAAGGACTTCATCATTGATCCGCTCCAGGTGGCCATGACCGCGTCCAGCCCGGCAGCCGCAGTGCTACTTATCGCCCGCATGTGTGACGACGTCACCCACCTGACACAACTGGTGGAACTGGCCCGCATGCCCGGCCTGAGCCCGGTGGTTGAAATCTTCGACCAAGCGGACCTCGACATGGCACGTGCAGCCGGTGCCGACATCATTCAGGTCAACAACCGGAACCTCGATACCCTTGAAACCTCTCTGGACCAAAGCCGCTCCTTCATCAAACAAAAGCAGGAAGGCGAACTCTGGATTTGTGCCAGCGGCATATCCGAACGTGCGCAGGTCGAAGAGATGGCCGAACTCGGTTTCGATGCTATCCTCATCGGCACCTGCCTCATGGAAGCGGAGAACCCCGGCGAAAAACTGGCCGAGTTGACAGGAGAAAAGTAGTGGCACGACCTCTGGTCAAAGTGTGCGGAATGACCCGCATGGAAGATGTGGAGCTGTGCGTCGATCTCGGCGTGGATTTGCTCGGATTCATCTTTCACCCCAAAAGCCCCCGGCTGGCCGATCCTGATTTCGTGGCCTCGATCAAAACCGGCAAGGTTGCCAAGGTCGGCGTTTTCGTTGACCAGACCGCAGACGAAATCATTGAGATCATGGACCGGTGCGGACTTCATGCGGCCCAGCTTCATGGCGGGCAGGACATGGATACCTGTTGGAAAATCGGACCTGACCGGGTCATCCGGGTTTTCTGGCCGGGCACCTATACCTCGTCTTCGGCTTTGGCCCGGGATTTGGACGACTACTCCGAAGCCTGCGGCCATTTCCTACTGGACGCTGGCACCAAAGGCCAGGGTGGCACGGGCACGACCATTGATTTTTCCATACTACAAGATATTGAAATACATACACCTTGGTTCCTTGCAGGCGGCCTTGGACCGCACAATCTCAGGGAAGCCTTGGCCATAAATCCTCCCGGATTGGATATCAATTCCGGCGTGGAACGAGAGCCGGGTATCAAGGATGCATCAAAGCTGCGGGAAGTCTTCAGGATTCTCGCGGAGGAAAAATAATGAAAAAGGGTTATTTCGGAGATTTCGGCGGACAGTTCATCCCTGAACTACTCATGCCGCCGCTTATCGAACTTGAAGAAGCCATGAAAACCATCCTCCCCTCGGAGGAGTTTCAAACGCGCTTCATTCAAATGCTCAAGGAAAATGTGGGCCGTCCCTCGGCCATGACATACTGCCAACACATGTCCAAGGACCTCGGTCTGGACCTGTGGCTCAAGCGCGAAGACCTGAACCATTCGGGCGCGCACAAGATCAACAACACTCTCGGTCAGGGATTGCTCGCCAAGATGATGGGCAAGGAAGTGCTGCTGGCCGAAACCGGTGCGGGCATGCACGGCGTGGCTACGACAGTCGCCGCCGCCATGCTCGACATGAAGGCCGTCATTTATATGGGTGCCACCGACGTGGTGCGTCAGGCTCCCAATGTCAACCGAATGCGACTCATGGGTGCGGAAATCATCCCTGTCGAATCCGGCACAAAAACACTCAAGGACGCCATCAACGAGGCGCTACGCCGTTGGTTGGCCGACCAAGAAAATACCCATTACTGTTTCGGTACGGCTGCCGGACCGCACCCCTTCCCTGAACTGGTGCGCGAATTCCAGCAGGTCATATCCAATGAAGCTCGTCAGCAATATATGGACCGCAATGACGGCAACCTGCCGGATGTGGTCACAGCCTGTGTTGGCGGTGGTTCCAACGCCATTGGCATGTTCCATCATTTCGTGCCTGACGAATCCGTCAAGCTCGTCGGCGTGGAAGCTGCTGGTACCGGTGAACCGGGGTGTGACAATTCCGCCCCGCTCAATCTCGGTACGGACGGCGTATTGCACGGCATGAAGACCAAGTTGTTGCAGACGGACGAAGGACAGATTCTCCCGTCCCATTCCGTGGCCCCCGGTCTGGATTATCCCGGAGTCGGTCCCGAGCACGCCCATTTGCAGGACATCGGGCGTGCCGAGTACGTGACTATCAATGACGAACAGGCCCTGAACGCGTTCAAGATGTTATCACGACGCGAAGGTATTATTCCGGCGCTGGAATCGTCTCACGCCGTGGCCTACGCCATTGAAAACAAGGATAAGCTGCAAGGCAAATCCGTGCTCATCTGCCTGTCAGGACGCGGAGACAAGGACCTCGGCATCCTCGACCAGATATTATGAGGAGTGCCTCCGGCGGCTCAAGGAACCTTTTGAAAAAGGTTCCTTGAGAATCCTCCAAAACTTTTTGGCGCGCTTCGCGTTATGAGCCGAAAAAGGCTCTTTGAATGGAGACTTAAAATGAACCCTATGCAAATAAAGATTGAAGAGGCCACCGCGCAAGGCAAGGTCGGTCTCATTCCATTCCTCCCGGCAGGATTTCCCAATCGGGAACAGTTCTGGAAGGAATTGGAAGAACTGGACAAGGCCGGTGCCTCGGTCATTGAAATTGGCATGCCCTTTTCCGACCCCGTGGCCGATGGCCCGGTAGTGGAAAAGGCCTCCCTCAAATGTCTGGAAGACGGCATCAACCTCAACTGGATTCTGACAGAACTCAAGGCGCGCAAAGGACAGTTCAATGCAGCCCTGCTGCTCATGGGCTACCTGAATCCGGTTTATCAATATGGGCTGGAAAAGTTCGGCGAAGACTGTAAAGCCGCAGGCGTATCCGGGTTGATCATCGCCGACATCCCCCACGAAGAATCACAGTTCGTCAAGGATGCCATTGAACCACATGGCGTGGCACTGGTCCCCCTTGTCGGTCTGAACACGAGTAAGGAGCGCATGAAACTGTACGCTGAAAATGCGTCCGGGTTCTGTTACTTCGTGTCCGTACTCGGCACCACCGGTCAGCGCAAAGCCCTGCCCGCTCGTATCAAGGAAAAACTCTCTGAGGCCAAGGAAGTCTTTGACATCCCCATCGCACTCGGATTCGGCATCAAGCATCCCGACCAGCTCGCCGAGTTCGACGGGTTGATGGATGCCGCCGTGTTCGGTTCCGCACTCATCAGCCACATCGAATCCGGCAAGACGAGTGACGATTTCATGGAGCCGTGGAAATAAAGAATTAAGAATGCCTCCGGCGGCCAGAGGGGGAACCTCTTGAAAGAGGTTTCCCCTCTGGACTCCCCTTCCAGAACTTTTTAGCGCCGCCTTCGGCGGGATATTCACAATTACAAGTGATAGCTAAAGACAAAAAGACTATCCCCCTGCGTAAAGCGCACCCAAAAAGTTTGGGAGGGGAGATAGGGTTAGGGGGTCCGAGAGAGGCTCCTCAGCTTCCTTCTTGCCAAGTCGGGTATATGTAATATACCTGTCCCCATCATGACTTCGCCTAAAAACACATATTCTCCCACGCGTGACGTGATCGCCTTTGTGATCATTGCCCTGTCCTTTGTCGCCCGCTACTGGTTCGTCGATTCAGGTCAACTCAACCTGGTACAGGACGAGGCCCAATATTGGGACTGGATTCGCCGTCCGCAGCTCTCCTATTATTCCAAGGGGCCGCTCATCGCATGGATAATCGCCACCTGGACCGAAGTGTTCGGCAATACGGAACTGGGCGTCCGCTTCGGTTCCATCATCGGCATGACAGGTATCCAGGCCGCCCTGTATATAGGTGTATCCAGAGTATGGCGAGAATACTCCATGGCCATATATGTTCTGCTGGTGGCCGCCACCATGCCGCTTCTGAACGGTTTGGGTATCCTTGCCACCACTGACAATCCCCTGATTTTCTGCTGGACCGTGGCCTTCTTTGCCCTTGCTGCGGCAACACGAAACGCGCCAGACCATACGCCGTCCAACTGGCCTTTCATCATCCTGACTTTCTGCGTGGCCGTAGGAATTCTGGCCAAATACATGATGCTCACCTTCCTCGGGCTGGGCATCATCTATGCCTTGATCCTGCAGTTGCGCGGCCAGATGCCGTCCCGCTTCTGGGGCCGTTTTTTCCTGGCTTCCATCGTCGGTGCGGTAGTCGGACTTGCCCCTATCGTACTGTGGAACATGCACAATGACTGGGTAGCTTACAAACATGTGGCCAAACTCTCCACCGGCGTCGGTAGAGAATTTTCCGTTCGCTTCATGCCATTCCTTGAAATGCTCGGCGCACAGATCGGCCTGCTCGCTCCCTGGTGGTTTGTGTTCATCCTGATGGGGAGCAAAACCGCATTGGGAAAATCTTTTGTCGGTCCTGTGGGTGCGTTCGACGCGAAATACAGACGCGATCTCCAATCCGTCCTGTTCTTCTGGCCCCTTTGGGCTATCATTACCTTCAAGGCCCTCTTCTCAAAGGTAGAGGCCAACTGGACGGCGGTCTCCTTCATGGCTGGAGCATTGCTCGGCGGCATGGCCCTGCACACATGGTGGCATGCTCCCAATCGAAAAATGCGTGGCAAATTTATCCTCATTGTTACTGCTATCGGTATGACCGCGCTGATTTACGTCACACCGATTCTGCCGGTGCCCGATCATTTGAATCCCACCCACAGACTCAAGGGATGGGAAGACCTCGGCGCAAGAATCGAACAACTGACTCAGACCGAATTCAACGATCCTGCCAAGGTCTTTGCAATGAGTGACAACTATGGCTTCACTTCGGAACTCGCCTTCTACGTTCCGGGCCAGCCCATCACCTATTGCCCGTGGACCGACAACCGGCGCATGAACCAGTACGACCTCTGGCCAAACCCAGAGACCAACGGTCAACTGGGATGGGATGGAATCATGGTACGCAAACGTTTCCAAAAAGGTCGTATCCCGGAACTTGAAAAGATGTTCGACTCCGTAAGCGAACCCATTTTCTACGAGTCGACTTTCAACGGTCAGCCAGCCCGAAAATTCACCCTGATCATCTGCAAGGGATATAACGGATACTGGCCGCAACTCGGACTTGGAAAATATTAAGCCTTCCAAATGCAATCCATTTTAAATGGACCTTATCTCTCTTGAAAAGGGGTAAGGTCCATTTTTTATAGACTGCGCACTTGAGCCAACAAAAAAATTGTCACTGCAAAACCTTTGAGGCCCAAGGACTCTCAACCGTTTATTCACAAAGTCTCTATTCTGGCAGGATTCTTGCTTTAAATCAGCTAGGTGAATCAGTTCATACTCGCAGGAAAAACACAGATGTTCACGTTGAAAAAAGCAATTCTCATACTCGTAATCTTCCTTTCACCGGGGTGTGCCGCGGTGCCGTTTGGCATCGGGCTCATCCCCGGTGCACCGGCCTATATCTCGTCACTCGTGGGCGGTGGACAGTCCATGTACGCCACAGCCGTGGATGAACGAACCACCGAACAGCAGATGATGGACGCCATTATCGCAGGGCACGCCCAGGCGGAACTTTACAAAAACAAACAGGTCCGGGCCGGACAGATTACCACTTACAGTTACTTTGGAAAACTCTATCTGGTAGGGGAATACGACTCACAGGAACAACTCAAATACATTTATGAGTGCGCCGACAAAGTGGAAGGGAAACGTGCTGTCATCAGCTGTCTCTACCTACGCGAGGAAGCAGAGGAAAATGGATATTTCCATGAGCAGGCCACCTATGCGGAGCTTCAGACTCAGCTCATGGCGGATTTCGAAGTGACAAGCACGCCCATTGAGGTCGAAATTGTTCATGGGGACATCATCCTGCTCGGCGTGATCAAGGAACAGGAGGAACGTGATCGGATCATGGCACACGCCTTCAGCGTGGATGGCATAAATCGAGTGGTTTCCTATCTCTACCATCAGGAAAACGCCGGTCCCGAGCCGCACATCATGGTGGCAGGATTGGCCCCGACGACAGTGAAACCAATTGCACCACCGCCCAAGAAAAAGCCAAAAAGCAACCGCTCACGCCCGGTCGCCACAAAAAAGAAAGCACCAGCAGCCCCAGTGTTGGCCGTCACCAATCCGGACCGGGGACGTTAATCCCCGCCCACGGCCACATTCGGGTGACCGCAAAGAAAACCGCCTGTCATCCTCGGGCGGTTTTCTTACGTCCCACGTCTAAAAACGATAGGTAAATTGTCCGGTCAGACTGGTCCGGCCACCGTAACTGACCTCCACCAGTGCCTGCGTCTTTTTGGAAAATTCCCACATGCCGCCCATCAGGACTGAATATGGATTATTGGTGGTGAAATTCAGATCATAGTTAAGTTTCTGCGTCCCGGGACCGGGCAGAATATTGGCTTCAATCGAACCGTGCAATCGCTCTTCCAGATTCAGATACATGACACCGGCCCAGAAACTCCCCTTTCCATACCGTTCAGAATCCACAAGGATACCAACTCTTGGTGTAACGGTATATGTCTCGATTTCACCCTCAAGAAAATCAAGCTCCGACCGTGCCATGTTCATGTCCAGTGATCCGAAATACTGCTTATACCCACCCGCCAGAGTCAAACCGAGCCCGCCGGTATATCCCGTGTAATCGTCTTCGATATTCAACTGAAAACCATCGAAAGTGGTCCCACCGACAGTAAATCCATTCACGTTAATAACAATATCCGCTTGCCCCGCGATAACTCCGGCAAACCCATACACGTTCAGAAATGGAAATAGCCAGATATCTGCCCTGCCGAGCATTGTTGCGCTAATAACTTCAGAACCATCAAGGTTGATTCCAGGCCGGGCAGTCGGATTACCAAATCCGAACTTGAGATCTTCGATTTTCGGTTCCTGTCGCTGCACCAGACTGGTGATACTCAGTCCGAAAGGCAAGGGAAGTTCATACCCTTTGGCCCGTGCCTCATCTCCCCATATGGGAAGCAGCCGTGTGGACGGCTCCACAGGCTCATGCTTGTCCTTTTCGGGCTGATCTATAGGAAAATATTCAGGGTCCTTGCTCGGGGTCGAGGCTGCGGACATTTTGAGCCAATTCTCTTCCGAGACTTCTCCGCCAGCGGTCCAGTCCCACTGTTCAAAAAGAGGTGTTTCCGCCGCACCAACAGGTTGAATTAAGAAGAGCCAGCTCACTGCAATGAACAAAAGCAGAAAACAAGGTCGAATCATGAACGCCACCACGCCATGATTTCTCTGCCGTACAGAAGATACACCATGCACCCAAGGCTGAGAAATGGGCCGTAAGGTACTCTCCCTCGTATGCCGTCCTTGCCGGGACGAATCGTATAATAAATACTGCCGAGTACGCCGGACAACGATCCTATGAGAATGGTCAAGGGCAATCCGGCCAGTCCGGTCATACCGCCTATCATTGCCATAAGCTTGACGTCACCCGTACCAAGCCCTTCTTCGCTGCGTACAAGACGATACCCCTGTTGCAACACCCAAAAGGCACCGGCACCGGCCACTGCTCCCAGAGCCGCGCTTTGCCAGCCCACGCCATTCTGAAGAAAAAAACTGGCAATCAGAGCCATGCAGGTCCCGCCCAAGGTAATGCGATCAGGCAAGAGAAACGTTTCAAAATCAATAAAGCTTCCGGCAATGAGCATGATGCCAAGAATCAGGTACACTCCCCACTCCGGGGACAGGCCAAAACGATAGGCCGAAGCCAATGCCCACGCCATGCAGGAAAGCTCTACCAATATGTATTGGGCACCAATGACGGCATCGCAATAGCGGCACTTTCCCTTGAGCAAAATGAAACTCAGGAGGGGAATGGTGTCGAGCATGCCAAGCTTATGCTCACAGGAAGGACAGCGGGAGCCGCTGGGCCTGAGAATAGGCACCTCGTCTATCCACCGCTGTATGAAGATGGTGATCAGGCCACCAAGTTCCAGACCGATGACTCCGGCAGCCAAAAAGAATGCCCATGTGGGGATAGCGTCCATAATTACCCTCGGCACTTGAAGAGTTGCCGTTTTTACTGCATGAATACCGCGAGAGCAGCATCCCATGAACTATCGGATTTCACGATCCGACACAAGGGGATAGCAGATAGAACGCATTAAGGGAGCCATGCATGGACCATCGTTTCATTCCGAACCTGACAGAAGAACAGATCGCCGACATCCAGCTTGAAGGGCTGAAATGGACCACGGCCCACACCTACGCCAACAGCCCATTTTATCAGGCTCGCCTGAATGACGCAGGAATGGAACCCGGAGACATCAAGTCACTGGACGATCTTCAAAAACTCCCGTTCACCACGGCGGAAGATCTCAAAAACGGCTACCCGATGCCACTGCTCTCCGTACCCGAATCAGACGTAGTCCGTATCCACGGTTCCAGCGGCACCACCGGCAAGCGCAAAATTCTCGCATACACTCAAAAAGACATTGATGTCTGGCGAGACATGTTCGCCCGTTGCTATGAACTGGCCGGACTGACCGTCGAAGACCGTGTCCAGATATGCGTGGGTTACGGGTTGTGGACTGCTGGCGTAGGCTTCCAACTCGGTTGCGAGCGGTTCGGAGCCATGGCTCTGCCCGTTGGCCCCGGCCTGCTGGAAATCCAGCTCCAGATGCTCACGGATCTGAAGTCCACCTGTTTGTGCTCCACGGCATCAATGGCTCTGCTTATGGGTGAAGAGGTCCAGAAACAAGGACTCTTCGAACAAATCGCTCTAAAAAAAGCAATATTCGGTGCCGAGGCACACACCCCCAAGATGCGTCGCCAGTTTGAAGAAGCCCTCGGGCTGGAAGAAAGCTTCGACATCATCGGCATGACCGAACTCTACGGTCCCGGCACCGGCCTGGAATGTCAGGCCCATGACGGCATCCACTACTGGGCTGACCGCTTCATCATGGAAATACTGGACCCGGAGACCATGGAACCAGTGGCTCCAGGTGAAGTTGGCGAGATGGTGGTAACCTCCCTGCAAAAGGAAGCCTCTCCCCTCATCCGTTACCGCACCCACGACCTGACCAGACAGATTGCCGGAGATTGCGCCTGTGGCGTAACCATGCCGCGTATCGACAAAATCATGGGCCGTTCCGACGACATGTTCATTTTCCGTGGCGTGAACATTTATCCCGGCCAGATCGGCTCGGTGCTGGAAGAGTTCAACGACCTGTCCGCAGAATACAAGATTTCCCTGACCCGCCGCGACGGGTTGGATCACATGGCCGTAGACGTGGAACGCACGCCCGAGGCGAATGCCAAGGACAATGAAAACCTCGCCAAAACACTGGCCACTGAAATCCGCAAGCACATCCTGGTACGCAGTGATGTCCGCATCCTGAATCCGGGCGAACTACCGCGCAGTTTTGCCAAGGCAAAGCGCGTGCAGGACGAACGCGGCGAAGAATAAGGCGGACTGCACACTATGCCCAGCCTGTCCGACGACCCGACCCGCCATGTGGTCATTGACCGCCGGCCGGGCCGGTATATCGCCTTTCCTGACGTCATCCGCGCCAGCGACAATACCTTGGTGGTCGCCTACAACGAAGCAGACAAACACGTCAGGCCCACCAGTCGCGTCCTGACCGTAAAGACAAACCGGGACAATGGCAGAACATGGTCCGAGCCTTTCTATCCTGATTCGCCCAAAAGCCACTGCCCCCGCTTGTATAAGGCCCCGGGCAACGAACTGATCATCTCGGACAGCTCACGCATTTTTCACACCAGCCATGACAACGGCCAATCATGGAAACCATTCAATGTCACCGGCCTGAGCCACGACATGCACGACCGGATCATGGATCTCGGCAATAATATTTTTCTGACAACCGGCCACAGACATGTTGGCAACGAAGAGCACCCCGCTATTCGCCAACCCCCAACACAGCAGATGGTATTCCGCTCTGAAGATCGCGGTCTGACGTGGGCAACACACTCCATCCTTGCCGAGCATCGCAATCTCGTCTTGTGCGAAGCATCCATGACCCGATTGCAAGATGGGCGCATCATCGCCCTCATGCGGGAAAACAGCTTCGTATTCGAACCTATGTACTGCTCAATCAGCACGGACAACGGCACATCATGGTCCGCACCGATGGATACTCCGCTCATAGGCCACCGCCCGACCATGAGATTACTCCCTGATGGACGACTCCTTGTCACCTACCGAAATGTGGGACCGGACTGGGGAACTTGTGCATGGCTCGGCTCCGTGGATGAACTCATGTCCGGCTTCAGGGTTCACGGGAGGGCCGCAGATCCGTCCAACCCCACATTCACGCCGGACGGCCTGCGCATTCGCAACAAAACGGGCAACGAGTCCGTTGTTCGATACGCCCTGCGTCCCATGACCGATCCACGCACGGCCACGGCAACACTGGAAGCCGAAGTCAAAATAGATGCGGCAAGTGCCAATGGGTGCGGCATTCGGTTCGGCACATGGTGGCGACTCACACCAGAGCACATCACCCCAGACGCGAAAGAAGCGTCTCCTGTCCCTCTGTCGACAGGTAAATTCAACCGCATCCGCCTTGATTACGCTGATGGATTAGTCACCCTGCACGTCAACGAAGAAAAAGCCGCCGCTGTCTCAGTTGATCCGGACCATGCTGAAACACGGCCCATCATGTTCGGTGCGCCCTACCCCTTTGAAGAAAACGGCGTGGACTGCACGTGGCGACGGCTGAGCCTGAATATCATGGAGCCTGCATACGAAAGAGACTATGCTTGGCACTGGAAGGCCGACGACGGCCTGCCTGACCAATGGGTGCGCAACCATGTACTGGAGTTACGCAATGATCGACACGCGGCAGCACCGGACTTTGGGTACTCAGGTTGGACAATGCTCGAAGACGGAACATTTTTCTGCGCCTATCATCACGGCGGTGGAACTGAAGCGGGGTATGAGCCGCTCCATTCCAGTCATATTGCGGGGACATGGTTCACATTGGACGACTTCATAACGGATTGAGACAGGAGGCATTCCATGGAACGAACAGACATCCAACGGATCTTCGAGGCCTATTTCGAAAAATATAAGAAAACCGAAGGCGACCGGTCAGCATGGTCCGCTTTCTGGACCGAAGTGACGCCCAATGGCGTACTGGAAATCAATCTGACCAAATGTCCCAAGGGGATCACCTTCAAGATTTTCGTAAACAAAAAAAAGGTTGCCGAAGCCGCCGGTTGGGACAACTATTTCCCGACCATGGAAACTATTGCCACAGAACATCCCGGGCTCTATGACGCAGATAAAATTTTCAACGACATGGAATTCATGATCTAAACATGGCTTGAGGAACTATTTCCACTCGCCAATCTTTTTTCTTGACGGACACCCCCTCAAAGCGTAAGCAAATTTACCATAGGGGTCGGTGGCATTCATGGGGATGCGTCTGGTATTTCACCGGATTTCACTGACGATGGGTGAAATGATTATTGGTTGTGAAGGGCTCGCGCGCTTTAATTTCCTTACTCTTGTTTCACCGGGTGAGAGATCGCCCCATTCATTATTCATTATTTATTTTGGAGTTTAGTACGTAATGGCTAAAAACATTTATGTGGGCAATCTGCCCTGGAGTTCCACGGAAGAGGATGTACGCGCAACGTTTGAATCATACGGTGAAGTTATCTCCGTCAAATTGATCAATGACCGCGAAACCGGTCGCCCCCGTGGCTTTGGCTTCGTGGAAATGGAAGACCAAGGAGCTCTCGAAGCCATCGAGAACCTGGACGGCTCCGACATTGGTGGCCGCAACATCAAAGTCAACGAGGCTCGTCCCCGCCCTGAACGTCCGCGTTGGTAGACGTTGACACTCTCGTCAATTTACGACACAACAAGCCCGCCCTGTCCAAAAAAGGGCGGGCTTTTCCCGTCTCCAAAAAACAAGAGGAAGCAATAGATGGCCAAAGAAGAAGGAATCGTCGTTCAAGGCACCGTTGAAGAAGCCTTGCCCAACGCCATGTTCCGCGTTGAACTTGAAAACGGTCACACCGTGCTGGCACACATTTCCGGCAAAATGCGCAAATTCCGCATCCGTGTCATGCCCGGCGACACCGTCACCGTGGAACTTTCCCCGTACGACCTCACCCGCGGTAGAATTACCTTCCGCCCTCGGTAGTCGCTTTCGGAGGTTGGGGGAAGAGGAGAGAGGGAAAACCCAGACAACGGGTTTCGTTTTCTCCTCTTTCCCCAAACCCTTCATCTTCTCTTTCCCTCCCCAAGCCATTAGAGTATGCGCATGCGCGCGTCTGTGCGTTTTGCGGTTATCTGTGCTATTGTCCCAGTGTTGGGTTACACGATATTTTTTCAAAAGGAATTTTTATGTCCAGTTTCAAGGATCTGGGGCTGTCGGCTGCCACGCTGACCGCTCTGGAATCTAAAGGGTTCACAAGCCCCACCCCTATTCAGGCCCTGACCATCCCCATGCTACTCGAAGGCTCTGTGGATATTGTGGGCCAGGCTCAGACCGGAACCGGCAAGACCGCCGCTTTCGGCCTGCCCGTTATTGAAGCCGCCCAGGAAAAAGTGCACCATGTACAGTCGCTCATCCTGACCCCTACCCGCGAACTCGCTATTCAGGTGGCTGAAGAAATCAATTCGCTCAAAGGCCGAAAACGCATCCGCGTTCTGCCTGTCTACGGCGGACAAGCTATCCACATGCAGTTGAAAGCCCTGAAACAGGGCGTTGACGTCGTGGTCGGCACGCCGGGACGCATCATGGATCATCTCAAACGTCGCACCCTACATATCGACAATCTCGATTTCTTCATCCTCGATGAAGCGGATGAGATGTGCAACATGGGCTTCGTTGACGACGTCCGCGAGATCCTCGCTTCTGCCAACGAAGATCGACGCACCTTGCTCTTCTCGGCCACCATGCCCCACGAAGTCATGCGCATCGCCAAGGAATTCATGGGCAACTTTGAAGTTGTTTCCGTGAAGCCAGAGAAAAGCGATATCCCGCTCACTCGTCAGATCTTCCATGAAATGGCCGATTCCGACCGTTTCGAAGCCCTGTGCAGGGTCATCGACGCCCAACCGGATTTCTATGGTCTTGTTTTTACACGCACTCGCGCCGACGCAGACCGGGTTGCTGCCCGACTGACCCAGCGCGGCTATCCCTCCGAACCGATCCACGGTGATCTTTCACAGGGACAGCGCGAAAAAATCCTGGCGAGCTTCCGCAGGAAAAAAGCGACCATTCTGGTGGCAACCGATGTCGCAGCACGCGGTATTGACGTGCCGGACCTGACCCACGTGGTCAACTTTGCCCTACCTCAGGATCCGCAGACCTATGTACACCGTACAGGTCGCACCGGTCGTGCAGGAAAGCAAGGCGTAGCCATCACTCTGATCGCACCCAACGAATTCCGCAGACTCATGTTCATTTCCAAGAGCTCCGGCATCGAGATCAAAAAGGAAAAACTCCCGCGTATCGAAGATGTTATCTATTCCAAGAAAAGCCGCGTGGTTTCCGAATTAAACTCGATCATGGAAGCTGAAGGCCATAGCAATTACCTTGACATGGCCCGTGAACTTCTGGCTGAAAAAGATGCCTCCGAAATCGTGGCCGCCCTGCTCAAGAACACCTTCGGAGATGAACTGATCGCCTCAAGCTACCGCGAAATCGATATCGCTGGCCCAGGATCAGGTTCTCGTCCAGGTGGAGCGTCAGGACGTGCCGACCTCGTCTGCGCTCTGGGTCGTGCTCATGGCATGTCTCCGAAAAAATTCGTTGAATTTGTTTCCCAGTCCGCCCACATCAAGCCCTGGTCCATCCAGCACGTCCGCGTACAGGGCAACAAGACCACGTTCACTGTACCCAATCACGAAGCCGAAAAGGTCATAAACAAGGTCAACAGCCGTGATGGCCAGCCCCTCATTACGCACGGTGAATTCAAGAAGAAACCTTCTTACCGTCGCGACTTCCATAAGAAAGGCGGACAGCGTCCAGGCAAGCGTCCCTACATGAATCGAGGCAAGAAAAAGGACTAAACAAACCGTCTTCGGACGGAACCATCATACATTCCGGATTCTTTATCATTGCCGACCTTCGTTTGTTTTTGTTAGACAAAACAAACGAGGATGCGATGAGAGAAGATCATGAGAAATCAAAGACGGAACTCAGAGCGGAGCTGAAAAAGCTCCGCTCTGTTGTGGCAGCCCCAAAAAAAGGCAAATACCGCAAGATAGTGGAGGGTATCCCTCAATTCATCTTTGAACTCGACCACACCGGAAACCTGCGGTACGCCAACGAATATGCACTCGCAGGCTATGGTTACTCCAAGAAAGATGTCGCAGACGGTCTCAAACTATCCGACATCATTCACCCTGATTCATACAGCCAAGCACAGAATAGCGTCGCTTCCATACTTGGGGGCGAAGCTATTCAGGGCAAAGAATACACCGCCCTCCGCAAAGATCAGTCGACCTTTCCCATCAAAGTCTATTCCCAACGAATTGTCGAAGATGAACGCACCACAGGCATACGGGGCATAGTCGTCGATATCTCCGATATAAAACAGGTGGAAAAAGCTCTTCTCAAGAGCGAAACCTACTACCGTACCCTGTTTGAAAACACGGGAACGGCCATGACCATCATCGACTCCGACAGCATCATCCGTAGTTGCAATTCCCAATACGAAAGACTCTCCGGCTACTCGGCTCAAGAGGTGGAAGGGAAAATGCGTTGGTCGGATTTCGTCCCGCCAGAGGAATTGGAGCGGATGAAAGCCTACCATGCTACACGCACTCTCAAGGCTAACTCGGCTCCCGACAACTATGAATTCACTTTTCTTGCCCGCAATGGAATCCGCAAACGGATCCACGTCTTCGTGGGCGTTATTACGGACACCAATGATCGTGTATGCTCACTGATTGATGTCACGAAAAGAGAAGAGGCCTTGCACGCCCTGCGTAAGAGTGAAGAACGATACGAACTGGTTGCCAGAGGTGCCAACGACGGTCTCTGGGACTGGGACCTGAAAACCAATTCGGTGTACTACTCGCCACGATACAAAGAAATCCTCGGCTATACGGATGAAGAATTTCCCAACCATGTCGATTCGTGGACACACACCGTCCACCCCGACGATGCAGCTCAATGCATAGCCGCCAACATGGAATGCGTGGAAGGCAAGGTTGACCAGTTCCAAGTGGAATTCCGCATGTTCCACAAGGACGGCTCAAACCGCTGGATCCTCGGCCGCGGCGGCAGCGCCAAAGACAAAAATGGCACTCCTTACCGCCTCTCTGGAACACACACCGACATCACCCAGCGCAAAAGGGCTGAACAAGCCTTACGCAAGAGCGAAGAACGCCACAGAGCCATTTTTGAAAACGCCACAGACGGCATCTACCAATGTACGCTTGATGGACAGTTTCTGACGGTCAACACAGCCTTGGCCCACTATCTTGGCTATGACAGTTCAGTAGAAATGATCGATTCCATCACCGACGTCCGCCAACAAATTTGGGCCAATCCGGACGACAGGGACATCTTTCTGCAAGAACTAGCCGAAAAAGGCATGCTGCAAAATTACGAGCAGCACATCAAGCGCAAGGACGGCTCCAGAATATGGATATCCGAGAACGTGCGTGCCATTTATGATGACAATGGGAACATCGAATACTACGAAGGTTTCCTCCAGGACATCACCACGCGTAAATTCAACGAGCGCACGACCAAAGCACTGTACGCCATATCTGCAGCCATCACCATAACTCGCGACCTTTCGGAACTAT
>Ga0209475_10003098_pt1 | contig 15708 bp, 12 predicted proteins | sample tdDd471_FD_187128 | JGI IMG/M metagenome (GOLD analysis project Ga0209475, IMG submission 187128) | Marine sediment microbial communities from the Atlantic coast under amendment with organic carbon and nitrate - tdDd47.1 (SPAdes)... | ecosystem: Environmental > Aquatic > Marine > Coastal >... | reverse complement strand
TGCCCTGCGCAACCATTACAGGAAGTATCTGCCTTGTCATATACAGTAGCCCTTTTATATTGGTATCCACCATATTATCCCATTCATCAAGGTCCGTTTCATGGGCGGCGGCCAGGCCAAGGGCCAAGCCGGCATTATTAAGGAGGATATCTATATCCTGAAATTCCTTGGGAATATCTTTAACCATTGCCTCAACTTGCAGTCTGTCCCGCACATCAAAAACAGCAATATGCACATTTGCTTTACCGAGTTTTTGCTGCAGCTCTTGAAGACGGTCCTTGCGCCTTCCTGTTAGAATCAGCTTCCAGCCATTTTGGCTAAAAAGTTCTGCGCTTGCCTTGCCAAAACCTGAGGTTGCTCCGGTTATCAAAATAGTTTTTGTCATTTCCAATACCTCATTTTTCAAATAATGAATTTCTTACCCTGACACTCGGCCCTTTTTACAGGGTAATCTTTGCAACAGACGATAAGGAGCGCAAGGGTGTAAAGTTAGACTTAAAACATCCTACACTACTCTTTTTATACAGCGGAATCGTAGCAATACAATACATCACCACCCAGGAAACCTCAAAAGTAAATTCCCCTGTAACTGCCCAGAAAGCAAATAAAATTTGCAAAACAATACCAACAGGACCTATTGTTTACTGTAGAAAGGGAAATAAACCTGACATATTTCCAGACTACCGAGGCCTGACGACACAAGGAGGTACAGTGATGAAAAAGATCACCGATTATATTTCTCCCGAATCCTGTGACTCTATCCCAGGACTATTTCTTGCCAGAGTAGCAAAAAGCCCCGATGATGTCGCGTATCGTTATTGCAATAAAATATCTGGACAATGGCACGCCACGACCTGGAAGGAAATGGCCCACACCGTCTCCAGATGGCGCAGTGCCCTGCAACAGGAAAATCTTAAGCCGGGTGACAGGGTTGCAGTCATGCTCCCAAATTGTCCGGAGTGGGTTGCTTTTGATCAAGCTGCACTTTCCCTGGGGCTGATCATAGTCCCACTCTTTGCCAATGACAGGCCTGGAAATATCAGTTACATCCTTGAGAACACAGAATCAAAAATCTTCCTCTGCCCTGGAATCCAATACTGGCAACACCTTTCTCCAAACCTTGATCAGCTTAACAGTCTGCAAAGAATAATTACCATCGATTTCTGTCAAATCAGTAAAGACGACCAAAGAATTACCTGCATAACCAACTGGCTCCCGGAGTTAAAGGAGAAGACACCATTATACTCACCGGTAATCCACGAGACTGCATCGATAGTCTATACCTCAGGTACCACCGGACTTCCAAAGGGAGTGATGCTTAGCCATCGCAATATTCTTGAAAACAGCCATGGGGGCCTTCTTTGTATGGAGATCTACCCTGAAGATACCTTCTTATCTTTTTTACCCCTTTCCCATATGCTGGAGCGAACTGCCGGTTATTACCTGCCAGTGATGGCAGGGGCAACGGTAGCCTTTGCCAGGTCGATCCCCGATCTCGCCGAAGATTTAGTAACCATAAAACCGACGGTTATGGTAGCAGTTCCGAGAATATTTGAACGAATTTACGGTGGGGTAATCAGCAAACTCGCAGCCAAATCGAAGCTGCTCATCGCATTGTTTCATAAAGCGGTAGAAACCGGCTGGAATTCGTTTTTGCATCAGCAAGGTCGTGGCCCCTGGTCAACATCGTTGCTCCTCCACCCCCTTCTCGATGTGCTTATAGCTAAAAAAGTTCGCAATAAACTCGGAGGAGGCTTGCGTATCATCATAACCGGTGGCGCACCCTTATCATCTGAAATATCACAATTTTTCATAGGCCTTGGACTACCACTTTATCAGGGATACGGTCTCACCGAGACCAGCCCGGTGATCAGCGTCAACCGCCAGGAAGACAATCGCCCTGAGGGCGTTGGCAAGCCACTGCCGGGACTTGAAGTGAAAATTGGCGAGGAGCAGGAACTTCTGGTCCGTGGCAGCTGTGTTATGCAGGGCTACTGGAGAAATGAACAGGCAACTGCCAAAACCATCGATACCGAGGGCTGGCTCCATACTGGCGACAAGGCAAGCCTTGTAGACGGTCATATCCGTATCACCGGAAGACTCAAAGAGATCATCGTCCTCAGCAACGGAGAAAAAGTCGCCCTGACTGACATGGAGATGGCAATCGCCATGGACCCATTGTTCGAATTCAATGTTGTCATAGGCGAGGGACGACCGTTTCTTGCCATGCTCGGGGTACTTAATCAACCACTCTGGGAAGAACTGGCCAAGCAGCTTGGCGTTTCACCTGCGCCAGAATCACTCAATCTTCCTGAAGTACACAGCGCCGTCCTGGCCAGAATGGAGAAACTACTCTCCGAATTTCCTGGTTTCGTCTTCATAAAAGAAGTGTCGCTCAGTCTTACACCCTGGACCGTGGATAATGGATTTCTGACACCCACGCTCAAACTCAAACGCGCTGTTATAGAAAAACACATGACGGATGAAATCAAAAGGATATACGATCAATAATTTGCTTGCCAGCTATACTTTTAAATTGCCGATTCGAATTTACTCAAGGCAGTCATCATCTCTGCAAAGCTGGGATTAGCTTTTTCCAGGGGAGCGTCACCCGGATGGCTACCGGTTGCATATATCGGCTGATCCAACACCACACATGCATGATCCACCTGTTTTTTTTGGGGGACAACGAAGGAGAAAAATTGGTTCTTGTTAATTATGTTTTTCAGCTGATTTAATTTTCGTACACTGACTACCCGGTCACATTCTGACCAGGCAGCGAAAATACGTTTTTTCCGTATTGCACCAGATGGGTTTTTCAGCATTCCATCAATCTTCAGGATCAGCCGAGACAGCTCTGCAGCACTATTAAGGGGAACTCTGTCATATCGATAGGGATGGTTTCCCACCAGATGCTTCCCATTATCCAAGTAGCGAACAACTGTCCTGCGAAGCAAAATTTCTACAAGATCACCCATAAAACCGAAAGGACCTCCGTACAACCCAAGTGCTGCAGAAAAGAGATAGACATCTCCAGTGACCGTCGAATCGGTTCCCCCTAAATAGAGACTCAACGCCCCACCCGTAGACAGTCCGCCGACAGAGACCCGGTCCGCGGTTTCAGCAGCTGCCCGTATAGCAAAAGCAACGTTTTTATTCCACTGTTCCAGCGTAACACCTGCCATTCCTTCAGGATGCTTCATACCATGGCGCTGAAGTAGGGGCATGAAGACATTGTAACCAAGAAAATTGTGAAAATATTTAGCAATGGCCAGCATATAAAAGGGCGAATCGGTCAATCCGTGTACTAGGACTATGGCTTTTCCTGTTTGTTTGGTTTGGAGCAGTTTTCGAGGATGACAGCCTGGGCGCAGGGTTTGATCGGAAAAAAAAGGAAATTCTTTCTCGTATTCCGACCACGAGCAACATTGTTCTTTTTCAGCAGACAAGAACTACCTCCCTGATAATCCTTAGTGCAATCCTCTGAACCTTATGTGCAGAAGACTTGTCATTTTATAGGTTTTCGATAAACGCTCCGACTTTCCTAAACACATTTTCAGCCCCATCCCCATTCACCAGGACGTGTCGATCATAACTAAGCAGACAGAACTCTTTTTGAACCGATCCGATACTGTCATAGAGCTGCAAAGACCCCTTTGGGTCCACCACCGGATTATTATTCGCCTGGATTATCAGGGCCGGTTGACTGATTGCGGCATAGCTCTTTTCAATGGATTCGAGATACTCACTGACTTCCTTTACTCCAGCGACAGGATTTCTCGGATAATTTACATGGGGGTTACCGTGGGTAAATTCGAAGAATTGGCTATCATGCTCTCCCAGCTTCATCTTGTTTATCACCCGATTCCAGACATCCATTCCCGGCATGAAATTTGTCGAATAGTTCTTTAAGGTCAAAGGAGGGCATACAGCAAAGACACCAGCTACTTCACCCACCCGAGCAGCCAGACCAAGAGCCAGACTACCACCAACTGCGACCCCGCCGACCACAACCCGGTCGCAGATTGAACTCATCAGAACATAGCTATTTTCAACCGCCTCCACCCACTCCCTGTATTTTCTCCCAGAGAGGTCCTCGGGTGAAGTACCATGCCCCGGAAGTCGGGGAGCACAGACCCAGACACCTTGCTTACGCAAATACCTTGCGAGTGCCTTCACCTCTTCCGGCACCGCCAGATAACTATGGATGAGTACTACACCAACCCTCCGCCTGAAATGGGGGAGGATAAATGATTTTCCGCCGAACCTTTTTTGTTTTCCAACCACCTGCCCACTCTTCTCACAATCCTCCAAGTATCTTACTTTCTCCTGCCTAAGCAGGAATCCAATCACAGCAAATCTCAACAAAGTTTCCGGCTGCCAGGCCAAGGCTCTAATAGTAGACAAAAAGTTTCGCAATGGCTCAACCTCATTAGCCATAATTTCAATTGGGTTATTAATGCGCCCCTTATGAAAACTGAGTGGTACAGATAACTTGGAACGATCACGAATAAGATACTTACCGTCCTTTTCCACAACACCCTTTTCCAGAGCAAGTTTCAAGAAATTCTCATACTTTTCATAACGATCATCGGTAAGCAGATGGGCCTGATTCTCCTTGAGTGATTTATGCAGAAAAAACGGATTTTCCCCTTCTTCACCACCACGGACTAGAGATCCGGCATAAAAGACTCTCCTCCGGAAATCGTCTTGGTCAATGCGTTTAAACGGATACATTCGCAAAAAAGAGGCAAAAATGTGATCATGATTGACCGTTGTCATAGCATAAATGTCCGCCATGTATCGCTGCATCAAATCATAGGCGGTTTTACGCATTTTATCCTTCAACTCGGTGGAAACAGAAAACCCGACGAGGTCCTCCCGTTCCATATCCTCCTGTAACCAATTATCATTGAGATAGTCGGTCATTTGGATAGGCTTGCCACAATGGATATCAAGATCTACTCCGGACAAGAGCATGGTACCTTCGGCCATAATCTCTTCCACCATCCGCTCAGGGATGTCTTTCACCAGCTTGGAGGCAATATTCGAGGCAACATTTTCAGCAGCCCGGATAGGATAGTAGGTGAGATTTACCGGCTGAATGGTAACACTTTTGCCCTCGATCTCATCTATGCTCTGCAGCTCCAGGGCGTCAAGCATCTTCTGCATTTTTTTTGGAGACGTTTTAGCCGTTTCCTGAAGATAGCTGCGATATAGCTCAGCCCGAAGAGCGAGTGCCGCTGCTCCGGTGTGAGGTTCATGCATTCCACGGTGGCTGGCAATCATAAATTTACCGCCGTGCATTATTTTTTTGGTCTTGACCATATTGCCTTCAGGGAAGATGATCCAGTTCGCCTCACCGGTGAGCAGGCTTTTAACTATAAGCTCATCACGTTTCGGATCAGTGGTTGACACCGCACCAACCATTTCCAAAAATTTTCCCAGGCCACCTTTAAACAAAGGCGCCGCCGCAAGAGACAAGGCCGGTTTTCCGGTTAAGTTGTAGATATAACTGGGAAGAAGGAAGGTCTCCACCCGAGTGAAATGGTTCATCACAAAGATGGTCGGTCCTGTTGGAATATTCTCCTTTCCATGAACAACGATGGAAGCCTTGGATAGGCGTGAGAGGAGTTTTATCGCCAGACCGGTCGTGAAATATGCGGATCGGTTCATAACCTGAGCAAAATAATTTTATACAACCAACTGAAAATTCGAAACATCACATTGTAGAAGTATTTTCAAACAGGGTCAAGCAATCAACCAATTAACCCTTCTAAAGTTGCTTTTTAGCAGCATCTTGCCTATATTAGACGAAATTGTATACAATCAGAGAAACCATTCTATTGAGGTCAATTATGAACCTGGATTTTACTTACACCCCACCAGACTTCGACCAACCCCATTTAAAGAACAGCCCCTTGGCAATTCTTGAGCCCTCCCCCGCCGATGGTATTGCGCCTGCTAACTATCACGCCACCTCCAATCACCCCGAATATATCAAGATCGACACAGATTTCTGGGCCCTCGCTCCGGAAAGTCGTATGGATGCGGTGTTTGTCGTCATAGACAACAGGATTGAGGTCGTCGAAGCCAGGAACCTCAAAAAGGGCAGCATGGTAGTCACAGGCAGAACAGAAAACGGCGAAGAAGGTATTCTCGTCCACGAGAAAGGATTTGAACAGAACACCGCCAATGCTGACAAATTCGCCTTTCGTTCCCGAGGAACCAGAGAAACTCCCTTTTCTCATTCCTACGATTCTCTCTATGAAATACTGAAACACGACAGAGATCACGGGCATATTGTCTGGGTCCTCGGCCCCGCCGTGGCCTTTGACAAAGACTCCAGAGCATCCATGCAGGGACTCATCGAAAATGGCTACTGTCATGGCCTGATGGCCGGTAATGCCCTGGCTACTCATGACATAGAAGCTGCAATTTACAACACAGGTTTGGGCCAAAATATTTACACCCAAATGCTCCAGCCCATGGGCCACTACAACCACCTTGACATTCTCAACGAAGTTCGCAAGGCCGGCAGCATTGCTAAAGCTATCGACTCACTCAATATCGATAATGGCATCATGTACGCCTGTGAGAAAAACAACATTCCTTATGTCCTTGCCGGTTCCATACGAGACGATGGTCCGCTGCCGGAAACCGTAGGTAATGTCTACGAGTCACAGGACAAGATGCGCGTTCATGCCCGTAAGGCAACGACAGTAATCACCATGGCCACCCAACTCCACTCGATCGCCTTTGGTAACATGACCCCAGGCTATAAGGTACAGGAAGACGGTTCTGTTCGTCCGGTCTATTTTTATGTGGTGGATATGTCTGAATTTAGTGCTGATAAGCTTGCCAATCGCGGCTCAGCCCAGGCGCAGGCAATTCTCACTAACGTCCAGGATTTCATTGTAAATCTATGGAACCATCTTAAAAAAGGCTAGGAATGAAAAAGCCAGTCCGTATAATCGGGGTCCCCATGGACCTCGGCCAAAATCGCCGAGGAGTAGACATGGGACCCAGTGCCGTTCGCTACGCCAATCTCGCCAAAAGTCTTGGTGACCTCGGCTATGATACTTTAGATAGCGGCAACATCACCATTCCCGGCCACTCAGCTCTCGCCAACAACAGCCTGCAGGAACGCCTCCCCCTCATCAGCAATGGCTGCCTCAGTGCCTATGAACTTGGCAAAAAGGCCATTGAAGCCGGCGAGATCCCCATTTTCCTCGGCGGCGACCACTCCGCTTCCATTGGCACAGTGGGGGGAGTGACCCACAGTGCAGAAATCGGTCTCATCTGGATCGACGCCCATGGAGATTTCAACACCCCGGAAACCTCCACCAGCCAAAACGTTCATGGCATGGCCCTTGCTGTACTGCTCGGCCTTGGTCCGCAAGAACTTGTTGATCTTGGCAGGCCAGGCCCCAAAGTAAAACCTGAAAATGTGGTACTGATTGGTATCAGAGATCTCGACGCCAAAGAAAAAATTCTCATCAAAAATTCGAACTGCACAGTTTTTACCATGCGGGAAGTGGACGAGATTGGCATCCGAGCAGTACTATCGCAGACACTCAAGAAATTCGAACATTTAGACAATATTCACGTGAGCCTTGATCTCGACGTCATGGACCCCCTGGATGCTCCGGGAGTCGGCACCCCCTCGCAGGGAGGACTGACGTACCGTGAAGGGCAACTCATCATGGAAATTCTGTCCGACACCAAGAAACTGCACTCCATCGATATAATGGAGATCAACCCTATCCTTGATATTGAGAACCGTACAGCACAGATGGCAGTGAATCTGACCTCCTCACTCTTTGGCAAGAAAATCCTCTGAGCCCGCCAAACGTGCCTTCAGTGCCCTCCGCGACTACCCTGCTTTTGCCAGCAGGGCACCCGACACACAATCAAACCGCCACCTAATATTATTTTGTTTTCACCCTTGGACCGATTGATTATTAAGAACTATTGCGTTATTACCTACGAGGTATTAGATTTGTTGTCGTTTTGCTAACGTACTAGTGTGTTACTGAAATGAAGCAGTAATACGATCAACGGCCTTTTTAGGCAACGAACATTCACTTAAGTATTGGAGAAAAATATGAAACGTGTTGGGAAAATCGCCCTTATGCTGGCAGCCTGTATGCTGATAGCATCACCTGCTGTTGCAGCGAAGAAAGTTCGCTGGAAACTTGCAATGACCTGGTCAAGCACATTGACGCCACTGGCATCGCCTGCTCCAAAACTTGCCAAATTAGTGAGTGAAATGACGGGTGGAAATTTTGAGATCAGAGTAGAAGGCTCCGAAAAACACAAGGCACCTCTTGGCATCCTTGACATGGTAAAAGGTGGTCAGTTCGAAATGGGACACACCGCTTCATATTACTGGAAAGGTAAAGATATCACTTCTGTATTTTTTACCACCGTACCCTTTGGCATGACTGCAGCTGAGCAGTTTGCCTGGTTGTATTACAACGATGGCATGAAACTGCAACAAAAACTATATGACAAGTTCGACGTTTATTCTCACCCAGGCGGTAACACCGGTGTCCAGATGGGTGGCTGGTTTCGAAAAGAAATTAAATCCCTCGACGACCTGAAAGGTCTTAAAATGCGAATTCCCGGACTCGCCGGAGAGGTTTTCGCCAAACTCGGTGTCAACGTTACCAATATCGCCCCTGGCGAGCTCTACACTTCACTTGACCGCGGTACCATCGATGCCCTGGAATGGGTCGGCCCTGGAATGGACATCAAAATGGGCTTTCATAAAGTTGCTCCCTACTATTACGCTGGCTGGCATGAACCTGCCTCTGACATGCAGTTTTTGATCAATAAGCGCGAATTTGACAAATTACCTCTCGAATACCAGACTGTTCTGAATACAGCCATGCTGGCAGTTTCTGCTGATATGTATGGTGACAACTTCGACGCCAGCGCCAACGCCTGGGCTGAAATGAAGAAGGAATATCCAAACATTAAGGTAATGATCTTCCCTGAAGAAGTTTTAAAAGCCATGAAAAAAGCTACCGATGAAGTTATGGAAGGGTATGCTGCTCAAAACGCTGATTTCAAAGAAGTATATGAATCACAAAAATCTTATATGGCTAAAGCTCGTGAATGGACTAAGATGTCTACACAATACTACCTCCAGACATCTGAAATGGTAGCTGAATAATTTTTTTTACCTACCTTGCAATTCAGCCGTCCATCCGCGAAGATAGAGGATGGACGGCATTTTTTTTAGAAAACCCACAACGAAAGCTATTCTAGGAACTATCGCAAGTAACTGGTGAGCAAAGAAATTTTGAATTACCCGGCCACTACGGCCGAATCAGGAGAGAGAGTATGTTGATCAGGGTGGAAGAATTTTTTCTACGAATGAACCGTATTGCCGGAAAGATATTGTCCATCATACTCGTTTTGATGGCACTTAATGTATTTTTTGATGTCATTATGCGGTATTTTTTCCATAATAGCTCGGTGGGGATGCAGGAGATGGAGTGGCATCTTTTCTCCATCGTCATACTCTTTGGGGTATCAGTTTCCCTGTTAGATGAAGCTCATGTAAGGGTTGATTTTCTCTATGATCGATATTCAGCCAGGAAAAAAGCCATAATTAATATTATTGGTACAATCTTCTTCCTCATGCCCCTGGCCCTGCTCATCCTGTTTGGTTCATTCGATTTCGTCAATGATGCATATCAGATTAAGGAAATATCTGAAGACCCAGGTGGATTGCCTTTTCGCTGGGTGATAAAGGGAATGATCCCGCTCGCCTTCCTTTTCCTGATCTTTACAGCTGTCGGCTACACAATCAAAAATATTAATCTCTATCGCAACCATAAGCCCAACGAGATAACAAAACAGCAAAGCCCCGCACCGGAGGAAAGCAAATGATAGGTATTGTAATGTTCGTTGCTGCTCTGGTGATGCTGGCAGTAGGCTACCCTGTAGCCTTTACCTTTGGTTCTGTCTCAATCTTTTTCGGTATCTTCGCGGCCATTATAGAGCTGATGCCAGATATCAGTGTCGTTCTGATCTCTGAAGAATTCTTCCAGATGTTTTCAATGATGCCATTTAGAATCTACTCCATCATGAACAATACAATTTTGATGGCGATCCCTCTGTTTATCCTCATGGGCATCATTCTCCAGAAGTCTCAGCTGGCTGAACGACTGCTAGAGGCAATGGGCATTCTCTTTGGCAAGGTCAGAGGCGGAGTAGCCGTAAGTACTGTGCTGGTAGGCGCATTACTGGCTGCTTCCACCGGAGTGGTGGGGGCTTCTGTTGTAGCCATGGGGGTTATCTCTTTGCCGGTTATGCTGAAGTACGGCTACTCCAAACAACTTGCCACGGGAACCATCTGTGCCGCAGGAACCCTTGGCCAGATTATCCCACCTTCGATTGTTTTGATCATTCTTGGCGACGTCTTCCAGGTTCCTGTCGGCGACCTGTTTCAGGCTGCTGTGGCACCAGGACTCATCCTGGTGGTTCTTTATATCATTTACATTCTAGTGCTGGCGTTTATCAACAAGGAAGTTGCCCCACCTCTTCCGGTACAAACAGGAAGTCGTTCCGGGAATATTAAACGGGCAATTATCGCTATCTTTCCGCCACTGACACTAATAATTTTGGTTTTAGGGTCGATCTTCGCCGGTATTGCAACCCCCACAGAATCAGCTTCGGTAGGAAGTGTCGGTGCTCTTGTCTTGGCTGCAATGTACCGAAAACTCAGCTGGAAAATTGTTGAAGAGTCGGCTCTGGAAACAGTAAAAATCACCGCCATGGTCTTTGCCATTCTCATTGGTGCGACTGCCTTTTCCATGGTATTTGTCTATAGTGGTGCAGACTATATAGTCGAGGACGCGCTCACCAACCTGCCGGGCCAGAAATGGACATTTATTCTGCTGGCCATGTTGACCATTATGCTCCTTGGCTTTTTTATCGATTTTATCGAAATCTCCTATATCGTTGTACCAATCCTTCTCCCCATAGCAGACATTATCGGTATCAACCCATTGTGGTTTGCCATCTTGATCGCAATGAATCTACAGACGTCATTCCTTACCCCTCCATTTGGTTTTTCGCTCTTCTACCTGAAAGGTGTCTGTCCCCCCGAAGTACGAACTGTCGACCTCTATCGTGGAGTCATACCATTCATCATTATTCAGATGCTGGTCTTGGCGTCCATCGTCATTTTCCCTGGTTTTTATGGATTTGACTAAAACAATAAATGTAGAGCAAGAAGTAAAGGACTGTTACTGAAGGAAACTTAACGGCATGTGGTCTGGTTTGACTTTGTAGTAGAGACCTGAACGCAACAGGGCTTAATCAGGCGCGGGAATTTTAACATTTAACGTGTTCTAAAATACTCCTGCACATAATTAATGTGTGTGCGCATGGCTTCAAAGGCGCCTTTTGATGATCTTTGTTGAATTGCTTCAAATATTGCTCTGTGGTGACTAATTACATCTTCCAAAGCCGTTCGATCCATATACATATGGGTCAGATTCTTTTTGATACCCACAAAAAGGAAATCATAGAAGTTACGCATCAAATGGATGAGTACCGGGTTTTTCGTTGAAAAAGTTATCGCCATATGAAAAGCCGCATCAGGTCCAGTGCCAATTTTATCTGTGGCTTCCAAATCTTGTTCCATCTCTTCCAGGCTTTTCTCTATTGCCTTTAGATCGGTTTCAGTAGCTCTTTGTGCCGCAAGCATTGCCGCATTACACTCCAGCCCCATCCGCACTTCTAGTAAATCATCCAGCGTTGCCTCATCCGTTGCCATTGCTGCTGCAAGGGGATTACCCTTTCGATTATCGGGAGAACTTACAAAAGTCCCCTGCCCCTGACGATGTTCGAGAAGCCCCATGGTGACAAGTTTATTGATGGCATTTCTTACTGAAGTTCTACTAACAGCCATCGACAGTGCCAATTCTCTTTCCGGAAGAATCTGTTGACCTGATTTAAAGTCGCCCTTATATATCAACTCTCGTATCTGCTCAAAAACCTGATCTGAGATGCGTTTTGGTTTAATTGGTTTAAGATTCATTATTTTCTATTTTAATTGAGGTAGTAATATCGAGCCGCATCCATCTTCCTTCTGAAAAAGTGAACAGAGCAAATACCTGATAACCCATTTAGTCATACATCCGTAAAAAATTGAGATTATGAGAAAAACCATAAAAACGCAACTCAAATTCCCACCACAACTTACAAAAGCACAATCGCAACAAAGCGTTAAGGGATTCCGGGAAAAACTTCACACTGGCTGTCCACGGTTTTTTTAGTTACCGCAAACACACCCAACCAAACGACCTTTCCGAAAACATATAAAACTTCCGTTGTCTTGCATAGAAACCTACTGGAACAAAATACAGCACTCTTCAAGAGTCATAAACACAGATTCAAGAATCCACAGTTAATTCGAATACGTCGCCCCTAGTCGGTCCAATATTGGTATGACCATTGCCTTTCTCGAAATCACTCACAGTACTCCTACATACTCAGTCTCACGAGTGGTAACACATGCATACCTTATCTATCAAAGATAAGGCATCGTATCAAGTTTTTTCTTGACACCTTTTTTTTATATGCTAAATAATTGGTACTACCAATTCGCCAACCAAGCTGTCTCATGCCAGGAATTCAGCAATTCTTCCAAGTATGCACAGTGACACTGGTAGAGGAAGATTTTTGCAATTTTACTATGCTTCAACAGGAGAAATAAAAAACGCTTTAATTTCTTTCGGCACAATAAATGCAAAGATTTTTTGCTATAGAAACAGGGTTCACATGAAGTTCAAATAAGAACATTAGCTTTTATTTGTAGCATCGACATGGGGGTTTCCCCCCTAGTTAACCACTTAACCCAAGTAGGGAGGAAGGAATGAAAAAGTTCAGATTGTTAGTCGGTCTTGCGTTGATCTCAACCTTGACCATTGCACCTAACGCATTTTCTGCCAAGCGTGAAAAATTTGGTGCTGATAAACGCCATGAAGAGGTCAAAAAAGAACTCCGTACTATCAAACCCTCTACAGAAACATTTAGATGGAAAATGGTTATGCCATGGTCCAAGGGCTTATTGTTTTATGATCTCGCCCAACATTTTGCTGACTCTGTAGCCCTTGCTTCTGGTGGTCGCCTTAAAATCAAACTTTTCTCTGCTGGTGAGCTTGTGGGCGCAATGGAAAGTTTTGATGCAGTTTCAAAAGGTCAGGCTGATATCGGTCATGACTGGCCAGGTTACTGGAAAGGTAAGAATGAGGCATTTGTTGCCTTTGCTTCCGTTCCTTTCGGTCTTGATGCTGAAGGATACAACATCTGGCTCTATGAGCGAGGTGGTCTTGAGATGATGCAGGAGCTCTATGGTCGTTACAACCTATTTGCCCTTCCTGGTGGTAATGTCGGCCAGGAACTCGGTCTGTTCTCCAACAAAAAAGCTACCACCATGGCTGACTTCAAAGGTATGCGCTTAAGAACTCCAGGCTGGTACATGGATATAATGACCAATCTTGGTGCCAGCGTCACTCCTCTGCCAGGTGGCGAGGTGTATCTCGCTCTTGAACGTGGCGTTATTGATGCCGCCGAATTCAGTACTCCTGCTATCAACTACCCAATGGGTTTTGACGATATCACCAAATTCGTCATCGAGCCTGGTGTGCATCAGCCTTCTTGCCAGAGTGCACTCTTTATCAACAAAGACTCCTATGCTAAACTTCCTGCTGACTTGAAGTGGATCATCGATATCGCTGCTAAAGAGACCCAGCTCTGGTCTACAGCTTGGCAAGAAAACCTCAATGCTAAAGCTGTTAAGCTTTTCAAAGAGAAAGTTGAATTTGTTCGCATGGACAAAGATACTCTGAATGCTTTTGCCAAAGCCTCTCACGAATACATCGAAGGCTTGAAAGCTAAATTCCCAGATGTTAAGAAAGTTATGGATTCTCAGGACGAGTTCAAAGCAGACTTCGCCGACTGGCGTCAAGAGCGTGGTGGCGTTGCTCCTTGGCCTTACGAGAAGTATGTAACCGGCCAGCACATGCAGTAAGGTTTTATTATGCGGGGACCTTTTAGGTCCCCGCATTCTTTTACCCTAAGTTATACGAGCTACCATTAAAGGTTATTTTGAATAATTCCATTTTTTCACAAAAGAAAGTTTGGGCAAAAATGCAATTATTCAAGGTGGTCTAAAGTTTCTAAGAGGTTTTTATGTTTAAGTTAGATAGTGCGATTGACACTCTCAACGAAAAAATCGGGTTTTATGGAGCGTATCTGGTACTACCGCTGATTGCAGTGGTTGGCTGGGAGGTCATGATGCGCTATGGATTTAATGCCCCAACATCCTGGGCCTTTGAATTGACCGTTTTCATTTACGGTATCCATTACAGCTTAGCACTAGCTTACGCCCACAAAAACAACACCCACGTCGCTATCGATGTCTTTGAATCTCGTCTTTCAAAAAGATCGCGCACGATTTTACGTATTTGCACAAACACAGTTCTCTTTCTTCCTGCAATCGGACTGCTGGCTGCCTATACCAGCCAACTAGCTTTTTTCTCTTGGCAGCAGTGGGAACACGCTTCGAGCTCTTGGGCACCCGCTCTCTATCCGTACAAAACTATCATGGCGATAGGCTTTGTCTTGCTATTATTACAAGGCATTGCCAAACTGATCCAAGATATTCGTTCGCTGAAAGAAAACCATTAAAATCTGTTTGATCCTGGAGAATAGACACCGATGAGCGTAGAAGTCATTACAATACTCATGTTCGTTACCCTGATGGGTTCCATTGCCTTTGGACATCCATTAGCGATAACACTTGCTGCAGTTGCCACCTTTTTCGGACTGCTTACTAACGGTTTTGATGTCCCTGCCTTGCTTGGTCTTTTTGCCAACAATGCCTGGGGTATCTTCCTGAATTATACTCTGGTTGCCATTCCCCTGTTCATCTTCATGGCCCAGATCCTTGACCGGTCTAAGGTTTCCGAAGGTCTTTTTGAAGCCCTCTATATCGTTCTCGGCGGACTAAGAGGCGGTTTGGGGATGGCGGTTATTGTTGTGTCAACAGTATTCGCTGCAACTACCGGTATCGTAGGTGCATCGGTTGTCGCCATGGGTTTGATGGCAGGCCCTGCCTTGCTCAAGAGAGGCTACGACAAATCTCTCTCTGCAGGTATTATCTGTTCTTCAGGGACACTGGGCATCCTTATCCCTCCATCTATCATGCTTGTTGTATATGGTGGTCTTACTGGTCAGAAAGAGACCTCCGTTGGTAATCTCTTTGCCGCAGCCATTTTGCCGGGTCTATTGTTATCAGGCTTATACCTGTTGTATGTTGGCGTGCGTTGTTATCTCAACCCTAAGGTCGGTCCTCCGATCCCAGCAGCCGATCGCACTGCAACCGTCTGGCAAAAAACAACCATGACCTTGAAGAACTTTGTTCCTCCTTTTGGTTTGATTCTCACCGTCATGGGAACTATCCTGGCCGGAATCGCTACTCCCACCGAAGCTGCGGCTCTTGGTTGTGTCGGCGCATTGACTCTTGCCCTTGTCAGCCGCAAACTGAATTGGGAAGTCATTACCCAGGCCTGTATCTCTACGGCTCGAACCACTGCCATGATTATGGCCTTGTTCATCGGCGGTAAATTTTTCTCCGTGGTCTTTTTGAGCATGGGTGGTGGTGATGTTGTTGCGGATGTC
>Ga0209475_10003097_pt1 | contig 15709 bp, 13 predicted proteins | sample tdDd471_FD_187128 | JGI IMG/M metagenome (GOLD analysis project Ga0209475, IMG submission 187128) | Marine sediment microbial communities from the Atlantic coast under amendment with organic carbon and nitrate - tdDd47.1 (SPAdes)... | ecosystem: Environmental > Aquatic > Marine > Coastal >... | reverse complement strand
TGCCATGCAAATTATTAATGATAAACGCTACAAGATTAAAAAGAAGGAGCTCTGGCCTGTTTTTGAGCAAATTTCAGAATTTACTTGTAAAGTTGAGAGTGTTATATAATTCGTGGGGATCTCTCAGCTGTAAAAGTGTTAAAAGTTGGGTAGGAAAATTGCTCACTGCACCTATTTGCACCTAAAAACTTAATCATCCACATAAGATACTAATATGCATAAGAAATCATTCCATTGAAAAGAAAAGACTGTTTCAAACTCAAACTAATTGATTTCGATAAACTGTCTAAACGTTCATCACCGCTGACGGTAAATTATATTATCCGAAGATTGTTGTATTGGAATTGCCTGTTGAGAAATTGGCTGGTTGATAAGATGGGTAGTTAGCCAAGCTTTTATTATCGCTTTGTCTCTTCTTAGCCTCTTTATAGGCTTTCTCAAATGATATGTTCCCATTTTTAACATCTTCCACTACTTCAGGTGTGGTTTCTTTAATAACTACTGCCTTATCGAGTGTTCGACCACCAATCCCAACGACACCAGCCGCTTTGTCTCGGGCACGACCTTTGTCTACACTTAGGGCAATATTGCCCGAAGTCCTCTTTTCATGTTGATTACCATGATATCCCTGTTGTCTCTCCTTAGCCTCAATCGCAAAATGCGCCAGTAACGTTTCAGCAATAAACGCTTTCTGACCAGTAGTTAATTGTCGCCTTGCTACGTTGGCTGAGATGGAATTACAAATATTCAGATACTTTTTGTAAAATGGGCTGCTGGATCAAAAGGTTTAATAATATAATCCACAGCACCGACTTCATACCCTAGTTTAATTGAATTATCCGAATCAAGGGCAGATAAAAATACCACTGGAATATGAGCTGTCTTATTATTTACCTTGAGGTGCTGACATACTTCAAAACCATCCATCTCAGGCATCATTACATCAAGAATAATTAAATCGGGAGATTGTTCAACGGCTCTAATCAAAGCATCCGTTCCTGTTGTGGAAAAAATAACAGAGTATAAAGGCATAAGAAAGTTACCCAGTAAACTGAGGTTAATTACTTCGTCATCAACAACGAGAATTTTTTTAGTCATGGATTGAAGTATAAATATAAAAGGTCTATGTGATTACGCCCATTTGGAGGGGAATTCAGGAAGCCGGTGCGTACTTTATACGTATCAGGTCAGAATAGATATTAATGATTACCCCTCCAAATGAGGCTTGTTAATATGAACTAATTTATTAAAATAAGGGAATGGTGAAACAGAAAATCCTACTTTTTGGTAACGGAAGCAATGGCGATCATCTTATCGGTAAGGTGTTATCACAATCTTACAATGTACTGTTCGCTACCGATGGAAAAGACATACTGAAAAAAGCCCGTAAAGCGTATCCCGATTTAATTCTTCTAGATAGTTTGATGCCAGTATTGGATGGTTTTGAGGTGTGTTATCGGTTAAAGATTAACCCTAAAACAGTCGAAATTCCTATTATTTTTCTATCAAGTTGTGATACTCGCCATGATAAAGGCCGTGCCTTTCAGTTAGGTGCTTTGGATTATATTTGTAAACCAATTGTCCCAGATAATATCAAAAAGACTGTTGATTCTTATACTAAATCTAAACAGCCATCCTTGGCCTTAAATCGTTCCTACCGATAAAACTTCATCCCTTCTTCAAATAATTGATGAGCCTGTTGGTTATTTTTTTTGATTAAATCAAAAACGTTAATTAAACTTTTAGATGGTATGTACTCATTAACCACATCACCTAAAATCAAAACATCTAAAAGTGAATCAATCGAATAAAATACACCCTCATACTCTTCTCGAATAGCTTCCCTTAAAATATCACCAACGGCTGGATTTGGCCTTTTCTGATATTTAGGAAATCCTGATATAGAAAATTTAGAAGTTTAAATATTGGTGAGGTTTTTACTTTTTCATACTGTGACTGCCAGATATTATCTGAACCGTTACAAATTAAGTATAGCTGGACTACATATTTTATTTACGTTTGTTTCTTTGTAATCATTTTATTAAAAACAATATTTAGCATAAATAAATGCTAATCAAGTTAAGACCCACATTTATATATCCTTATATGCCTGCTCAACATTTGATGTGATATCTATGAGTCGTTTAGATAATTTGCGTATAATATTTTTTATAGATTCAAAGCGCTGGTAAGTGTCTTTAATAGCAACATTGTCTAGATGTTGTAAAACTAATTTAGCAGTTTTATTAAAAGCAGTAGTAACAGCCTTGACAGGGAATCCAGCCTCTTTTGCCATTAAAGCGATATCATACGGTGCAATCTCAGTTATAGTAAACTCATCTCCAATTGCCAAAGCCAAATCAGTATCCAAAGTGTTTGAATCTAAGTTCACATTTTCGTTTGATTGTTCTAAATCTAAAATACATATTTGATCATAAAATGGAGCGAGTCGTATCTTTCCCTTTCTGTCTATAAAAAAACTTAAATTCTTGGCATGGGCATCAACATTACCAATACACAATTGAAAGGCAATCCACTCAAGAAATATCCGTAAATCTATAACTGGAAGGCTGGAATATTGTGTAATTGCTTGGGATAATTTTTCAATAGAAGCACCATCACGAATGTGTGAAACATCTCGAGTAGAACCATAAGGACGCTCCATTTTATAGCTTGTTGGTAACCCAAGTAATTGACAGCCATCAATGATGTGCTTTTTGCTATAGAAACCATTTTCTTGCAAATCACGATCAAATCGCTCAACTAATAAAATAGGCTCTGGAACCTCTACAATTGTTGTTTTTGCTGTTGGTAATCCTATGTTTTGAGCTAATTGCATACAAAAAAACTCATTTACCACCATACTTTCAAACTGACTATTAACCGGAGGTGGCTTTAATATATGACTGGTATGATTGAATGTACCTTCTGGTAAATACCATTCTGAACCAATGACTTTAATCCCAATTTTGTCCTGAAACCCTGCAGATGATACCCTGATCTTTCCATCCCATACTGAAAAATTGCGTTGCTCCCGCAATGCTAACCTTTCCGATAACTCTTTATGCTTCAACGGGCGATCAAAAATTGTATCATCCAAAATGGACTGTTCAGTTGTGAGTATAAATGCACCAGCAACATCTTCACCAATCTGTCTTAAAATTTCAAACTTTTCAGATTTAGAAATATTTAATAAACGTGTGATTTCATCCAGATTGACACCTTCGGGTAGTAAATTTTGAAAAAAATAGGTTATGTCTGTATTTGAAAAATGTCCACTTAATGGTAATTTTGGTGATAGAGGAAAACCATCTAATATCCATTTTTCATCATATAGAAATGAAAATTCTACACTTCCTGGATCGGTGAACAATTTTCCTACCAGTTGAAAACGATAGTACAAGTTTAAGTATCGCTGTTTCTCAATCATAATGCTTCAATATTTAATTCAATGCCAAAGCCTTTAAGCGCTTTGAATAGATTTCCACCAGAAACAGAGGGTTCTCCTTTTTCAATACGTATCAAAGTAGTGACAGAAACACCCAATAAATCTGCTGCATCTTTGATTTTTAAACCATTAGATGTACGCTTGTGTTTAACCATTTGACCTAACTCAGATAAACCAATTGTTTGTATATTAGGTTTTGGTGCGACAACGACTTGCTTTCCTTTCATTTTTAAATTCTACTATAATGGAATTAATACACACTATACAATTATTTTTAATATAATTCCATTAAAATAGAATTATAAAGTGATGTAAGTATATTTATTATATAATTCCATTAGCCTAAAATTTTAATAGATGATTTTCCAAAGTAACCATTAAATACTTGACGAAGTACAAAGAGTCTTGGAAAAATTCAAGGAAGCTGTATCTTAAACATACTTATGGAAGCAGATTAAAAGCAGTAAATGTTACTTTTTTAAACAAGCGAGTTTTATTAGGGTAAAAATCAGACAATATGACAACATAGTGTTCTGACTTAAATGAAGCATCCGACGAAGGTATTGTGAAAAGGTGCTTGATTAGACACTGAAATTGTACGAGTTACTCTCCAAAATAGTAACCACGCAAAATTCACGCAACAGGTTAAAATGATAGGAAGTATGTCTTCTGTAACTAGTTGAAATATAAGTAAAAAAGTGGTGCCCAGACCTGGAATCGAACCAGGGACACAAGGATTTTCAGTCCTTAATATATTTATTATTTTTCAGGGGCTTACGAGTGAATTTCTTTTCCTAATGTATGGGTTTTCACTATAAAGAAATCAATTACTTATGAGAGTTTTTTCCTAAAAGTTTTTAACCCCTTTTTTCTTCCTATAGATTGTTCAAAATATCAATTGAAGTTTTCAAGTTCGGGTTCTGACCGTGAGTTATTGGAAGCATTGACTTGTAGTCTTTAGCTAAATTAATCAACGGATTTTCTCCTGGAATTAACTTAAGGTGCTAACAACTTAAGGTGTATTGACTTAAGACACAATCCTGACATTTCTCAAAATAACTTTCAATAAAATCTTGCAATTAACGCAAATTTGACATGCCGGTTTCGTCCCATTAATGCCATCAACTTAATTGTAAGTATTTATTATATTTAACTTTTATATTAAAATGCTTGCTTGTAAATAATATTGTTTAGGGGAGTAAGTCGATGAATTTTTCAAAAGAAAAAATAAACTGTTCATTATTTGACCCAAATTGTACAAAATTTAACCACTAAGTTATTTTCAGCAGACTTCCTGGCACAACATCGTAAATCTGAAAAAGATTTTACCCGAAATCGCTCACTTACATTTCCTTGTTTAATTAGCTTTATACTAAATATGGTAAACGGTTCCATTCAAACTGAACTCAGTCGCTTTTTTCAGATCATTGATGATAGTCCTGTTGCTATAAATTCTGTATCCACTGCGGCATTTAGTAAAGCACGGAAGAAGTTTTCATATACTGCATTTAAGGCACTGAATACTTGTTTAAGTGAAACATTTTATCAATCATCCCAAATAAGAAAGTGGAATGGATACCGATTATTAGCTGTAGATGGAACCATTACTAGTTTGCCTAATGCTCCAGAATTATTTGAGCATTTTGGCAAGGCTAGAAGTCATGCTCTTAGACCTGCAGTACGTATGTCACAACTCTATGACATACAAAACAAACTGACCATTGATCTGCAAATCGATCCTCATACAGTGGGTGAAAGAGCTCAGGCTGTCAAACTGCATATTCCGGTGAACGTGAACACCTATTCCCGGCGTTTTTCAAGGCAGTTGTCGTTTTTAGCACATTTATGCTGCTTTAATTTGCTTTTCAGGATTGAGTGAAACCGAACTAATATGTTCCCAGTTTCGAGTATCTCCAGACCGGAATGACTGTTCACGTTGGGCCGGAATATGCACAAACATTTAGACTTTACCCATAAGGATGATTTAATTATTTATGACAGAGGCTATCCTGCTGTTTGGTTTTATGCTCTGCATCAAGAAAAAAATGTCAATTTCTGTGCACGAGTGACACTGGATTCATCCAAAGCCTTAAAAGCTTTTCTTTGCTCAGGTAAAAAGGAAGATGTCGTTGACTTACCTTTTGAAGGTAAGTCATTACAATATTGCTTGAGCAACGGGTTGCCCGTCTCACCTTTTAAAATAAGGTTGATACGCATTACTTTACCATCAGGACAAACAGAAATATTGATGACGTCCTTATTTAATAAAGAAATATATCCCCATGAGATATTCAAAGATTTATATTTTCAGCGATGGGGAGTTGAAGAAGATTATAAAATAATGAAAAGTCGGCTAACGATTGAAAATTTTTCAGGTATTTCTGTGGAAGCTGTTATGCAAGATATCTATGCAAAAGTGTTAACAAAAAATATTGCTGCTGTTTCTATTTTTGAAGCGGATAAACTCAAAGATGAAAAAAATAAAACAGAAAATATCAATATAGAATCAACTTCTCTTATTCACTGAGCCAACTAAAGGATAACATTATCAGGTTTCTTTTACTTTCTCCTTCATCCACTTTGTCCAAGCTGTTGATAGTCAGAATTTCAAAGGTTGTTAATGCATATAGGCCTGGTAGGAGGTTTATCAGAATAGATAAACGGGCCAATAGGAGCAGAGCTAAATACAATATGGCTTATAAAATGCTTAGCTAATCCTTAAGTTAATGGCATTGTTCGTCCCATAGTAGCCATTCGGCATTTTATAATGATTAATAAAAAAATATAGAAGTAGTAATTCAGGACATCTATACTACTACAACTAACGCCAGCCATAGCCTTCATTCAACTGGAAGAAAATATTCATTTAATTGTCTTTAACATTATAATTCGGAGACTCAGTTCCCTTTATGTGCAACCATATTAATTCTGAAATATGTAACTCTACGTTAGGTCCAGATTCTAAGCTGGCTTTAAATCTCAATAATTTCGACTTCTCGCGCAAATTTCCTTTCAATAAGATTTTCCCTTACCTTAGCCACATTTGATGTATAAATGACATGCGCAAGGCTACTCTTCGCACGTGTAGATGTGACATAGAACAATCGCTGGGTGCGATCCAAACCAATTTCTTCCCCCTCATCTCGCTTTTTTTGGCTTGCTCGAGAAATCTCTTTCGCTCCAAAATACTGCTCGTAAGAAAATAAGAATCCACCTGCTTCATCATCATCCATGACCACCATAACACGCTCGAATTCATTACCCTTTACACCTTGATGGGTGCGATAAATTGAGTTCTCATCAATGTAGTCTTTATAGTTTCGAATTTGAAAAAAATTAGTCTCTAAAGCATCAGCCCAAGCAGAAATCTCGCTATTATCCAGTGCTTCAGGCTCTGCCTCATCTTCCGGTACGGGTCTCGTTTGGTATGCCACTGAATTAGCCTCATTTTCTTCTGAGGCTGGTATAAATGACTGTAATTTCGCTGGAATTCCTAGCAGCTTTTGTTCAGCGAGCACTTCTAGAACTGAGCGAAAGCTAACCTTATCATTTGAAACCACACTTCTAAATGCATGTTCTGCGGCTCGGGCAAGCACGAGAGGGTCGTCTTTATTTGCATCAAACACACTGGCTTCCAAAAGTGGAGACTTATTTTTTCTCAAGATGGACATCAATTCGGATCGCCTTCCTTCCCGGCTTGCCTCAGCCAATGGGAAAACAATGTTAGAGAAAAAGTTTAGCTCAGCATTGCCACTTTCAGATATCCGGTCTTTGATTTTGTTTGAGGTTGAAAGCTTCTCCCAGAGAGCATCAAAGCCAAGTCGACGCCCGGCCATTTTATGCTCCAAAAGCAAGATGGCGGTTTCTTTAGATTGAGTATCTGTCCAGTCTGCGTCTTCTGCAGCTTCGGCCATGGACTCGCGAATTCTTGCTTCGACTTTTTCTTTATCTGGGACACCGTGCGAAAGTAGAAAATATCGAACACAACCTTCTATAGCACCATCTCGAGCATATTGCTTACGTTGATCTACTTCACTACGGATTTGATTACCTAAACCCACTATGCGTCGTGCTGAGCGATGATTCATTTTCTTATCAAAAGTAGTCCAACCTTTTGGCTTCGTCTTACCCAGCTCTGGTTCCCCCCCACCAAAGATGCGCTGCATTGTATCTCCAAATAAACCAATAACAACTTTATCTGATTTGGCATCTTGTAATTCAAAGAATGCGTTAACAACATCTCTATTAGTATCCTGACTTTCGTCGATAAATATGAAAGGGAACTTGTTAATTATTACTTCGGCCATCATCGGCTTACTGGCTAGAAAGTTCGAGAAAATTTTCAAAACGTCGGTGTGCGATAGGGAATTTTGGGATGAGTTGATACCATTTGGATCGTATATAAATGAGCGTGGTTTGGCTAACCATTCCAATTTTTGAGTCAGACGGACGATCGTCCTTTTTCGAGCCTCAGAAGCCTTCCCAGCACGGCCACGTCTTTCTTCATCTTGAACCTTTGCAAGGTCATAGGGAATAGTTTCCAAATACCACCTGCGTATGTCTTCGTTGAAGCCAGCAATGGCTGACCAACAAAAGCTATGAATTGTTGAAACGGCAAATATTGCACTTTGCTCAATCCGATCCTTGATTTCATCCGCTGCGTTGTTTGTGAAAGTTACAACCGCGATTTGTCTTCCATGACGAATAAAATCGTCAGAATACTCCTTATTTAGAAAATCAAGAGCTTCCTTTAGAGAATAGGTTTTACCAGAGCCTGCTCCCGCGTAGGTTATGAAGCTTTTTTTCGAGCTTGCGTAAAGGCACTCATGTAAATCCACATCAACACTACTATCATGATCGGCGGGTTTCGTTTCTGCAAAGTAAAATTCTCCTGACATAACTACCCTCTATGAACCGGGTGAAAGTTGAGACTCCAGCCAAGTAAGACCATCGCTCATATATTTAGGAGGAATGAAGCTTTTATCCACATCGTCCGCTAGATGGAAAAGGCAATTGAATGCAAAGTCACCCTTCTTTAAACCTTGTACATAGTCATATAGTGACTCCGATAAAGGTTTAGAGCCACTTTCAAAATCAGTTTTCGCATCTTTGATACTCTTTTTATTTTGGAAAAAATCATCCTCGAAGTTTGCTAAGATCAATGCATCTTCAAACGTTCTAGATAACACATCTTCCCCATAAACCTGTGTTGGCTTTTGGTAGGCAATGTAAAGCGGCGAACCTTGGCTTTCTGTAGCATGTTCTTTTTGAGGCAAGATCAACAAGTCATCCAAGGATGACTTCTTAGGATGCCATTTCTTCAATGTATCATTGCTGGTTTGCTGATCTGAATTCTTTTGCGGGAAGCACGACTTGCCGTCATTATCAATTGAGTCAAGGTCCGTCAGCACCAGGGTTGCCACCCCAAGCTTCTCGACTAAATCTCTGTACTTGTGTGTGTGCGCACCGCTCACCTCAAGCATAGATATGTACCGACTCGACAACTTCGGGAAGCTCTTTGAAATAAACTCAGGAACAAGTAGACTCTCGGCTTGGCCTTCAACAAATATAACACCATCGGCGAAGAAAATGTCGCAGTGAGTGAGCTTCAAATGCTTCCTAACAAACATAAGCTCATCTTTTGGCTTTGCAAAAAGTTCTGACATGTTTGCAATTGATGTATGGTCCATTGAGATGGATGTGTTTGCATCATTTCGCCGGAAGTAACGTAAATCCTTGAAGTCGATGTCATTAATAATATGACTGGAGTGTGTACTAATCACAAGTTGAGTCTGGTATTCAAACTTATCCTTTTGGTTTTTTTTGTCTTGCAAATCGGGATGGTTCCGCAATGTATCATATGCTTTCGACACAAATACTCGCTGCACTTGCGCGTGAAGATTTACTTCCGGCTCTTCAAGCAGAACCAAGTGAATTGGCTCAATTGTCTCTTCAACATCGCCTTCTGATAAAGCTAATTTTCCTACGCGCATCCATTTGTCGCGAAATTCTAAAAGTCTAAATGTTAAATATATGAGATTTTGGTAACCAAGCCCTAAGTAACTTTCAGGAAGAAACTCTTCCTCCTTTTTATCAAACCTATATTGAACAGATGAAGATTTTTGCAACGCATCCGTACCGCTGATTTTTGCTGAAATTTCAACAGTAGGGTTGCCGCCAATACCTGGATAGCCCATATTTTTTAGCTCTTTGAAAGGCGTCTCGAACTGAGTATTCAACCTATCTGTGAAGTCCTTTTCTAACTTTTGTTGTTGTCCCAATACTTTAAGGTCGTCGGCCTCAGGGAAATCTTCTGGGTTCAAAATACGCTCATAATACTCACGAAGTAACTTGTTGAGCCGCTGTTTTTCCGAATATGGTCCTTTTTGATTGGTATTATCTTCAGCTCCTAATCCTCGTTGCTCTGATATAACGTCTACTCGAATTATCTTTTTTAAAGCGTCAGGTGTGAGAGGTTGCAGGATTTCTTTATCAGTAGGCTCTATTTTTTTGCTCAAAATGTAGTGCTTTTGCTTAATGAACTTACTGAAATTCCGACCTTTCTCTAAGAAATCACATAGGTCTTTTGGCCAAAGACTTACATCACCTTCGTGTCCGGATACTACGCCCCTAGCATCAGTGAACTCACGAAAAAATTTGGAAATATCGGTCACTTCGTAAGTTATACGAACGGACAGAGCACCGCCGCGCCATTCCAAGTCAGGGAGGATGTCACGAACTTTGTATGCCTCACTCGCTTTTGCCGTGATCTCGATATCTAAACTCGGTAATAAACTGACAAGAATATTCGTCAGTTCCTGCATTTTATCACTATCAGGAAATTCTTTTTCGGCTTGTTTGCCAAGATTTCGTATTCCCTTCCAGTTCAGCTTCGATATATCTCGGACTTTAAGATTGTCCGGAGTTTTCAGGAATGTATATAGAGCTCCAACACAAGATGTTTTTCCGCTATTGTTAGCGCCGACAAGAACTGTTGTTTCATCATCCAATACCAAGGTAACATCAGCTAGTCGCCGGTAATTTTTCACAGCGAAGGAAGTAATTTTCATATATAAAATCCTTGAAAAAAAACAGCGGTTTACAAATAGTTTTCTTTTTTCACTACTGTTTCAGCCAATATCTTCTGAGGTAAAAGCGACAGCACGTACGGTATCGTATAACGAGCCTGTAGATTTACTCATTTTGAATTTGTTTTTTTACACCAAAAAAACCTTATCAAGTTTTTTCCTTGAATTCAATATTTTATTTTATGATTTGGTGTTTTTTGACCGGGAAAAAGCAATTGATAGGGTAGGGAAAAGCAAAATATCAACAAAGTTGGGCTACACCTCTCTTTTAATCGAAACTATGTCTAAGTTTTTTTATGTTGTGCACCAAGCAAAACATAAGACATTGCGCATTGACTTTATCTTGACCACGCAAGGTAAGTTCATTTCTTTGTTGTTGGAAATATTGCCGAAAACCGGTTCAATTGCACCCAGTCGCTTACCATATTCTCTTCGGCCTGGTCCACTGCCGATTTTGACTTTTATTTTATCAGTAAAACTTGTTAAGTCGGGTGTACTATCATGTAAAAATGATGCTTGGCGTCCTCGCAACTTGCATTCACCTTTCAAACATAACTTTCAGATTGAACAAACTCGGCAGTCCTTTAAATACCCGGTAAACCGATAAGCATGACGCCCACTGATTATTTCATATTTTCGACTCAACCACATCTCTCACTTTTTTGTAAAAAAAAGAATGCCTTTTACATATAAGAGTTGTAACGAAGCTAATTTCGTTAAATAACTAATCTTAAGAGGAAAGCACAATGAGAAATACATCAAATGCATTTTATCAATCTAACGTAAACAGCTTGATACCCAATGGTATTTGGCATGGTGGCAGCAAAATTCCTGCAGGCGGCTGGCGAGGAGGCAGCAAAATTCCTGCAGGCGGCTGGCGCACTAAAAGAAAACCACCTATTCCTGTATGGAAATAACAAGTCATCTTAACTAAGTAGTAAGTTTTTTAACTTAATAGCAGCGGGGTTGTCCCGCTGCACCAACATCTTTTAGGGAGATGATTATGAGACACAGACGTAATAAACAGCATGTTTTATCAGGTACAAATGGTTGGAATATGAGAAAAAAATCGGTATATCCAGATAAACATTCAATAACAGCACCTGAACAATCGTTTACTCGCCACAGTGTAGAACAACGAGAGCTATATAAGCCTCTAAGTATTTACCAATCCGAGTTATTTGCCATTAAAAGCACCATTGGTCGTTTACCTGCTGAAACAGGTGGAATGTTACTTGGTGACCCCAAGCGTCATTTGGTTACCAAGTTTGTTTTTGACCAGGGCTCAAATCAAACAAGAAATGCCTGTGCATACAATGGTGATATTGAGTTTTTAAATAACGAACTGGAAAAAGGCCGTGAAGAAGGGCTGGATTTGGTGGGATTCATACATAGCCATCCTTACGGATCAAGCCATCTAAGTGGTGAATACGGAGATATAGGTTATTTAAAGAATATATTTTCTGCTATGCCAGAGCTGGAATACCTTTATTCTCCCATTGTATTCAGCACTGATGGTAATCGGGAATTTCAAATGTTTACCTATTGTGTTTTACCTGGGCAAGAATCCAATTACCACCAAGTAGAACTTAAAACCGTTACTTCGGATAGAAAAAGTAAGCACAACAGCTCGCCAAACTATCAGCAAAACACCTGCCCTTGTTGCGGCTCTTTGATAACTAATGAAACTCAATTGGTTGTTAATCAATAAAAGGAGAAAGTTATGGAAATCATTAATGACGTATATCGTACGCAAAGTGGACAATATCTGTTTGAATTTAACTTTGTCAATAAAGGCAGCTATTTTGAGATTGATATCGTTGACCAACCTGGTTATGGGAATCGTAATAGCGGGGAACACCCAACTCACCGCCTACCATCAGACAGAGGTGGATACAGAATTTGTTTTGGCAATCCAGAAACAATCAATACCCTAGATAAAGCTTTTGAATGGGCAGCAGTTTGGTCAGAGCAAACTGAAAAATACATTGTTCAAGGTATTGATTTTAATAATAATTAAGGAGAAAGTCATGTGTGAGGTAACAGATAATTATCGAACAAAAGATGGGAAAGCTAACTTTACCTTTGGTTTTATAAAAACCGCTGAAGGTTACTATGATATTGATATTTTATCGTCACCTTCTTATGGAAACCGTTCAAGTGGTCTTCATCCTACGCACCGCCTCCACAGTGATAGAGGCGGATTTAAAATTTGCTTTGGAAACCCTAGCGTTGCAAAAACGCTGGGAGGTGCCAAATCATGGGCTAAAGAATGGTCTGAAGCGAGTTGGGACTACATCAAAACAGGTAGAACTTTTTAATCAAAAAAATAAAGGAGATTTCATCATGTCACAACGACCTGGTTCATGGGAAAGTGAGGATAATGCAGCAGGTATTTGGGCTGTCATTATTATTGTATTTCTTTTAATAGTTTTAATTTAAAGGAGAATGAGATGTTTGATACAACAAGGTTACAAGGAGCTATTGACTTAGATTTAGTAAAAAAAACAAAACTAGTAGTGGTTGGCATTGGAGGTGCCAACCAATTGGTTGAAAATTTGATTCGTAGTGGTTTTGCGGATATTACGGCTATTGATTTTGATACAGTTGAATCGCACAATTTGGCAGTTCAGGGATGGTATCAGGATGAAGTGGGACTTCCCAAAGTAGAAGCTTTACAAAATCGGGTAAAACGAATTGACCCGGCATGTAAGTTTACAGCTTTGGAGGCTGACTTTATGAAAATGGACAATACTGCTCGTGATAAGTTGATAAAACAAGCGGATATGCTGCTTATGATGACAGATAACTTTTATGTTCAGGCCAGTGGTGCGCGACTGGCATTAAAATATCAAATTCCTGCCGTATTAGCAGCGGTTTATGAATATGGTCAGGCAGGTGAGATTACCTTTCAAATTCCTGGTATGACACCCGCTTGCCATCGCTGCGCAGTTAGTTCACGCTACAGTGCGTACTTGGATGAAGGGTTTTCCAATAACGTGGTGTCTACTGGTAGTACCATGTTTCATACGCAGTACTTAAACAGTGCTATTGGATTAATCACCTTAGCACTGTTGCATCGACATCACAGCTCTGATTCATGTCAGTTTGGTGGATGGTTTGATAAAACCTGGTCTCATAATTTGTTGCAATTGCGAATGAGTCCTCGATTTAATGCCAATTTTGAAGATAAGACACGAGAGTCTTTTGTTTTTGACAGTTGTTGGCAGGAAATTGAACCAGAGGCGCTACCTAAATACAATGCTTGCCCTGACTGTGGAGGCGTGGGAAACTTAACAGGATTGGGTGAAAACCTTGCCATACCCGATAAATGGCTAACTGAGTATTCCTAGCCGTTGTACGCCGCTAGTCTCTTTAAGCTAGCGGCGATATTAATTAAGCCCGATAATAAGCCCAAAGTATATGGCAGAAGTATTGACTAATATGACCACATTACCGACTGAAAAAAAAGAAGGTTTTCTTTATCAGTGTCTTATTTTGGGGTACTCTAAAATAAACACGGAAGAAGAATTAGAAGCGTATTTAACAGGGTTAGATGCTGTAGCCAGAGGTGAGATTAACCTCAAAACAATAACTATTGAAGAGCAAGGGGCATTTCTTGCCCTGTGTCTTTACGCCGGTAATACTGAAACTACCCCTGAAAAGCAATTAGCCCGATACAATGGGGCATTGTCCGCTATTGAAAACCAGGCCATTAACCTGACAACCTTGCCGATTGAATACCAGGGGACATTTCTTGGCCTGTGTTTTAACGCTGGTATTACTGAAACTACCCCTGAAAAGCAATTAGCCCGATACAATGGGGCATTGTCCGCTATTGAAAACCAGACCATTGGCCTGACTGCCTTGCCGATTGAATATCAGGGGGTATTTCTTAATCTGTGTTTTCACGCTGGTATTACTGAAACGACCCCTGAAAAACAATTAACCCGATACAATGGGGCACTGTCCGCTATTGAAAATCAGACCATTGACCTGACAGCCTTGCCGATTACATACCAGGGGACATTTCTTGCCCTGTGTCTAAACGCCGGTCTTATTGAAACTACCCCTGAAAAGCAATTAACCCGATACAATGGGGCATTGTCCGCTATTGAAAACCAGGTCATTGATCTGACAACCTTGCCGATTAAATACCTGGGGATATTTCTTGCCCTGTGTAATACTAAAACTACCCCTGAAAGGCAATTAGCCCGATACAATGGGGCACTGTCCGCTATTGAAAACCAGACCATTAACCTGACAGCCTTGCCGATTGAATACCAGGGGGAATTTCTTGCCCTGTGTCTTAACGCCGGTAATACTGAAACTACCCCTGAAAGGCAATTAGCCCGATACAATGGGGCACTGTCTGCTATTGAAAACCAGACCATTAACCTGACAGCCTTGCCGATTAAATACCAGGGGGAATTTCTTTCCCTGTGTCTTAACGCCGGTAATACTGAAACTACCCCTGAAAAGCAATTAGCCCGATACAATGGGGCACTGTCTGCTATTGAAAACCAGACCATTAACCTGACAGCCTTGCCGATTAAATACCAAGGGACATTTCTTTCCCTGTGTCTTTACGCCGGTAATACTGAAACTACCCCTGAAAAGCAATTAGCCCGATACAATGGGGCATTGTCCGCTATTGAAAACCAGACCATTAACCTGACAGCCTTGCCGATTAAATACCAGGGGGTATTTCTTGCCCTGTGTCTTAACGCTGGTTATTCTGAAGCTACCCTTGGAAAGGAATTAATCCAATACAATGGGGCTCTGTCCGCTATTGAAAACCAGGCCATTGACCTGACAGCCTTGCCGATTGAATACCAGGGGACATTTCTTAAATTGTGCTTTAATGCAAGGCGCATCCTTCCCATATACACACAACTGGGCATGGATAGCAGTATTGCCTTTGGCCTGATTTGGGAGCCAGAGTGTCATTATGTTAATAGTATCCTTATCAATGAGGTATCAAGCCTTCCTGTTGTTCGCCTCACTGCTGCATCACTGGTACAATCATTACCAGAAGGCATTGTTAATTCCCATGCCTGGCACCAAAGCTTAACCTTGCCGGTAACAGACAAACAACTACTTTCTGGACTGAGCTATTACCTGACGTGGCTAGTGAAAAAGGAGCGATTATTACACCGCATCCCCAATATTA
>Ga0209475_10003093_pt1 | contig 15717 bp, 8 predicted proteins | sample tdDd471_FD_187128 | JGI IMG/M metagenome (GOLD analysis project Ga0209475, IMG submission 187128) | Marine sediment microbial communities from the Atlantic coast under amendment with organic carbon and nitrate - tdDd47.1 (SPAdes)... | ecosystem: Environmental > Aquatic > Marine > Coastal >... | reverse complement strand
GTCGGCGCAGATCAGGCCGGAGAGGCCATGCGATCGATCGCCCGCGCCGCCGCCGCCGCCGAACCGCTCGAGCGGGCACGCCTGGCCCGTCTCGCCGAGGTGCTGGCCGGCGCGTTTCCCGGCGTGCGGCAGCACTGGCAGGACGCAGCCGGAGACGCGCCGGGAGCCGTGATGGCCGAGGCGGTCGCGCAGCTTGTCGGGCGACAGGTGCCGCTGCCGACCGAACCTGCGCGCGCAGCGATCGTGCCCGGGCAGATGGTCATCGCCACCTCGCCGGTGCGGGTCGATCTCGCGGGGGGCTGGTCCGACACGCCGCCGATCTGCCACGAGCTCGGAGGCACGGTCGTCAACGCGGCGATCTCGCTCGGCGGGCGCCAGCCGCTGCAGGCGGTCGCGCAGCTCAGCGACGAGCCCGTCGTCCGGATCACCAGCATCGACCTCGGCCGCTCGGTCGAGTTTGCCCGCACCGAAGATCTGCTCTCCTTCCGCGACACGCTCGACTGGTCGGCGATCCCGAAGGCGGCGCTCGTGCTCTCCGGGCTCGTGCCCGCCGACGCGTCGGTGCGCCTGGAGGACTGGCTCCGGAGCGTCGGTGGGGGGGTGCGGCTCACAGTGTTCGCAGCCGTCCCCAAGGGCTCGGGCCTGGGCACCAGCTCGATCCTCGGCGCCACCGTGCTCGCCGCCCTGGCGCGGCTCACGGGCACCGACCACTCGCTCGACGAACTCACCGCACGCACCAGCATGCTCGAGCAGCTCATGCGCACCGGCGGCGGCTGGCAGGACCAGCTCGGCGGCGTCGTGCCCGGGTGCAAGATCCTCCGCACCGAGCCCGGATCGGTGCAGCGCCCCGCCGTCGAGCCGATCGACATCCCCGAGGCGGCCCGTCGGGAGCTCGACGATCGGATGATCCTCTATTACACGGGCATGCAGCGTCTCGCGGCCAACATCCTGCAGAACGTCGTCGGGCGTTACCTGGCCCGCGATCCCGAGTGCGTCTCGATCGTCCACCAGCTCAAGTCCGACGCCGAACGCATGCACGCCGAGCTGACCGGCGGCGACATCGACGCCTTTGCGCGCACGCTCAAGGACTACTGGACCCTCAAGCAGCGGCTCGACGCGGGCGCCTCGACGCCGGAAATCGAGTCGCTGCTCGACGCCGTGCGCGACGATCTCGCGGGCTACGAGCTGCCCGGAGCCGGGGGCGGCGGGTTCCTGCTGCTGATCGCCAGGGACGCCAACGCCGCAGCCCGCGTCCGAGACACGCTCGATGCCCTCACACCGAACCGCACGGCGCGGCGGTACGAGGCTGCGATCGATGCGCAGGGCCTGCGGGTCTCGGTCGTCTGACAACCGGGCCGGCGTCTACTCGTGCGAGAGCCTGTCGGCGCCGACGAGTTCGGCCTCGCCGCCGACCGGTCCCATCCGCAGCGCCAGCTCGGCGCCGCCGGTCTTGTTGAACCAGTCCACGGTGATCGAGTGCCATCCAGCCTCGAGGGCCGCGACTCCGGTGATGGTCTTGCTGCCGTGCAGGCCGTCGTTGTCCACGACGGTCTTGCCGTTGATCGCCAGGGCCGAGCCGTCGTCGGAGGTCAGCGCGAAGAGGTACACGCCGGTGCGGTCGATGCGGATGCGTCCGGTGTACCGATGTGCGACGCGCTCTCTGGTGTAGGTGTCGGGCAGCGCGACAGTCTCGCTCGTCCCCGATTCGGTGGTGCGGAGCGTCGCAAAGTCGGGCAGGGCGTCCCAGTCACCCCCGAAGACATCGCACCGGAGGCCGGCGTGTGCACCCTTGGTCGTCGTGGCCGGCTGCGGCGAGACCTTCTCGAACGTGACGCGCGTGGTGCCGCTGACGGGCTCGCCGTCGCGGAAGGTCTGGGCGACGAGCGTGCACGAGTCGCTGATGGTGACGGGGCCGCGTGCGAGCGTGGAGTCGGCGGTCGGCTCGCTCCCGTCGAGCGTGTAGCGGGCCTCGAGATGCTTCGATCCGGAGCTGATGGTGACCTCGATCGGGTCGTACAGCCGCGTGGCCGGGGCGTTCACGGTCGGCGCGCGATAGACGATCGGCCGCCCTTGCATGCTGACTTCAATCACGGAGGAGTGCGGATCGGGCGCGCCGGTGCCGACCTGGAAGAAGGCGGTGCCGTTGCGCTGCTCGACGCCCACGCTGCGGTCGGCGTCGCCCAGCAGCTTCGCGCTGAGCACCTCGTTGCCCAGCCCGTCCAGCCGCAGCACGCCGGAGGTCGGCCAGTCGAAGACGTGCAGGTAGAGCGTGGTCATGTCGAGGTGCCGGTCGCCGTGGTACTTCATCGTGCACCGGCCCCAGGGCAGCGAGTCGAAGGGGCTGGCGCTGGTTCCGTAGATTGCCTCACCGTTGACGTCCATCCAGTCGCCGATCTCACGGAGCCGGTCGATCGACTCCTGCGGGAACGTCCCGTCGGCCTTGGGCCCGATGTTGAGCAGGAAGTTGCCGCCCTTGCTCGCGATATCGCCGAGCTTCTGGATGAGGTCGGTGGTGGACTTGAAGTCCTTGTCCACCGCGTTGTAGCCCCAATGACCGTTCATGGTCATGCAGGTCTCCCAGTCCACTCCGGGGATGCCCGTGGCGGGGATGGTCTGCTCGGGGGTGCCGAAGTCGCCGAAATAGCCCTCGTCGCTCATGCCCGCCATCCCGCCGCGGCCCTTGTCCACGCGGTTGTTGACGATCACGTTCGGCTGGAGCGACCGGCACAGTTTGTACAGCGCCTCGCCGTAGGTGCTGTTCCACGTGGCTTCCCACTCACCGTCAAACCACATCACGCCGATCTCGCCGTAGTTGGTGAGCAGCTCGGTGACCTGGGTGAAGAGGTACCGGACATAGCGGTCCATGTCGGCGTCGCCCTCGGGGCGGTTGGCCTTCTCCCACCCGCGCCGGGGCAGATAGTCCGGGTGGTGCCAGTCCATGATCGAGTGGTACCAGCACATCTTGAGGTTCTGCGCGCGCGTCGCCTCGGCCAGCTCGGCCATGATGTCCCGCTTGAACGGCGTGGACATGATGTCAAAATCGGAGACCGCGGAGTCGTACAGCGCAAAGCCGTCGTGGTGCTTGGTCGTGATGACGATGTACTTCATCCCCGCGTCCGCAGCCATCGCCGCCCACTCGTTGGCATCGAACTTCACGGGGTTGAACTGCTCGCGGAACTGGTCGTAGGTGTCCAGCGGGATCTGCGCCGTCGTGCGGATCCACTCGGCGTGGCCCGTCCCCTCGCCCCACTCGCCCGCGGGCACCGCGTAGAGCCCCCAGTGAATGAACATCCCGAACCGGGCGTCACGCCACCAGTCCATCCGCGGGTCGTTGGAGAGCTGCGCTTCTGCCGGGCCGCCGGCCGTCTGGGAGAGGGCGGGCGTGGCGACCACCGGCAACATCGCGAGCGCGGCGGCAGCACAGAGGCGAGAGATCGTCTTGGGCAGGGGCATCGGTGGTCCTTTCGGCGTTCCAGACCGCGTCGCCGCTCGGCGAGCGCGTCAGAAGGGAGGATACAGCATGGCTGCCCCCGCGCTGTAGACTGTCCCCGGAAACACCACGCCGCCAAGAGAACCACCGGACGTCGCAGAGCCGGATGCACCACACACACCGCGCACGGCGACCGCACGCCGTCCACACCAGCAGGAGTCAGAGACGATGAGCATGGACCGCAGAACAGCACTGGGCACGATGGCCGCGAGCGCCGGGGCGATCGTGGGCACCGCCGCAGCGAGCACCCCCGCGTCTCAGCCGGAACGCAAGCCCGGCGAGATCCATTCCCACCGGGGCCCGCTGCGCCAGTCGATCTGCCGCTGGTGCTACGGCGGGATCGACCTGCCCACGCTCTGCCGCCACGCAGACGAGATGGGCTACCGCTCGGTCGAGCTGCTGGGCGAGTCGGACTGGCCGGTCGTACGTGAGTTTGGTCTCGACTGCGCCGTGGCCAACGGCCCGGTCTCCATCGGCGGCGGGATCAACCGCCCCGAAACCCACGACAAGTTCGTCGCCGACTGCGAGGCGATGCTGCCCAAAGTCCGCGACGCGGGCATCCCGACGATGATCGTCTTCAGCGGCAACCGGCGCGACGAGCTCACCGACGAGTCCGGCCTTGCCAACTGCGCCGAGGCCCTGCGCCGGGTGATGCCGATGGCCGAGAAGACCGGCGTGACCGTCATCATGGAACTGCTCAACAGCAAGGTCGATCACGGCGGCTACATGTGCGACCGCACGCCCTGGGGCGTCAAGCTCTGCAAGGAGGTCGGGTCCGACCGCTTCAAGCTGCTCTACGACATCTACCACATGCAGATCATGGAGGGCGACGTGATCCGCACCATCCGTGACAACCATCAGTACATCGGGCACTACCACACCGGCGGCGTGCCCGGGCGTCGCGAGATCGATGAGAGCCAGGAGCTCTACTACCCCGCGATCTGCAAAGCGATCGTCGAGACCGGCTACACGGGCTTCCTCGGGCAGGAATTCATCCCGGCGCGAAACGCCGTGGACAGCCTGCGGCAGGCGTTCGGCATCTGCAACGTCTAGCCCGTGCGGTCGCCGGCGCCGCTGGCACCGACACCCGGTGCGTTGGGCATTCCTGCGGGATCTGCACCGAGCGGAGGGGCATTGGGCGTCCGGAGTTGGCCCGGACTCGCGGTGGCTGTACACTCGCCGCTCGGGAGTTTGGGGGCCCGGCCAGGAGGAGAGACACCATGATCCGTTCTTCGATCGCGTCGTCGGTTGCGCTGATTCTGTCGTGCTCGGGGGCCGCGCACGCCCAGAACTGGTCCAACGCCGGCGGAAACGCCGGCCGCAACGGCCTGACGAGCGAACTCGGCCCGGACGCCGCCACCGTCCTCTGGACCGGCGGTCGCCCGTCGAGCATCGCCTGGCAGCCCGTGATCGACGGCGGCACGGTCTACGCCGTTCGCCAGACCGGCTTCCCGCCCGAGCCCAACAGCGACGAGTCGCCCGTGGTCGCGATGGACCTGGACACCGGGGCCGAGTTGTGGTTCGCCAACATCCCCTTTGAGAACGGCGACTGGACGACGTGGGTCGCCGGCGCGCGCGACGGGCTGGTCTTTGCCTGCCGCGGCGGCAACGGCTCGACCTCGTCGGCCCGCGTCTACGCCCTCGACGGCGCGACCGGTGCGGTGGTCTGGACGAGCGAGGACGAGGTCAGCGCGGGCGCCTACGACGGCGTGGTCTTCGCGCCCGATGGCGACCTGCTCGTCGGCGACTTCCGAAACGTCACGTGCATCGACTTCGACACCGGCGACACGGTGTGGCAGGCGGCCCGCACCTGCTCGGTCAGCGGCACCTGCGGCGGCGCCAGCTCCGGCGACGCGTTCTACATCGCCGATGCCACCGGCGGCGGCAACGTCATCCGCCGGCTCGATCTCGCGACCGGTGCGCTCGACTACCAGGGCCCCGTCATGTCCGGGTTTACCGTGCAGAACACGCCGATGGTCGGCCCCGACGGGCGGATCTTCATGAGCCGGACGCAGAACAACCCGTCGGTTGATTTCTTCTACGCCTTCGAGGACACCGGCAGCGCGATCAACCAGCTCTGGAGCACCGAGGCCGCGTGGACCACGACAAGCGAGTTCTGTGTCGGCCCCGACGGCAGCGTCTACATGATCGGCCCGGCGCAGACCATCCAGCGTCGTCACCCCGCGACCGGCGCGCTGCTCAATGAGTCGGTGTCGGTGGCGGCCAACTTCCTGTCTCCCCGCATGGCCGCCGACCGCGACGGGCGGGTCTACTTCTCCAACGGGTCGTTCAACGACGGACGGTTCTACGCCTTCAACGCCGACCTCAGCCCGCGCTGGGATGTGCCCGTGACCAACATCAACATCGGTGCCCCGGCGATCGGACGCGACGGCACGCTCGTCGTCTGCGGCGTCGGCACCGATGTGCGGGCCTACCGCACCGAGAGGTGCATCGCCGATTTCAACGGCGACGGCACCGTCAACACCCAGGACGTGCTCGCGTTCCTCAACGCGTGGACCTCCGGGGACCCCTCAGCGGACATCAACGGCGACGGCAGGGTCAATACGCAGGATGTTCTGGCATTTCTCAATCTCTGGAACGCCGGTTGCGGGTAAGCTGCCCGGCAGGTCCGGTCGGGATTCGCTGGCCGCCAACACACATTTCCAACGTTCGAATTCCCGTCAAGGAGCCCTCACGCTATGACCAGCAAGACCAACGCCCTTCTCTGCGCAGCGATCTTCGGCACGCTCGGCGGCCAGGCCGCGGCACAGACCGACCTGCTCCCCGACATCTATGTTGAGCCCAGCTACCTCTACGACAACCAGATCACCGTCGAGGGCGGCGTCCGATATCTCCGCCTCTCCAACGGCACCGCCAACATCGGGCTCGGCAAGCTCTACCTCCGCGGCGGCGAGATCAACGGCGACACCCGCACCGTCTACCAGCGCATCTACCGCGACGACGGATCCAACTGGGAACGCGAGGCCGGGCAGTTCTCGCACCACTCCAACCACGGCCACATGCACTTCGACGACTGGGCGGCCTACCGCCTCCGCGAGATCGTCGGGCAGGACGGCGTCGGCGAAATCGTCGCCGAGGGTTTCAAGACGAGCTTCTGCATCATCGACCTCGGCGTGTACGACTCGAGCCTGCCCAACTTCAACCCCAGCGGCGAGTTCCGCTCGTGCAACAGCATTATCCAGGGGCTCAGCGTCGGCTGGGTGGATATCTACAGCAAGGGACTCTCCGGTCAGGTCATCCCGATCGACGGCGTGCCCGACGGTGAGTACTGGCTCGAGTCCGAGGTCGACCCCGACAACCACGTGCTTGAGTCGGACGAGGACAACAACATCAGCCGCGTACGTGTGGTCATCGGCGACGGCGGCGGGCTCGAGCCCGACGCCTTCGAGCCCAACGAGTCACAGTCCGAAACCGCGGGCCGCGCCGAGGGTGCGCCCAACAGCCCCAACTTCGGCCCCTGCAACCCGCAGCGGGCTCAGGGCGGCCTGACAATCCACGACGGCTTCGACGAGGACTTCTTCCGGTTTTATGTGAACTCCACCGGCACCAATCAGGACTTCGCTCGCATCAATTTCCAGCACTCGCAGGGCGATCTGGACATGGAGCTCTACGACGAGAACGGCCAGCGCGTCGGGATCGCCAACGGCACCTCCAACAGCGAGACGATCTCGCTCAACAACATGTCCCGTGGCTACTACACACTCCGCGTTTACGGCTACAACGGGGCGACCTCGCCCGGCTACACCGTCACCATCAACCCGCCCGCCAACCAGGCACCCGCGCTGGTCATCACCACGCCGCCCGCCGGCGACACCGTGATCGAGCTCGGCGAGGACTCCTACCGCAACGAGTGGAACGCCTCCGATCCGGAAAACAACGACACCTGGGTCACGATCTACGCCAACGAGACGCCGACGTTCGATGGCAACGAGATCCTCATGCCGACATCGCTCCACACCCCGGGCGATCAGGGCTTCTACATCATCAACACCGCCTACCTCGAGGAGGGCACCTTCTACATCCTCGGCGAGATCACCGACGGCGGCACCGCCACCACCGCGGTCAGCCCCGGCACACTCACCGTCGTCGATTTCTGTGACGGCGACTTCAACCGCGACGGCAACGTCAACACCCAGGACGTGCTCGACTTCCTCAACGCGTGGAACGCCGACGACGCCGATGCCGATATCAACGGCGACGGGAGCATCGACATCCTCGACGTGCTCGACTTCCTGAACATCTGGAACGCCGCCTGCTAGAAGCCTCCCGCCTGAGGCACAAAGAACCCCTTGTTTCTCGGACGGCCGCGCGGTATTCTGACCGCGCGGCCGTCTTTCTGCGCGGCATTCGTTGCTCGGCCGCCGGGACCCGCAGGGACACTTGCAAGGGGCACAACATGGGACAGATGGATGCTTTCTCGGCGAGATCATGGGCGGTGTGTGCGCTGGCGGTGTTCGCGCTCTCGGGGTACGTCACGGCGCACGCGCAGTCGTGCAACCTCATCACCCGGACCGTGCCCGGCCCCGGTTCACGGAGCGAGCATCGGTTGGTCTACGACACAGCACGCTCGGCGCTGGTGAGCGTCGGGGGTTACGCTCTGACCTCGCAGGGCGATCGTGAGGTCTGGGAGTTGATCGATGGCCGATGGGTCTTCGGCGGCGCTGCAGAGGCCGGCCCCACCCACGCCTTCGCGGCGGTCTACGACCAGGCCCGCCACGAGACAGTGGTCTTCGGCGGCTACCGCAACAGCGGGCTGGTCAACGAGACCTGGGTCTGGGACGGGCGGCGGTGGGAGCAGCGCCCCAGCGGCGACATCACCCGACGCAGCGGGCATGCCATGGCCTACGACTCGCGACGCGGAGTCGTGGTGCTCTACGGCGGCGCTTCCGGCGTGCCCGAAACACGATCCGAGACCTGGGAATGGGACGGTCATGTCTGGACGCTCCGTCTCGCTAACAGCCCGCCTGGGAGCCGCGAGCATCACGTCATGGCGTACGACAGTCTGCGAGGGGTGACTGTGCTGTACGGCGGCGGGAGCGGCGTGACGTGGGAATGGGACGGCGAGCGGTGGACAAGGCGCTCCGGGTCGTCTCCGGTGTGGAGCTTCGGCCGGATGGCATTCGATCCTGTTCGTGGTGTCACGGTGTATCTCCTCTATCGTGGAACCGAATTGGAAACCTGGGAGTGGGACGGCACCTCCTGGCGTCAGGCACCGGACGCGATCCTGCCGGTGCGAGACATTCCAGGAATCACGTACAATCCCGAAGTGAGCGCGGTCATCGCGTTCGGCGACGACTCACGCCAGCGCAACAACGGCGTGATCTGGGCGTGGGACGGGGACCAGTGGCACGTCATCGATCCGGGTGTGCCGATCGGACGAGCCGAGGCGATCTCGTACGACCGGGCCCGCCAGAAGACGGTGCTCTTCAAGGCCTGCCCCGCGTGCCCCTCCTCGACCGGCACATGGGAACTCGACAACGAGAATTGGTCGCTGGTCGCGACGACAGGCCCCGACTCTCGCGGCGAGAATTCCATGGTCTACGACTCCGCGCGCGGCGTCCACGTCTTCTTCGGCGGACGATCTGCTAACGGATACCTCGGCGACACGTGGGAGTGGGACGGCGCCACCTGGACGCAGCACAACGTGCCGGGACCCGATCCGCGTTCGCTCTACGCCATGGCCTTAGACGAAGCCCGCGGCGTGACCGTGCTCTTCGGCGGCACCAACGGCAACAGATTCGGCGACACGTGGGAATGGGACGGGCAACAGTGGACCCTCCGCGCCGTCTTCGGACCCTCCGCACGCGAGCGTGCCGCGATGGTCTACGACCCGAACCTCGGGGTCACCGTGCTCTACTCCGGAAACGATGGCACCTACAGACGGGACACGTGGGAATGGGACGGCGAGCGGTGGACCCAGCGCGGCAATCAGGGGCCGGGAACGCGCGACAACGTGCTGCTCTACGACCCGTTCCGCGAGCAGGTCATGCTCCACGCCGGATCAAACGGTTCGCTGTATGAGCGCACCCAGACGGGCTGGGCGCTCTGCACCCCCACCGAGGCGATCAGCGACGATCCGTACGGCATGGCGTTTGATACGCTCCGCCGACGCTACGTCACCGTGCTGGAGTCACAGACGCGGTTCATCCAGCACCCCGCACCCTGTCTCGCGGACTTCGACGGGAACGGGACCGTCAACAAGCCAGATCTGCTGGCGTATGTCGCGGCGTGGACCGAGGGCAACCCCGACGCCGATCTCCTCCCCGACGGGCGGATCGACACCAGAGACTTGCTGTTCTTCCTGAACCGCTGGGCGGAAGGCTGCTGAGAGAACTCGTGGTCCTGCCGGCACGGATTCCTCGCCAAGCGATGCGTGCTGCAGACGAGCCCCAAGCCGCTCGCCGGCCACTGCGTGTCCAACAGTCCCGGTCCCCCGCACCGGCCCATGGGGCCGCGCAGAACGTCTGATAAGGGCCTGAGGCGTTCCGACGCACACAATCTCCGCTCCGGCCTTGCGGGTGTCCGGCCGGGCTGATAAGTTCGCTGGACAACCACCGAGCCGCCCCGCTCGGCGACGGAGGGCGTTTGCTGAGGGGCGGAGACGAAAGGGTATAACACGATGCGTACAAAGCACTCCGCCGCGGCGGCCTTGATTCTCACCGCCGCGATGTGCGGCTCACTCGCCGCGACAGCCTCGGCGCAGGACACGCTCACCGCGCCGCTGATCACCGAGCCGATGCCGATCGATGTCGATTCGGGCTTGGTGCGCAACGACGGCGACACCGAGGCCGTGATCTTCAGCCACACGATCTTCATCCCCGGCGCGGCGGCGCTTCGGTTGGAGTTCGACGAGGCCCTGCTCTCCGGCTTTGTCAGCGACGGCAGCGGCAGCTACCTTCGCATCAGGTCTCTGTTCGACGGCGGCGAACAACGCCTCGACGCGCGTCACGTCGAGCAGTGGCAGAACACCTCGGCCTACTTTAACGGTGACGAGGTCACGATCGAGATTGTGGCCCAGCCCGGGACGGGCGCCAACCGGCTCGCGATGAGCATCGTGCAGGCCGAGTTCGAGCCGTTCGTCGACCGGTCGATCTGCGGCCCGACCGACGACCGCGTGCTCTCGAGCGACAATCGCGCCGCACGCTTGCTGCCCGTGGGCTGCACCGGCTGGCTCATCAACGACTGCAACAGCTGCTTCCTGACCGCAGGCCACTGCTCGACATCGAACAGCAGCATCAACGTCGTGCAGTTCAATGTGCCGCTCTCCAACAGCGAGGGCAGCCTGAACCACCCGCCACCCGAGGATCAGTACGCCTTCGACGTGGCCAGCCGCCAGAGCAACAACGGCGGTGGCGTCGGCAACGACTACGCGTACTTCGGCGTGTTCCCCAATTCCAACACCGGCCTGACACCCGCCGAGGCCTACGGCGATGTCTACCAACTGGCGACGCCGCCGCAGAATCAGGGCCAGGACATCCGCATCACCGGCTACGGCACCACCGGCAACGGTGTGCCCCGACAGTGGAACCAGGTCCAGAAGACCCACACCGGCCCCTTCTTCTCCTTCAACGGCACGACGCTCTCCTACCAAACCGACACCACCGGCGGCAACTCCGGCTCCCCGGTCATCAACGAGGACACCGGCGAGGCCATCGGTATCCACACCCACGGCGGGTGCGGCAACAACAGCGGCAACTACGGCACCGGTGCCAACCACTCCGGGCTCCAGAACTTCCTCTCCAACCCCCAGGGTGTCTGCGAGTGTCCGCAGCTCGACTTCTTCTTCCCGGGCGGCCTCCCCGAGAGCATCGACCCCGAAGGCGGCACGCAAATCGTCATCGAGGTCCTGCCCAACGGTGGCGTGGACCCCGAGCCCGGCACCGGCATCTTCTACGTGGACGACGGCTCCGGCTTCATCGCGATCCCGATGGACGAGATCCAGGACAACGTCTACGTCGCGACGTTCCCCCCCGTCGAATGCCGCAGCACCGCCCGCTACTACTTCAGCGCCGAGACCGAGAACGGTGAGACAGCGTTCGAACCCCGCGAGGCCCCCAACTCCTCCTACGACGTCTACGCCGCGGTGTCCCGCGTGGTCCTTCTCGATGACGACTTCGAGGAAGACAACGGGTTCACCGTCATCAACGAGAACGTCAGCGCCGGCGGCTGGAAGCGGTCGATCGTGCAGGGCAATCCCAACGACGACTACGACGGCTCAGGCAAGGCGTACGTCACCGGAAACGGTCTGGGCAACCCCGATCTCGACGGCGGCCCGACCCGTCTGGTTTCCCCGAGCTTCGATCTGTCGGGCCTGAGCGATCCGTATCTCGGCTACGCCCGCTGGTTCAGCGCGGTCGACAACACCGACCGGCTGACCATCGAGCTCTCCGACAACGGCGGCTCGACCTGGGCGACCGTCGAGGACCTGACCGATCAGGGCGACCAGTGGGTCTTCGTCAGCCACCGCGTGGCCGACTACGTCTCGCTGACCAACAACGTGGTCGTGCGCTTCAGCGCTGTTGACGGCGGCAGCGATACCCGCGTGGAGGGCGGTATCGACGCGTTCATCCTCGACGATGTCGACTGCGGCGGCTGCATCGCCGACTTCAACGGCGACGGTGACGTCAACACCCAGGACGTGCTCGTCTTCCTGAACGCCTGGAACGCCGGCGACGGCTCGGCCGACATCAACGGCGACGGCAACGTGAACACGCAGGACGTGCTCGTCTTCCTCAACCTCTGGAACGCCGGCTGCTGACCTCCCTTGCCCCGGCGCGGAGCGCGCCCGGGCGCATCAGTCCCGACACACCACAACCAGCGATCGCGGCGGCCGCCCGGCCCCGCGATCGCTGGTTGTTTCGTATGCTCAACCTGCGTATCCGAAACCCCATGTAAACTCTGGCAATCGGTTCAGCGTTCGCGGGGGTGAGATGCTGCATATTTCCGCCGCGAGTCTTGCACAGCCGCCGCACCATTGATAATCTCGCTGGCCGACCGTCGAGCCGCCCCGCTCGAAGACGCAGGGTGCGTGCTCAGGGGTCGAGAGAAGGGAAAGATTGATGCGTGTAGAGCAGTTGACTGCTGCGGCCATGATTCTGGCCGCGGCGTTGTGCGGGTCTATTGCCCCAGCCGCATCCGCCCAGGATGCCATCACCGCGCCGCTGATCACCGAGCAGATGCCGATCGATGTCGATTCGGGTCTGGTGCGCAACAACGGCGACACCGAGGCCGTGATCTTCAGCCACACGATCTTCATCCCCGGCGCGGCGGCGCTCCGGTTGGAGTTCGACGAGGCCCTGCTCTCCGGCTTCATCAGCGACGGCAGCGGCAGCTACCTGCGCATCAGGTCGCTGTTCGACGGCGGCGAGCAACGCCTCGACGCGCGCCACGTCGAGCAGTGGCAGAACACCTCGGCCTACTTCAACGGCGACGAGGTCACGATCGAGATCGTCGCCCAGCCCGGCACCGGCGCGAACCGTCTGGCGATGAGCATCGTGCAGGCCGAGTTCGAGCCGTTCGTGAACCGTTCGATCTGCGGCCCAACCGACGACCGCGTGCTCTCGACCGATAACCGCTCAGCGCGGCTGCTGCCGATCGGCTGTACCGGCTGGCTGATCGACGACTGCAACAACTGCTTCCTGACCGCCGGGCACTGTTCGAGCTCGGTCAACAGCATCACCGTCGTGGAGTTCAACGTCCCGCTCTCCAACGGCGACGGCAGCCTCAACCACCCCGCGCCCGAGGACCAGTACGCCGTCGACCGCACGAGCCGTCAGAGCAACGGCGGCCAGGGCATCGGCAACGACTACGCCTATTTCGGCGCATTCCCCAATTCCAACACCGGCCTGACACCCGCCGAGGCCTACGGCGACGTCTACCACCTCTCCACGCCGCCGCCGGTACGTGGCCAGGACATCCGCATCACCGGCTACGGCACCACCGGCAACGGTGTCCCGCCCGAGTGGTACCAGGTGCAGAAAACCCACACCGGCCCCTACTTCTCGTTCAATGGCACGGCGCTCTCCTACCAGACCGACACCACCGGCGGCAACTCCGGCTCGGCGATCGTGAATGAGGCCACCGGCGAGGCGATCGGTATACACACCCACGCCGGCTGCGGGTCCGAGAGCGGGAACAACGGCACCGGCGCCAATCACCCCGGCCTCCAGACCTACCTCGCCGACCCCCGCGGCGTGTGCGCATGCCCGGAGGTCGATTTCTTCTTCCCCGACGGACTCCCCGCTAAGGTCAACCCCGCCGGCGGCACACAGATCCTCGTCGAGGTTCTGCCCAACGGCGATGTCGACCCCCGGCCCGGCACCGGCATCTTCTACGTTGACGACGGCTCCGGCTTCATCGCGATCCCGATGGATCAGCTCCAGGACAACGTCTACGTCGCCACGTTCCCCGCCATCGACTGCGGCACCATGTCGAGTTTCTACTTCAGCGCCGAGACCGAAGCCGGCGAGATCATCTTCGAACCCCGTGCCGCGCCGATCGAGACCTTCCGCACCGAAGTCGCCCTCGAAGTGATCGAGGTGTTCAGCGACAACTTCGAGACTGACACCGGATGGACCGTCGAAGACGTCGACGTGCAGTACGGTTCGTGGGACCGCGGCATCCCCGCCAACGGCGGGTCACGCGGCAACCCGGACACCGACTTCGACGGCTCCGGCCGGTGCTGGCTCACCGGCGACGCCCTCGACGAAGACCTCGACGGCGGACCGACCAGACTCACCAGCCCGAGGCTCGATATCTCCGATCTGCCCGACGCGATCATCAGCTACGCGCGATGGTTCACCAACGACGACGACTCCGACCGTCTCACCGTCGAGATCTCCAACGACGACGGCGCGATCTGGACACTCGTCGAGACCGTCGCCGACTCGATCGGATGGACAGAGGTCAACTTCTCACCGGCCGACCTCGTCGACCCGACAGCAGAGGTCCGGGTGCGGTTCAGCGCGACCGATAATCCCAACAACTCGATCACCGAGGCCGCGGTCGATGCCTTCCGAGTCTTTGCCTACGTCTGCACCAAGAGTTGCCCGGCCGACTTCAACGGTGACGGCAGCGTCGACACACAGGACGTGCTCGCCTTCACCAACGCGTGGTCGAAGCGCGATCGTTCCGCAGACTTCAATCAGGACGGCGCGGTCAACACGCGCGACATGATCGCGTTCCTCAACGCGTGGGCCGCCGGTTGTTAATGTAGGTAACACAAGCAACCTGTTTTTCCCTTGTGATGTACCGGGGGCTGTCATTAGGATGGCCCCCGGGTCCGTTTTTCTCGCATGGCTAGAAGGCGTGTCTCCCGGACCGACGCCTGTACCTGGCTGAAAGACAAACGACCACAAGGAGAGACGACGTGATCCGTACCGCCATCTGCCATTCGCTCCCGGTGCTGCTGCTCGCAAGCGCCGGCCTCGCCCAGACCCAGTGGAACAACGCCGCCGGTGGCGCGTGGAACCTCGCCGCCAACTGGGACCCTTCCGACGTCCCCGACATGCCCGACGAGTCCGCGTCAATCGACCTCGCCGGAACGTACACGGTCGTGCTCAGTTCGCTCGATCCGTCCATCCTCGGGCTCTCCATCACGAATCCGAACGCCACGCTCGGCATCAACGGCGCCGAGACGCTCTCGCTGGGCGCCGGCCTGCTCAACGACGGCCTGATCGTCGTGGATTTCAACAGCTCATCCGCGGCAACCGCAATCGACTTTCTGACCGACACTACCATCGGTGGCGCAGGCCTGATCACGCTCAACCAGACCGCAGACCGAGCGCAGATTCTCTCCAGCACCGGTGCGGTTGTCACCAACGGGGCAAACCACACGATCGACGGTCGGGGCCGCATTCGCGCCGCGATGATCAACGACGGCCTGATCAGCGCCAATTGGGCGAGCTCGACGCTCGAGCTCCGCGACACCGACAAGACGAACAACGCGCTGATGGAAGCGGTCAACGGCGGCATTCTCGAGCTCGTGTCCGTCGCGGTGAATCAGGGCCCGGGCGGCGTGGTGCGTGCCGACGGCTCGACCGTGCGTGTGAGCAGCAGCAGTGTCGTCGCGATCAACGACGGTACGGTGGAGACCATCAACGACGGCTTGGTCCTCGTGCTGTCGGGTGGCGAGCTCACGCTGCACGATGTGTCGCTCAGCGGCGCGCTCGATATCAACGGCGGGGGCGTGGTTCGTGTGACCGGCT
>Ga0209475_10003092_pt1 | contig 15723 bp, 12 predicted proteins | sample tdDd471_FD_187128 | JGI IMG/M metagenome (GOLD analysis project Ga0209475, IMG submission 187128) | Marine sediment microbial communities from the Atlantic coast under amendment with organic carbon and nitrate - tdDd47.1 (SPAdes)... | ecosystem: Environmental > Aquatic > Marine > Coastal >... | reverse complement strand
CGAACTTTTTCCCATCTATTTGAATATATCTCTTGTCTTCATCAATTTTATCAAGCAATAGTCTTCCATCCATCTCAAACATAGGATTTCGCTCTACTAACTGCCCCTCTAGTTTAAACTGAATAATGGAAATTGCCTTGTGCATTCTTCTTAGAAGCATTCTCTCTTCATACTCTAATTTATTTCTAATGATAGTCTTGAAGCATTTACAATCATCATCTTTATATACTGAATTTGCAAATGTAGAAAGATGTCTTAAATTTATACCATAGCCATCTTCTAAAATGTCTAGATGACCATATCTTGCACATACTCTTACTACATTAGCAATGCATATTTCACTTCCTGATGATGCACCCATCCATACTATGTCATGATTACCCCATTGAATATCTACTGAATGATACTTCATTAATTCATCTATAATATAATGTGGTCCTGGACCTCTATCAAAAATGTCACCTACTACATGAAGTTTATCTATTGCTAACCTTTGTATAACCTTACAAATTGATATTATAAATTCTTCTGCAGCACACACATCCACAATGCTATTAACTATAGACTTATAGTATTCGTTTTTATTGCCGCCATGTTCGGTTTCGTGTAGCAACTCTTCAAAAATATATCTTAATTCTCTTGGGATAGCCTTTCTTACTTTGCTTCTGGTGTACTTATTGGATACCACCCTGCAAATAAGAATAAGCTCTTGTATTGTTTTTGCATACCATTTGTCTATATCTATTTCTTTATCTTTCATTAGATTAATAGTCTCTTCAGGGTATGTAACACAGATGGCTAATCTATCCTTCTCGCTTGGGGAAAGCTTACTTCCAAATTCTTGGTCTATTTTATTTTTTATTACCCCAGAACAGTTTTTAATCATATACATAAATGCTTCATGCTCACCATGAATATCTGATATAAAGTGCTCCGTTGGTTTAGGTAGATTTAGTATTGCCTGTAGGTTTATTATTTCACTACACGCTGATGCTCTGGTAGGAAACTGCTTTTGCAGCATGTATTTTAATATATTCTTATCTTTAAAATTATCCATTACCTTTCTCCTCAAATGAAAAACACAAAGTTAGTTAACACAGTATTTCCTGCACTAAGGTTATCATAATGACAATATATTTACAAGAATTAGATTTTATGAAAAATTACAGTATTAAGTTATTATTTAAAGGTATTTTTTATTGACATATTACAAACTTTACATTATTATTACAATATGTTTAAGAAATTAATTTACATCGCATTAATTATAATAGGTATTTTAGGAATAATCGACACAATTTTTGTTGCTCAAATTAATGTAAGTTTAACAGTAGGAACAATAGCCCCAGCAGTTATAGGAGTGCTATTTATCATCTATGGTGGCTTAAAGCTAAAGCTTAATGGTGGGCATATAATAACCCATTCTGGTTTTAGGATATTTGTAATAGTATGTTTTTGCTTATTCCTTCTCGTATTTTCTGTAATAGAAGGTATACTCTTGTCCAATGCTTATTCCAAAAAGCATGAAAGAGTAGAAACGAATTATGTTGTAGTATTAGGCTGCGGCATATTCCCAGATGGACAATTAACCCGTTCTTTGATGAGAAGATTAAATGTTGCTTATGACTATCTTTTAGATCACCCAAATACAATTTGTATAGTAACAGGTGGACAAGGTCCTAATGAACCTGTAACAGAAGCATCTGCTATGAAAGATTATTTAATATACAAAGGTATAGATGAAGATAGAATAATAGAAGAAGATAAATCAACAAGTACAAACGAAAACTTAATGTTTGCTAAAGATATAATGCTTGAATATGACAAAGATCATACAGTAGCAATAGCTACAAGTGATTTTCATATTTTCAGAGCCAAGCTATTAGCAAAAAAACATGGACTTGATGCAATTGGACTACCCTCTGTTACTTCGTGGTACATTTGGATAAACTCATATTTAAGAGAATTTTTAGCTGTGATTAAAACAATTATATTTGACTTATAAGACCATTATTTAAGTAATATAAATGCCATATTTGCATACTTAACTGTTATATACTTGCTTTTTGATAATATGCAGATATAATATAATTATACAAAAATATGGCATCATTTAATTACTGGAGCAAAAATGGCAAGATCCAAGCAAAAGAACACCAAAAGAATAGCTAAGAAGATAATTCTATCCATTGCAATATTCCTATCTGTTGTAGTGTTTTTTTCAATGGCTTTTGCTGCGTATAAAGCTAGAGAAACTCTTGTTGTTCAAACATCTTTGGCTGAAGTTGAAGTAATGTCTGCTCCTGAGCCAACTCCTATTATAACCCAAGTACCTACTAAAGAGCCATCACCTACCCCTAGAATAGCATTTATTCCTGACCCTGATGGTTTGTTGCCAACACCAAACATTGAAGAAATAGAGCTAACTAAGGATATATTAACGGGTGAATTTGATAATGAACAACTAAATGTATCATGGCAGATAGTTGATGATGCTGATTATTATGTTTTTTGTGCTACAAATACAAAAGATACCGTTTATCATAAAGAAATTTTGTGGCCAGACATCGCTGAATGGTTTTTACCTGATGCACTAAGCGGAGATGTGTATTTGTTTTGTTACAAAGACATGGGAGAAGATAGTGCAGAAGATGATGAATTAATTACTACATATTCTTTATCAGTTGTAAAAGAAGTAGAAGAAGAACCAAAAGCTACAAAGAAACCTGTTGATAATGATGAAGACGAAGAAGAGATACAAAACAAATACTATATAATAGTTGATAAAGATGATTATACATTTGCTGTCTTTACATTTGATGATGATGGAAATTACACAAAACTCGTTAAGGCATTTCCAACTGCTATAGGTAGATCATCTAGGATGACTCCAAGTGGAACATACAAGATAAGCTCTAAAGGAGCATGGAAAAGTTGGGGTACAGGTTCTTATTCACCATACTACACACGTTTTACAAGTGGTTTATATTTTCATGGTTCACTATATGATTTAAAGCAAAATGATACAATGTATAAAGACTACTACAATGAAATCGGCACTGCCGCCAGTTCTGGATGCTTAAGAACAACTTATGAAGCAGCAAAATGGGTGTATTATAACTGCCCAGCAGGGACAGTTGTAAAAATAGTTGACAGCACTCAAAAGGTAAACAAGGTGAATAGACCTAATATAGACCCTGCATTCCCTACATGGGATCCAACAGACCCTGATAAACCTACATTAGAACCTCCTACAATTACAAAAAATTCAGGTCTTGAGTTAAAAGAAGGAGGAAGCAAAGATCTATCTACTTCAATTGTTTCTACTGATGAAAACTCTGATGATTCAACAATACTATATAAAATTGTTACTATGCCTAAAAACGGTACTATAAATAAATCTAGTTTTACTCAACAGGAATTGGATGATGGTTTAGTTAGCTATACTCATGATGATTCTGAAACTACGACTGATAGATTTGAATTCACGATAAGCAATGCATCATCAACATCTGCGACAAATACATTTAAAATAACTATAAACTTAGTTGATGACACAAAGCCAACTATAGAGAAGAATGAATGGTTGGAAATAATCAGCGGTGGGAGTGAATCAATTGAATCATTACTGCTTGCTAGCGATAACGAAACTACATCTGATAATTTAATATACACAATCACTACTATGCCTGAGCATGGAACCATTTCATCTACATTCACTCAAGAAGAATTATTAGCAGGTGAAGTGATATATGTGCATGATGGTTCTGAAAACACAACTGATAGCTTTATTTTCAGTGTGTCTGATGGATCAAATATACTTACAAATCAGATGTTCTCAATTAGTATAACAATCCCTGAACCTGAACCTACAGAAGCAACTTCTGAACCTATCACCCCTACACCAGAACCTACCGAGTCAACTCCAGAACCTACCCCTAACCCTACGGAAGCAAACAGTTAATGCATTTGCATATAATAAAATCACCAGTATGGTGGGAAAAAATACTGGTGATATATATAACAAACTACAGATATAAAGTCTTTGAGGATAATAAAACACTATCCCCTATTATTAGGCAGAAAATTAATCTGTAGTGTTTTCCTCTTTATGTGAGACTGTACCTACTGTTACTCCTTTAACAGTGCCTCTCACAGTGCCCTTTACAAAGCCTACTAAAGCCCCTTCAATATCGCCTTCTATATTGCCTTTAACTATTCCAGTTAAATTACCTTTGATATCTCCATACACACTTCCACCAACAATACCGCTCATGTTACCTTTTATGTCGCCTTTGATGTGACCTTTTACTTTGCCAGTAACATTTCCAAATACATCACCTAAGATGTCGCCTTCTACACTACCTAAAATATTGCCTTTAACATCTCCATTAATAGAACCTTTTACAGTGCCTCTTAAATCACCAATGTAATCACCGTTTATATCCCCTTCAAATACATGCTTTTTGTTATAGCTATCCTTTGCTTTATTAAAGGTATCTGTAATGCCAGAAACTACATCGTCAATAACGGTTTCAAATGTAGATTTTTGGTTCTGATTATCTTTGTTTGTATCTTCATTTTGCTTAAAATCACTAGTATAGCCTAACTCTTCTAATCTTTTTTGAGCTTCCTCATGGGTGATTACTCCATCTTTATAATCTTGCAATATTTCATTTATAGATTCACTCATAATTATCTCCTTTTAATATACTATTATTTTTATTTTATAATTACTATTTTTTTTGCTTAGCAATTGCTTCAACAGCTTCATCGATTGTAATCTCATCATTTTTCAACATAGTCAATATATCTTCATTTTCATTAGGTGTTTCTAGCCCCAGTGCCTGAAGAATCTTGTTTATTCTATTTTTAACAGTAGGATATGAAATGCCAAGTTCCTTCCCTACTTTTTGTATGTTTCCATGGTTTTTTAAAAATATTAAAACAAACTGTGTTTGTTCACTATCAAGATTTGTAAATACTCCAGGAGCGAATTTACCATCCAAAGTAGTATGACATCCATTGCATTCTAGTGTTTTTATATAATATTCTTTACCACAAACTGGGCAGCTCTTTGGTATTGAAAACTGTTTCATATTATCCCTCCATATTCAATTATCAAATAAATAATATCATATTATTAAATATATTGCAATCATAACTTAAATATTCTTAATATTATTACTGAATTTATTAAATTATATTTAACTTTATTCTAAATCTTATAATTTTATTAATATTTATAAAAAGCTCTTACATATCTTGACACTAGCTAATTAACGGTATATATTATGTAAGTAAGTGCTTACTTACATCTGGAGGTTATATGGGCAATACACATGAAAATATATTGAAAGCTGCAAAGCTTTTGTTTTCTACAAAAGGGTACGCTGCTACCACTACTAAAGATATAGCAAATCTTGCTGAGATAAGTGAAGTCACATTATTTAGGCACTTTGAAAGCAAAAGAAAGCTTTTTCATTGTGCAATTCACAGCACCTTTGAGGGGCAGTTATTAGTTAACTTCTTTGAGAATGAGCTGAAATATGATTTGGACAAAGACTTAATAAAGCTTGCCCATTATCTTTATATTCTATATGAGGAGAATGCTGATTTAATTAAGATGCATATAAAAGATAAAGAAAACTTCGAGATAAGTGAGATCTCCAAACCTAAAGTAGAGATGAAAGTTAAAACCTTAAGTTGTGAATATTTTGAGAAAATGCATAAAATGGGTATAATACCAGATGAGCCTAAAATGTGCAGAGAATTCTTTTTCTCGAATGCTATAGGATTTTTGATGAGAAAATTTGTTTTTTCAAAATACAAAGATGGAAGTGAGTACTACAACTGGATGATCGCTAAGACAATCAGTGCAATAAAGATTGATAGTAATAAAAAAATAGAAAGGAACAAATAATGATAAAATTATTTAGGTTTTTTAAGCCTTATAAATGGCAGGCAGTTTTAATTATTGCCTTTACATTTGTTCAGGCATTAAGCCAACTATATCTTCCTAATCTAATGTCAGATATAGTTAATGAGGGGGTATTAAATCAAGACATTTCATTCATCTGGAAAACAGGTGGTGTAATGCTCGCATTCACACTAATTGTTAGTATATGTACAATAATTGCAAGATATTTTGCATCACGGACAGCAGTTGGAATGGCTAAAGATATAAGAGGTGCAATATTTAAGAAAGTAACCAATTATTCACTACATGAATTTGATAAAATCGGTACAGCTTCACTAATAACTCGTAGCACCAATGACGTTACCCAGCTTTTGAATGTATACGTAATGATACTAACAATGCTTCTAGCTGCACCAATAACAGCAGTAGGAGGAGTTATACTAGCTCTACAAAAAGATGTATCCTTATCATGGATTATAGTTGCTGTAGTAGTAGCAATGGGAATACTAATTGGTTTAGTAGCAACAAGGGCTATAAACTTATTTAAATCTCTTCAAACAAAAATAGATAAGATTAATCTTGTTTTAAGGGAAAGTTTGACGGGAATACGCGTTGTAAGAGCATTTAATAAAAAAGAGTATGAGGTTAATAGATTTGATGAAGCTAATAAAGACTTAACAGGCACATCTATTAAAGTATTTAAACTAATGAGCATAATGATACCAGCTATTATGTTAATCTTAAATTTAACAACAGTAGCAATTATCTGGTTTGGAGCACAAAGGATACAATCAGGTGGTTTGTTAATAGGCGACATGATGGCATTCCAACAATATGTTATGCAGATAATGATTGCTTTAATTATGGCTGTTATGATGTTTGTTATGCTACCTCGTGCAAGTGCTTCAGCAAAAAGAATAAACGAAGTTTTGGATATAGAGAAGGAAATAATAGATACTATAAATCCAATTAAGGCTGACAGCAAACGAGGATATGTTGAATTTAAAGATGTATGTTTTAGATTCCATGGCGCATCAGAATGTGCTGTAAGCAATATATCATTCTCTGCAAAGCCTGGTGAAACAACAGCAATCATTGGTGGAACAGGTTCTGGTAAATCTACATTGATTAACTTAATGCCTAGGTTTTATGATTCACAAGAAGGCGAAATATTAATTGATGGAGTAAATGTAAAAGATATTTCTCAAAAAGAATTAAGAAAAAAGATAGGCTTTGTACCTCAAAAAGTAAATCTTTTCCACGGCACTATAGCTGATAATATTCGCTATGGTAAAGAAGATGCTACAGATGAAGAAATACTTGGAGCACTAAAAACTGCACAAGCATATGACTTTGTATCAGAGTTAGAAGACGGTATAGAATCTAGTGTTGCACAAGGCGGCACAAACTACTCTGGAGGGCAAAAGCAACGTCTTTCAATAGCAAGAGCTTTAATACGCAAACCTGAAATTTATATTTTTGATGATAGCTTCTCTGCGCTAGATTTTAAAACAGATGCAAAACTAAGAAAAGCATTGGAAGATGATACAAAAGATGCGACAGTATTTATTATAGCTCAAAGAGTAAGCACAGTAATGAATGCAAAAAGGATAATTGTTTTAGACGATGGTAAAATCGTTGGTCAAGGAACTCATAAAGAACTTCTAGATAGTTGTGATATTTATAAAGAAATTGTTGCCTCACAATTGTCTGTAGAAGAACTAAATGCACAGTAAGGAGGTATGAAATGAGTAATCAAAACGAAACCAAAAGCAGACCTCCTCGTAGAGGAGTGGGCGGACCAGGCGGTCATGGAGCTCCTGTTGAAAAAGCTAAGAACTTTAAGAAATCTTTTAGAAGATTAATAAAGTATCTAGCAGATAAAAAAACAGCACTAATAATTGTATTACTATTAGCATTTGCATCATCAGTGTTTGGAATATTTGGACCAAAAATATTAGGTAATGCAACTGATGTAATAGTAGATGGGTTAATGAGTTTCGATGAAGAAGCTATGAAAGAAAAGTTAAGCGATCCTAATACTATGCAAGCATTGATGGAGCATCCTGAAGTGATGGATGCAATGCAATCAATACAAAATGACCCTAGTAAAGCAATGGAATTGTTGGGTGATAAAGAATTGCAGGAGTCTTTGACATCAGTCTTTGGAGATTTAAACTCTCTAAGGAAAATAGATATTGACTTTAATAAGCTAGGTAACATTGCATTACTTGTAATAGGTCTTTATGTAATCAGTGGAATATTAGCATACTTACAGCAACTTATTATGGCTCATACTTCCCAAAAGATTGTATATAAAATGCGTAATGAAGTTAAGCTTAAACTAACGAAACTGCCACTTAAGTATTTTGATGGTCGCACACACGGTGAAGTATTAAGTAGAGTTACAAACGATATTGATACTATATCAAATACATTACAGCAGAGCGTAACACAGGTATTAACAGCCATTGCAACAATAATCGGTATATTAGTAATGATGATTACTATTTCTGGTTGGCTTACATTAATAAGTCTTGTAGTATTGCCATTAACTGTAATTATAAGCCAACGTATAATTAAGAAAAGCCAAAAGTACTTTGTAGGACAGCAAGAGGAGATAGGACATATTAATGGTCATGTGGAAGAAATGTACACAGGGCATAAGATAATAAAAGCTTTTGGTCAAGAAAACAAGTCCATGGAAAAGTTTGAAGAAATAAATGAGCGTCTCTATGATGTTGGATGGAAAGCCCAGTTTATGTCTGGTATAATTATGCCTATAATGAACTTTGTAAATAATTTAAGCTATGTGCTAGTTTGTGTAGTAGGTGGAGTTCTAGTTGTAAACGGCAGCATATCTTTGGGTGACGTTCAAGCATTTATTCAATACTCCAGACGTTTTACTCAACCAATTGCACAAACTGCTCAAATAGCAAACGTTATGCAATCAGCAGTAGCAGCAGCTGAAAGAGTATTTGAAATATTAGACGAAGAAGAACAAATAGCAGACCCTGCTGAGTCTTTAAAACTAGATAATCCAAAAGGTGCTGTAACATTTGATCACGTTAAATTCGGATATGATAAGGATAAGACAATAATCAAGGATATGAACCTAGATGTTGCTCCTGGTGACACCATCGCAATTGTAGGGCCTACAGGCGCAGGTAAAACAACATTGATTAATCTTTTAATGCGTTTCTACGAAATAGATGAAGGAACGATAGCAGTAGATAAGATTGACATTACTAAATTATCAAGAAATGAACTTCGTAAGGAGTTCGGTATGGTATTGCAGGATACATGGCTATTCAACGGTACTATAAAAGAGAACATTGCATACGGAAATAAAGATGCAAGTGACGATGATATAATTAGATGTGCAAAGATGGCGCATGCTGACCACTTTGTTAGAACATTGCCAGAAGGATACGATACAATACTAAAAGAAGATGCATCTAATATCTCTCAAGGTCAGCGCCAGCTAATCACTATAGCTCGTGCACTGCTAGCAGACCCTAAAATTCTAATTCTGGACGAAGCTACATCAAGTGTTGATACACGTACAGAAGCATACATTCAAAATGCTATGATAGCTTTAATGGAAGGCAGAACTAACTTTGTAATAGCACACAGACTATCAACAATAAGAGATGCTAATACAATATTAGTTATGAATGAAGGTGAAGTAATAGAGCAAGGTAACCATGAATCATTAATGAATCAAAAAGGATTCTATGCAGACCTTTATAATTCACAGTTTACCGGTGCTGATATGCGTGATAATGTAGGATAGTAGACACATAAATTAAATAAAAACAAAAGCTGTACTTAATTGTACAGCTTTTTTATATATTTGCTTAATTACACACTACAAATCATCTACACTAACCCATGCCTTATTGTCAATAGATAAATCAACAGCGTCCATGACCTGTGCGGCTTTAACACCTGCTTCAAAGCCTGGTAAAGCCCTTTTATCTTCTTTAATAGCTTTAATAAACTCATACATCTCGCATGTAAATGTGTCTGCATATCCTAGTACATGCCCTGCTGGATAGTAATACTTTGCATAGCTATGCATGTTATCTGTAGTTTGTATCCTTGTGAAGCCTTGTGTTAATCCATCTTGTGTGTAATCACAATACATAAGCTCATTCATTCTTTCAAAGTAGAATTTAACAGAACCTTTCTCACCATTTATTTCAAAACCCATGCCATTTTTGTTGCCAGCTGCATATCTTGTCATCTCAAATGAGCCTAGTGCTCCACATTCAAATTGTGAGCAGAAAATTGTAGCATCATCTATGGTTACATCTCCTAGCGGTGCTCCTTCTTTTGCCTTTGCAGACAGTCCACCTTCACCTTGAAGTATAGGTCTTTTTTTTATGAATGTTTCATTCATTCCTGTTACAACATTTATATCGCCTACTAAAAAGTGAGCTAAATCTATTACATGTGCACCTAAGTCACCTAAAGACCCACTGCCGCATATCTTTTTATCAAAACGCCACGTCAAAGGAAAGTCTGGACTGCTAGCCCAATCCTGCAGATACCTAGCTCTGAAATGATATATCTTGCCTAGTCTTCCTCCATCTATCAACTGCTTTGCTAGATTTATTGCAGGTACAAACCTATAGTTAAAGCCAATTTGATGCTTAATACCTTTTTCATTTGCTGCCTTTAACATCTCGCGAGCATCTGATAGATTAAGTGCTAATGGTTTTTCGCAAAATATATCTTTTCCAGCATCTATCGCCTCCATAACTATTTCTTTGTGAAAATTACTAGGAGTTGTTACATCTATTATATCTATATCATCTCTTTTAATTAGTTCTCTATAATCTGTTAGATATTCTTCCCAGCCAAATTGATGCTTAGCTTTTATTACACTATCCTGATTTCGGCCACAGATAACTTTTTTGTTAACTCTCATACTTTCACCTAAATAAATCGGCAACTGTGTAAAGGCATTTGAGTGAGCTTTACCCATAAATTTATAGCCTATCAATCCAACATTAAGTTCTTTTTCCATTAACTCCTCCACATTACTTTGCCATTAATCTTATAACTAGACTTTCAAGTGCTGCAACGTCATTAATTTTACCTCTTTTAGCAAGGTAGTCTGCATCTGTGCACATTCTAACTATTTGATTGCGCTTTTCCTTGTCCATTCTAATACCCTGTTTATACATTTTTTCAATTACAAAGGACTTAACACCTAATCGCTTTTCCATTTCAGCAAAGTTAATTCTGCCATTGAATTCATTCTCCATATCCTCAATAAATGCAAACACGCGGTATTGCCTTTCTATTAAAGATACTATTCCTCCAACATACTCTCCGCCTCTAATCATATCTTTTAATATTTTCAAAGCTTCATGCTCTCTCTTTGCATCAATGGCTTTTATCATATTAAACACGTTATAATCTGTACTGGCATGGCAAACACTTTTAATATCTTTAACTGTTATATTGCCTTGTTTATATGATTGAAGTTTACTCAACTCGTTTTCTAGTGATAATAAATCACCATTTGTATATCTAATTAAAAAGTTAATAGTAGATGCTGAGATGTTCATTCCTTTGTCACTAGCTAACTTTAACAACACATCTACTTTTTCTTTTTCAGTTACTTTGTTATATGAAACTTCTAAATCCTTTTTCTTAAAGATTTTATAAAGAGGATTTGTTGCTTCTACTTTTCCTCTACACAAAAAGAATATACAGCAATCACTGTTTTTATTTTCTACAATTTCTTTTATAACATCTGTTGCGTTTTTCATATCATCTGTTTTGTATTGATTCTTTGGTGCATAGAACTTTTTAAAGCTATCAATTATTATTATTCTTTTTTCTGCCATAAAAGGAGGCATATTAGCTGCCTGTTTTATTGCTTCTATGTCATTCGATATTATCTTGCTAATGTTTAAATCTTCTAAACCTGCAGGTACATTTAAATCTATTGCTTTTTTTATAGCTATATCCTTTAGATATTCTTCGCTACCATGTAGTAAACATGCTCCAAAGAACTTATTATCATCTATAGATTTTTGTAACTCTTGCCAATGCATCTTTATCTCCTTATGGGAAGTAGGTAAATGAACCACTATTATTGATATTGTAAGTAGGAATTGTCATGTTATTATTTGAAACTGGTAAATCATCCATTAAGTAATCCCTAGAATTCATTATAACATATTTACAATTTACATAAGTAAGATTTTCTATTCTTTGCTTTGTCCAACTTGTGCATATAACAGTCTCGCTTTTATCTATTGCTCCCTCTCTTAACCTTAATGAATCAATATATGTAAAATGTCTGTCGTAATATTTTATATCGGCATAGTAGTGTGTTACAGCATTTTTATTTGCTCTGAATGGTTGAATATTAAAAGACAAATTACCATATTCAAGTACTTCATTGGTACTTACTAATGTATAGTTATTGTCAACAATATTACCTTCTATTAAATCTTCATGTATAATAATTTCTTTGAATTTAATACCATCAATGTCACTAAGCAATTCTTCTAAATCTTCAATATCATTACCTGTGTACAAAAAGACATCTATTTTGTTTTTATTAATATCTTTTAATACTCGTCTTATACCCCCATCGTCTTCATTTAATATCAAAATTGATTTATTATTTTCATAAATATATACAAAGGGAGCATCATAACCTGCAAACACTTCCATTTTCGGTTCCATAGGTATAAATAATGATAACGCAAGTATTATTACTACTGTGGCAATACCAATTACTGTCCTTAGTTTTTTCTTTTTTTTAAATAATACATCTGTTATCAACAATAAGGCAATTACTATACCTATTGTAGCAATAAAGCTAATACTAGGAGTTTTAATTTCTATATTAATTTTTGAACACCATTTAACTAAATTAATTATTATCTTTGCTAGATTATCTATCGCCCAGATTATTGGAAACCTAATAAGTGGAATCCAAAACACTATTGAATAGCACATAAGCAACATTAGCAAAACAATAGTTATGGGTACAAATATAACATTCCAAATTGGTGACATAATAGCTACTTGACCAAAGGCCTTTGCAGTTATAATCCATGAGAAAGAAAGGATTGATAAAGATACTACAAACATAGAAACTGGATAGAGACGAAATAGTTTTTTGTGTTTATTCTTTTTTGCGATAGGCAGATAAATAAGCCATATTGCACCTACACACGTAACTGATAAGATAAACCCTAAATCTACAACATAAAGTGGATTCATAAAGAGTAGTACAATCATAGCTATAGATAAAAAATCTATTAAATCACCTTTTATACCTGCATATTGATAAACTACAATTAGCGCCCACATAGCTATCGCTCTAAATAGGGATGCTCTACTTCCTACAATTATATAAAGTATAAAGATTAGTATTGCACTACCTAAAATCTTAACTAAGAATCTTTGCTTTGTCTTTTTGCAGAAAAACTCCCATATTATTAAAAGCGCACCTATATGTAGGCCTGATATTGCAAATATATGAGAAATCCCAAGAGATGAACACTGTGAATACAACTCTTTGTCCATGTAATTTTTATTTCCCGTACCCAATGAATATATCATACCTAGTACTGGTTGAGAAAAGTTTTTATTAAACCTACTATAAATTTGGCTCTGTACTCTTGTATTGATAGATATACTGTTTTCAGCTTTTTTCAAAACTGCAATTTTAGTATCGTATATAGTACAAGTATATTGTATACCTTTAGTCATGTAATACATTTTCTCTGAGAACATACCTGTTTGTTGTGCAGTAGCTGGTTTTTCTAAGGTAGCATAAAATCTAATTCTTTGCCCTGGTACTATTTTGTTTCTTTCACTAATATTTTTTACTATAATTTTCGATTCTATTTTTTTAGTACCAAAAGAAACATCTGATAATACATATTCACTAGCATAACCCTTATCCCTGACAGTTTCTACTGTGCCTATTATCTGGCATTTTTCTGGTGGAACATAGTCTTCATTGTACCACTTGGGTATACTAGCATTAGATAAAATATAGCCTAAAGATATAAATACAAAAAGCAAAAACACCCAAGACTTCTTTCTAAAAATAGTAAATCCAATAGTAAAGAGAGCTGAAATAACTAATACAATAACAGCAAATACTACTGGGAAATCTATCATAATGGCTGAATATGCTCCTATCATAAAACAAAGAGCATACCCTAATAGGGGGTGCTCTTTCATTAATACAAATTTCATTTTCTTTGCATCATTATATCTAGCCAATATACAGCCTCTTCTATACGTTAATTGTTAAATCTGGTTTTGCTAAGCTCACATACTTAAACTCATTCTTTGCTTCAACTAAATGACTATCTAGATGCATATCTGGAGTGAAATGAGTAAGCAATAATTTAGCTGCCTCTGCTTCTCTAGCCATAATAGCTGCTTGCTTTGCACTGGCATGTGGTGCACCTTTTGTATAAAACTCTTCATTATATGTAGCATCACATATTAATAAATCGCACCATTTTGCAAACTCACCTAATGCGGGTGTGTATTGTGTATCCCCTGAATAAACTATTACATTTTTATCTGTTGAGATTTTTGTAGCATAGGATACAACGCTATGCTTCATTGGAGCAAATTCCAGCTTTAAATCTCCAATCTTATATTTATGATTTTCTTTTATAATCTCAATATCAAACTGCTTTGCATTTTTAAGAATGTAGCTTTCTGCTTCTGGCTTTTCTGGCATGAAGAGCTTAATTGAAGGCAATTTCTGTATTAGCAATGCATACCTTAGGACAAGTGCATCTGATATATGGTCACTGTGCAAATGACTTAGTACTATTGCATCCAAATCCTTCAAGTCTATTCTTTGTATAAGCTTTTGATATATACCACTACCGCAATCAAGTAGTATTTTAACTTTATCTGTTTCTATTAAATATCCTGAACAAGCTTCGTACGTGCCAGGGTATCCACCCTTGTTGCCAAGTACTGTTAATTTAATCCTGCTCATATTTTTTGTTCACTTTCCATGTTACAAATGGAGAAAAGGCTTTTATGTTATCAAAAACAATTATGACAACAGAACCAAATATCACCCCACCAGCTGCCTGAATTAAATTAGGAACTAAGGCTGCAGTTGCTCCACCCATTCCGCTTAGGAAATACTCATAAGAGCAGTAACCTACAACCATTATTATAGCTGCAACACACATAGCAATTATATTTGTAAATGTTTTGTATGAGAATGCTTTCATTATTAAATATGCAACATAACCCATTAAGAACTTAATAACTAGTGTTGCTAATGCGTACTGAGGATATCCTATTAAGATATCAGCTAACATAGAACCTAGTGCACTAACTATACCTGCTACAGGCCCGCCTAGTGCCCATGCACATGTATAAATCATGCTATCACCTAAGTGAATATAGCCATAACCACCTGGTATAGCAACAGACACAAATGCAGTTAATATAGTGATTAGTGCAGTAAATATAGCCATTGTTGTCAATGTTCTAACAGTAAATTTGTTATTCTTAATTTGATTATTCATAGGAACATTATAGTTTATAAGCTTTTATTTTGCAATAATAATAGTACTTAAGTTTTCACATTTTTTCTAAAGGCTAAATATACTTAGCCATTGCTTGCATACATTTATAATATACTATAAATATAAAGTATTATAAATATATAAAGTCGCTTGTGAAACACAAAAACTACATCAATAGAAAAACTATGATGGAGGTGCGAGAAATTTTAATGATTCATATGGTAGATTTCTTAAGATAGAGTAAACAAC
>Ga0209475_10003087_pt1 | contig 15746 bp, 12 predicted proteins | sample tdDd471_FD_187128 | JGI IMG/M metagenome (GOLD analysis project Ga0209475, IMG submission 187128) | Marine sediment microbial communities from the Atlantic coast under amendment with organic carbon and nitrate - tdDd47.1 (SPAdes)... | ecosystem: Environmental > Aquatic > Marine > Coastal >... | reverse complement strand
GGCCAGGCATATGCTTAAACAACGGACGTTGAAAAACGCGATTCGTGCCACGGGCGTTGGATTGCATACGGGCCGCAAGGTATTTATGACCTTGCGTCCCGCAGCCGTTAATACGGGCATTGTTTTCCGCCGTGTTGATCTTGATCCTCCTGTTGATGTTCCCGCGGACGCTACTATTGTCGGTGAAACGATGCTCGGCACAACCCTTATCCAGGGCGACACGAAAGTGGCGACGGTCGAACACCTTTTGTCGGCATTAGCCGGACTGGGCATCGACAATCTGTACGTTGATCTGAGCGCGCCTGAAGTGCCGATCATGGACGGTAGCGCTGCACCGTTCGTTTTCCTGCTTCAGTCCGCCGGAATCACCGAACAGACAGCGCCGAAGAAATTTATTCGTGTGCGCAAAAAGGTTCGGGTAGAGGAAGATGGGAAATGGGCTGAGTTCAAGCCTTACGAAGGCTTCAAGGTCAATTTTAGTATCGATTTTGAGCATCCCGTGTTCAAGACACATTTGCAGACATCGGCAATCGATTTTTCGACTACCTCATTTTTGCGTGAAGTTAGCCGCGCCCGCACGTTCGGGTTTTTGCGGGATATAGAAGCATTGCGATCGAATCGTCTGGCATTGGGCGGTACCATCGATAATGCAATTGTTCTCGATGATTTCCGTGTACTTAATGAAGACGGCTTACGTTACGAAGATGAGTTTGTGCGTCACAAGATACTGGACGCAATTGGTGATCTCTATCTGATTGGGCACGGACTTTTGTGCGAATTTACAGGCTTTAAGTCCGGCCACGATTTAAACAATAAGTTGGTGCGCGAATTACTTGCCCAGCCTGACGCCTGGGAAGAAATGAATTTTGCGGACGATCTGGACGCGCCCATCTCGTACAAGTCAGTAACCAGTTACGCCTGATTCGTACTGCAGCCCCGGGCCGCTGCCCGCTTGCGTTAACCCCCCCCAGAAATTGCTGGTTTTAAGTGCCGACGCGTACTTTTACTGCGCGGACCAGCATGTCCCGTTTGCGGCATAGATCGATGAATTGCTGGCTTTCGAAACGCAGTCGGGAAGCCCATTCGGGGCTGGTCGCAATGATGATTAGGGTGTCGTCATCGCGGATGTTGCAGTGCGATAGACCGCCCGCGAGGGATGGATCCAGATTTTTGCGCAAATAGTCGCCCAAATCGGCCCTGAGCCGTGCGGCATCCGCCAAACCGGCGAATGCCGTATCGGATGAGCCTATTAATTGCGCCAATGACTTAGCGTGCTTATTTGACATAATTTCTCGAAAAATATCCGCTTTTCGTGACCCGTTCCTTGTTGCATATGCGTTTTGTTCCTATCCTACACCCATTGATAAGGGCAAACCCGCTGAAAGGCGGGGACGCAAAGCCACCGATCTAAGGGATTAAACCTATGATGGCGGGGTTACCAGCACTACTAGCAGCCAGTGTGAAACGGATTTCAGCTGATTTTTCTTTGGAACCGTTTGAACCCACCATTATCAGAACCGCCTTAGGTGGGTATTGTGCGCGACATGAGGAACTAGGCGGAATTAATGAAAATTATCATTCTTAATCGTAACGGGCGAGCCGCTCGTTGTCTCGACCTGACAGCTTACCGTTCCTGGTTTGCAGGTGGTGCCCTCGTGGCCGTGCTTGGCATATCAGTCGCTATTGGTTACTCCGCTGCTGCCGTGCAGGATAATACGGTGGGCATTGATGAAATCGCCGCGATGCGTGCGGATTTGGCGGCACAACGCACTGTATTGGACGGCCTTAGCGCGACCGCGGATGAGCATATCGATGCCCTTGCACTGCGGATGGGTGATCTGAATGCGAATGTTATTCGCCTGAATGCACTCGGAAGCCGTTTGACCGGGATGGCAAAACTTGATGATGGCGAATTTGATTTTCAGAATCCGCCAGCCGTTGGTGGTCCCGTTGATGAAGAGCTCGCCATCGCAGACGGTGAAGGGCAACTGCCTGAATTGCTGGCAGATTTCGATACTCTGGCTGCGACGCTGGATGCTCAGGAACAACAACTCGCTGCACTTGAAGGCTTAATGCTGAACCGCAAGCTCAACGAGCGTGTCAGCCCAAGCGGTCGGCCGGTCAAATCTGGCTGGATATCGTCATATTTCGGCCGCCGTTCTGATCCGGTAAACGGTAGATCTGCGCTTCACCGTGGCCTCGATTTTGCGGGCAAATACGGTAATGAAGTGATCGCGGTTGGCGACGGTGTCGTCAGCTGGTCCGGTGACCGTTACGGATTCGGCAATCTGGTCGAAATTAAGCACGGCAACGGCTACGTTACGCGCTACGCGCATAATCAGGCGAACCTGGTGGCTGTCGGTGACAAGGTAGAGCAGGGTCAGACGATCGCCCTGATGGGGTCTACCGGCCGATCTACGGGTCCGCATGTCCATTTCGAAGTGTGGCGTAATGGCCAGGCTGTCGATCCGGCAAAATATATCCGCAGTAACTAGCATCTAGCTGATAGGGTGCCTTGGCACCCAGCCATTCGTTCGGCCCCATTCAAGTATTATTCATTACCTGGGCAGCAATTATGCTGTTCCCGGCATTGGAGCCATGCCTGTATACCAGTAGAATACCCAGCTTTCGCGCGGGTAGTCGCGGTGCTTGCACCGGGCTTTCGCTGACCTAAACAAACGCAAACAGAGTCTGAGCCGGCCGACGGATATTCCGCGACGCGCCGGGCCAGGAAAAACCTGATGGCAAACGTCTTCACAAAACTTTTTGGCAGCCGCAATCAGCGGTTGCTGCGTGGCTACAGAAAAATCGTGGTGGCCGCCAACAGCTTTTCGGATAGCTTCGAGCAGCTTTCCGATCAGGAACTGCAGGCAAAAACGGCTGAATTTCGTCAGAGACTCAAGGATGGCGAAGAACTTGACGCGCTTTTGCCAGAAGCATTTGCGGCCGTGCGTGAGAGTGCGCGCCGCACGCTGGGTTTGCGGCATTACGACGAGCAGTTGCTGGGTGGCCTGACCTTGCACGAAGGCAAAATAGCTGAAATGCGCACCGGTGAGGGTAAAACACTGGTGGCAACACTGCCGGCTTACGCGAATGCGCTCAGTGGCGATAGCGTGCATATCGTTACAGTTAACGACTACCTTGCCAGCCGCGACGCTGAATGGATGAAGCCGGTTTACGAGTTTCTGGGGATGAGTGTTGGCGTTATTTCCTCCGGCCAGAGCAAGGAAGACAAGGCGGCTGCGTACCAGGCCGATATCGTGTTTGGTACCAACAACGAATTTGGTTTCGATTACCTGCGTGACAACCTGGAATACCACAAGGAAGGCCAGGTGCAGCGTCGCCTTGCTTTTGCCATCGTTGATGAGGTCGATTCCATTCTCATCGACGAAGCCAGGACCCCGCTGATTATTTCCGGCCCCTCCGAAGAAAGCACGGAGATGTATGGGCGCATCAACAAGCTGATTCCAAAGCTGAAGCTGCGCAAAGGCTACGAAAATGCAGCCCGTAACCATGAAATTAGCGCTTCAAAGGTCACAGTCTTGGACCGGGGCGGTAATGCGCTGGGCACAATGTCTCTGGATGAAGCCATTGCGGTGGCAGCGGAAGTTGATTGTGACCTGGTAGAGACTACCCCCAACGCGAGTGTGCCGGTTTGCAGCCTTGAGGGGTCGGGTGAATATACGGTTGATGAAAAGGGCAAGCAGGCTTTTTTGACTGAAGAAGGTCATGAAAAGGTTGAAGAACTGCTGGCTAAAGAAGGTTTGCTGGAGCGTGGCGGAAGTCTGTACGACGCCGCAAATATTCGCCTGATGCATCATCTGACGGCGGCCATGCGGGCTCATGCGCTGTTTAAAAAGGATGTGGACTACATTATCAATGACGGCGAGATCGTCATCGTCGATGAATTTACTGGTCGCACGATGCCGGGGCGGCGCTGGTCTGATGGCCTGCATCAGGCCATTGAGGCAAAGGAAGGTGTGCGGATCAAGGAAGAGAACCAGACCGTTGCATCCATAACATTCCAAAACTATTTCCGCATGTACGGCAAGTTGTCCGGCATGACGGGTACGGCCGATACAGAGGCTTACGAGTTTCAAACTATCTACGGCCTGGAAGTGGTGGTTGTTCCAACTCACCGCGACATGGTCCGTGATGATCAACCCGACCTGGTCTATCTGACGCAGCAGGATAAATTCGAAGCGATTATCGAAGATATCAAAGACTGCGTGGAGCGCACCCAGCCGGTGCTGGTTGGTACCACCTCCATTGAGACTTCGGAACTGCTCGCAAACGAGTTAAAGAAGCAGGGCTTACGGCACGAGGTGCTGAATGCCAAACAACACGAGCGGGAAGCCCATATTGTCGCAGAAGCGGGTCGTCCCGGAGCTGTGACTATCGCTACCAACATGGCCGGTCGCGGAACCGACATCGTGCTGGGCGGTAACGTCGATGCAGAACTAGCTGACCTGGGTGAGGACGTCGATCAGTCCGGGCGTGATGCCCACCGCGAAGAGTGGAAACAGCGTCACCAGTCAGTACTGGATGCCGGCGGCCTGCACATTATAGGTACCGAACGCCATGAATCACGGCGAATCGATAACCAGTTGCGTGGGCGATCGGGCCGTCAGGGTGATCCCGGTTCCAGCCGTTTCTATCTTTCGATGGAAGACACGCTCATGCGTATCTTTGGCGATCCCGAGCGGACCAAGTCGCTCCTGTCGAGGGTGGGTATGCGCGAGGGCGAATCGATTGAGAGTGGTTTGCTGACGCGGCAGATCGAGCGTGCCCAGCGCAAAGTCGAAGCGCATAACTTCGATGCACGAAAAATGCTGCTCGAATACGATGATGTTGCCAATGATCAGCGTACGGTCATTTATCAGCAACGCAACGAATTGATGGAAGCGGAGGAAATCGCCGATTCTATAGCCGGTATTCGCGAAGAAGTGGTGGATACTGTTATCGACGAGCATATTCCGCCGCAAAGCATGGAAGAACAATGGGATGTGCCCGGTCTTTCCGTGACACTAGAGCGCGAATTTGGTGCCCACCTGGATATAGCGCGTTGGCTGGAAGAAGAGTCGAGCCTGGACGAGGTTGCATTGAGAGACCGGATTATAGATAGCATTGGTGAAGAGTACGACGCTAAGGCTGAATCGGTCGGTCCGGAACTAATGCGCATCATTGAAAAAGAGTACATGCTCAAGTTTCTTGATATGCACTGGCGCGAGCATCTTGCCGCGCTCGATTATCTGCGTCAGGGCATAGGCTTGCGCAGTTACGCACAAAAAAACCCCAAGCAGGAATACAAGCGCGAAGCATTTGAAATGTTTAGTAGCATGCTCGACCGGGTCAAGCATGAACTGATCAGTTTCCTTGCCCGAGTAAAAGTTCGCGGTGAGGAAGATGTGCAGGCTGCGCAGCAAAGGGCCGCGACAGATAAAATGCAATTCCAGCATGCGCAGGCTGCACCGCTTGCTGCCGCTGCACCGTCGCCGGCTGGTCAGGGTGCTCAGCCGATTCAGGCCGGTCGCCCACCCGTTCCTCCCAAGCCCCCAGCCGACCCGGCTACACCTTTTGTTCGGGAAGCGCCCAAGGTCGGACGGAACGATCCGTGTCACTGTGGCTCCGGTAAAAAATTCAAGCACTGTCACGGTAAATTGAGTTAAGGCTTGGCAGCAATGGCTGCGGCCTCCGCCAATCGAATGGTTTTGCATGTGGCCGCTGGTGTGCTGCAGGATCGGTCAGGGCGGGTGCTGATTAGTCAGCGGCCCCGTGATTCGCATATGGCGGGTGCCTGGGAGTTCCCCGGCGGCAAGATCGATTCCGGCGAAACGCCGCTGCAGGGGCTCGTTCGAGAATTGCGCGAGGAGCTGTCTATCACTGTGCGCTATGCGCGGCACCTGGTTCACTACGCTCATGAATACCCTGACCGGCGGGTACACCTGTATGTCTGGAAAGTGCTGGCCTGGCGCGATGTTCCCGACGGCGCAGAAGGTCAGGCCCTGCAGTGGGTTGAGCCTGCAAAGCTTATGCAGGCTGGACTGTTGCCGGCGGACGAGCGGATAGCGTCGCTATTGATGAGGAGTTCCAGAGCTAGCGAACTGGATTTGGTGGTGCCGGAATGAAAGTGATTGATGATCGTTAGACGCGTGCACACGCGTAAGTTGACGAAAAAAGCCAGTTATCAGCAAACAGTTAAACGGAACTCCACATCGTGCTTGATCTGTACCGGTCTGTGCTCGCCAGAATCCCACTCCATCAGGCGCACGGTAAATCTGTGCTGGCCGCCACTAATTTCAGGATACAACGCTGACTTGGCAGGGAAGCCAAGTCTGATGAGTGCGTTCGCACTATCACGATTCATTGAATGTTGATAGACGCCGGCAACGGCGACCTGCCGTGTAGGTTGTTTGCTGTTTCTAACCAGCCAAAGCAATGCGATAACACTGTCGCAAAGAGGGCTAACCACTGTCATCCAGTTCTGTATGTCGGTAGAGCGTCGCTTAAAGCTTTGTCGCAGCCAGTGAGTGTAATCCGGTAAGTCGAATGCGCACGTACCACCTGGAATGCTGCTGCGGTGGCGAATTGCATTCAGGAATTCGTTGTCACGTAACGCCTGCAAATATTTGGGTCCGACCGCATTCAGTTCGCTCCGCAGAGACTGCAGTTTTCCCATCACTTCTTTTAACCGCGTGTTGTCAACATCCTGCGTCTGCTGCAGCCGGTCCATCAAAAACAGCTGGCGCTCCAGTTCTTTCAGGACGTCGCCACGTACGTCACCGCGTGACATGATGGCCACGACGTCCAGCAGGCACGTTATCGAGTCGCGGCTCGACCAGGATGATTCCTGCTCGGAGTTGTAATGGAGTTGCTTGTACAAAAACTCGAGGCGCAGGAAGGTCCGCATCCGCTCGTTAAGTGGGTGCTCATAGAGTATCGCTGATTCTGATTCAGAAGAACTTGCTACGGTTTTGGCCGCTTGACTCATAGACCCTTCGCTTTAGTACCCCCGCAGAATGGCGGGTTGCAGACTATTTTGCGTTAGTCTGTCAGCGACCGCAACGGCGGTCGGCTGCTCCTTGCCGCTGCAAACCAGCAGGAGGATAGCTACGCGCTTGCTAGCATCGCCAGATAGCGTTGGTGCAACTCCTCTACGGCGCGTTCGGTATTTTCCAGAGAGCCATCGTTTACAATGACGTCATCAGCCAAATCAAGTCGCTCGGCGCGACTGGCCTGGGCATTTAATATGTTGTTGACGGTTTCTTCTGACTCGTTGTCGCGGGCCATTAAACGCTTGCGTTGAATCTCCAGTGGGCAGTCCACGACCAGTATCCGGTTGACGAAATCGGCGAAGTTGGTCTCCGCCAGCAATGGAACTGCAAATATTTGGTAGGGTCCGCCGGCATTCTCTGCCTGTGCAAAGGCCTTGGCACGAATCAGCGGATGCAATATTTCTTCAAGCCGCTTTCTGGAACAGGGGTCGGCAAAAACCTTTTTGCGCAAAAGTGCCCGATCGAGCGTGCCGTCAGCCTCGAGGAATTCAGGGCCAAATTCCCTGATTACCGCCTGCAGACCGGGTTCACCCGCTTTCACGACCTCCCGGGCGATAATATCCGTATCGATGACTGGAACCCCGCGTGCACTGAACATGTCAGCTACGACCGATTTGCCACTGGCGATTCCGCCGGTCAGGCCTACACGCAGGTAGCTATTCTTTGGGGCGAATTCAGTCACAGTTGCCTTCGTCAGGTCGTTGATCAGTTAGTGGGTATCACCGCTACTGTATCGGTTTGGATCGTACTTGCGGTATCCGCCGCGGTTTTACCGGACTTGCTGTTGCTCTCGTGAGCATAAAGATACCAGTTCCAGCCGGACAGGCCAGAATAGGGGTATTGCCTGAGCAACTGGTAGGTGCCGCTTTTTAGTTTTATAAAAGCTGCAGGCTGATGATCAGGCTCCTGGTTGTGCACGAAAAAATAATCCGTCGGTAGCGCCTGCTCGTAGGCTAGTGGCACATAAAGCAGGCGCTTGGAATCCGGCCGGTAACGGCTATAGAAATCGAGCAGGGCCCTGTTGCGAAAGTCAAAATCACTGCCGACGGTGAACTGCTCTCCGGACGCCTCATTAAACAGGTCTTCGATAGCTTGTGGGTAGTCTCCCTTGCCCCATTTGGCCAGTTCCCGGTATTGCATTGCGCTACCGCAAACCATGGCCAGAACAATTGCCGCAGACAGAACGCGCAGCGGACCTGGCAGCCTGAGCGCATTGCTCAGGCTGCTCGCTACGAGCAAATAGATGAAAGGCATGCATACCAGCAGATACCGGGGGTAGAAAAAATCAGGTTGATAGAGGCTGAGCAGTAGCGCCGGAAGGAGCAAAACCAGGCTAAAAAACAGCCGCTGCGCCCCGCCCAGTGTCCAGAGGCCAATACCCATCATGCCCAGGAGTAGCGCGCTGGCTGCCGCTTCCAGCACGAAGATTCGCGGTGCTCCCATGCTGTAGCGCCCGAGTTCCAGCAAGTTTGGCAGCAGCCTCAGGCTGGTCTCGCCGCCACCCGCGCTCGTCTGGCCGTAAAAATACAGGTAGATCCACACCAGAAACAGTGCGGGCACACTGAATATGATCAGGCCTTTGCGGATGTGTGTGGTGTCCAGTGCGCCTGCTTTTATACATCCGGATAACCAGGTAAGCCCCAGTGCGACCAGCACGAGTCAGGTGGGACAGCAGTCCGAGCACGCAGGTGAGCCAGAAAGAGACAATCCATTTAAATGAAGATTCTGTTTGGAGCCTTGCAAAATAGATGAGCCATGCGGCCAGGCCGAACATTGCGGCGCTGCTGTAGCCGCGTGCTTCAGCCGAGTATTGAATCAATGGCAGAGAAAGAGTGGTAAGCAGCATTGTCAGCCAGGGTATGAGTCCCAGCAGGCGGGCCGCCATACCCATGAGAGCTACGGTTACTACACCACAAAGCAGGGCAGGTAGCCGGTAAATAGTCCAGTTGGCTTGTTCACCAGACCAGTACATCGTCAGCGTATTGAGCAAATGATTGTTATCGATTCTTATTTTGCTAAAAGCATCACTGGGGCTTTCCATAAGGCCGGTCAGGTAGTACGACCAAATTTCATCCAGCCAGAACGCATCGTTCGCGATGTGACTCCGCAAAGCCAGCGCAACGGCGCACATGCCCGCGGTAACCAGGTAATGCGTGTAGGCATCTGAGCGGTTTTCGATCATGGCAGGTCTGAATTAAATACCGCTAAAGCTAAAGTAGCCGTTGCTAATTTGTGTACCCCAGAACATGGCGATCAGGCCCGCGCCCGCCAGATAGGGGCCGAAAGGGATGGGGATCTGCCGGTCGCGACCCAGGAATAGAATCATACCTATGCCTACGATGGCTCCAACCAAAGCAGAAAGCATGATGATGAGGGGCAGCATTTGCCAGCCCAGCCAGGCCCCTAGCGCTGCGAGCAACTTGAAGTCGCCGTAACCCATGCCTTCTTTTCCAGTTGCCAGTTTAAATATCCAGTAAACAGACCACAGGCTGAGGTAGCCCGCAATCGCACCAATGATGCTCGATTGTAAATCCGGGAATGGCGACGCGCTGCCGGGCTGATGCAGCAAACTGAATGTCAGCCCTAACCACAACAGAGGGTAGGTAATATTATCCGGGAGGAGTTGATGGTCGATATCGATCATGGTTAAGGCAATCAGAGTCCAGGTTAGTGCCAGCGCCGCACCTGATTCAATAGTTATGCCAAATTTCCAAACTACCAGCCCGGAAAGTACGCCCGTCAGTATCTCAATGATCGGGTAGCGTGCCGAAATAGATGCCTTGCAGTTCGCGCATTTGCCGCCCAGCCAAAGCCAGCTGACTACCGGAATATTTTGCCAGGCAGTAACCATGGTGCCGCAATTTGCGCAGCGTGAGCGCGGCTGAACGAGATTGAAGGGCTCCGGCAGGCTGGTTTCAGCGATTGCGCTACCGGCTGTGAAGGGCTGGCCGCTCATGAGTTCGCGACAATGTGCGCGCCACTCGTTCTCCATCATGATGGGTATTCGATATATGACTACATTCAGGAAGCTGCCCACCAACAGCCCCAACAAAATTCCCCCGGCAATGCTAAGCATGAAGTATCCCTGATCAGACGACGGCACCCATCTTAAAGATTGGCAGGTACATGGCAATAACCAGTCCACCAACCAGGACACCCAGAATAGCCATTATCATCGGTTCCAGCAGGCTGCTCAGGCTGTCGACGGCATTATCCACATCCTCTTCATAGAAGTCCGCCACTTTCGCAGACATCTCATCCAGCGAGCCGGATTCCTCGCCTACGGCGATCATCTGGATAACCATATTCGGGAACAGGCCGGTGTTTTCCATGCACTGTTGAAGACGAGAGCCAGTGGCTACCTCATCCTTTATCTCCAGAACGGCTTTTTCATACACGACGTTGCCGGTCGCACCTGATACCGATTGCAGGCCTTCTACCAGTGGTACACCCGCCGCAAACATGGTCGAAAGTGTTCGCGCAAAGCGAGCGATACTGGACTTTTCGAGTATGGAGCCGATAATCGGAATCTTCAGCAATATCCGATCCTGGATCATGCGTAATTTCTTCGAACGTTTGTGCATGTACAGATAACCGGCAATGGTGCCACCGATCATCATCGCCACGTATATCCCGTCCGTGCGCACGAAGAGCGACAAATCAATCACCATGCGGGTAAAAGACGGGAGATCCGCACCAAAGCCCTGGAATAGATTTTCAAACTCGGGAATAACGAATATCAACAAAATGGCCGTTACGATAAAAGCCACTACAAGAACTGCGGTCGGATAGAAGAGGGCCTTCTTGATCTTCTTTTTGATCGCTTCGGTTTTCTCTTTGTAGGTCGCTATTTTGTCCAGAAGGCTTTCCAGCGCACCAGCCTGTTCGCCGGCGGTAACTAGATTCACAAACAGGTCATCGAAATACAGTGGGTGCCTCGCCAGCGCATCGGCCAGACTGGTTCCGCCCTCAACGTCGGCCTTGACAGCCAACACCAGCTTTTGCATCGCCGGATTGTCGTGGCCGTTGCCGACAATGTCGAATGCCTGCACCAAGGGAATACCAGCCGAAAGCATCGTTGCCAGCTGACGGCTGAATATGGCGATGTCTTCCGGTCTCACCTTGCCCTTTTTCTGGAACAGGGTGGACTGTTTACGCACCCTGGAAGCCGCAACCCCTTTGCGACGCAATTCAGCCCGCACGGCAGCTTCACTGGCAGCAAGGGTTTTGCCCTTAACCTTTTTGCCGTTATTGTCTGTTCCTTCCCAAGTGAAAGGGGTGTCTTTAATGGCGATACTCTGAGCCATGGGTCTATGCCTGTTTGTTTGCTAATCCTGCCCTGTCTTTCCGCCCTGCAGGCGAATAACCAGGGATCCCAATAAACTATGCGATCGTTACTCGGTTTACTTCATCGATACTGATCGTTCCGTTCTTAACCTTCTCTAGTCCTGCTCTGCGCAGGTCCCAGTAACCTTCTTTTAAGGCCTGGTCGGCAATGTCTGTTGCATTGCCACCACTCATGATGATGCGCGCCGTCTTTTCCGAAACCGCCATCACCTGGAATATGCCTGCGCGGCCTTTGTATCCGGAGTCGCATGCTTTGCAGCCGACCGCACCATAAATGCGCAGACCGTCATCGATTTCTTCCTGTGTAAAGCCCTCAGCCAGCAGCGCTTCGGCAGGGACATCCTTGATCTCTTTGCAGTTGTCACACAACTTGCGAGCCAGACGCTGGGCAATAATCAGTCGCACTGAAGTGGCAATCGCATAGGGTTTCACACCCATGTCGACGAGGCGTGTCAATGTCGTTGGCGCATCGTTGGTATGGAGAGTTGATAAAACCAGGTGACCCGTTTGGGCTGCCTTGATGGAAATCTCGGCCGTTTCCAGATCACGAATCTCGCCAACCATGATGATGTCGGGATCCTGGCGCAAGAAAGCTTTTAGCGCGCTCGCGAACGTCAGACCGATTTTCGCGTTAACGTTTACCTGGTTTACGCCAGGCAGGTTAATTTCGGCCGGGTCCTCTGCCGTCGAGATATTGCGCTCCTCGGTGTTGAGTATGTTCAGGCCGGTGTAGAGCGAGACAGTCTTGCCGCTGCCGGTAGGGCCTGTTACCAGGATCATACCGTGCGGTCGCGACAGGGCCTCCATGTAGAGATCTTTCTGCTGCGGCGCGTACCCAAGTGCATCGATGCCCAGCTTGGCGCTGCTGGGATCGAGAATACGCAGCACTATTTTTTCACCGTACAGCGTCGGGCAAGTGTTTACACGAAAATCGATAGCGCGCGTCTTGGACAACTTCATCTTGATGCGGCCGTCCTGAGGTATGCGTCGTTCGGCGATATCGAGGCGTGCCATTACCTTGAGGCGCGCACAGACTTTCGGCGCCAGCATCGGTGGTGGTGATGCCACATTTTTGAGTATGCCATCCAGACGGGTTCTTACCCGGTAGATTTTCTCGTAGGGTTCGAAGTGGATGTCAGAGCAGCCTTTCTTGATTGCATCAAGCAACACTTTATTGACGAAGCGCACCACCGGCGCGTCGTCAACAGCATCGCTGTCTTCTTCACTCAGTTCTTCTGTCCCGCCGGATATCTCCAGACTTTCCAGATCAAAATCGCCGTCATCAAGTTCTGACATCGACGTGTCGACGGCCTCTAGCGCGCGTGCGACCTGATCCTTAAGCTTGTCTTGCTCGACAATAACGGGGTCTATGCGCAGGCCCGACTGGAATTTAATTTCGTCTATGGCCTGCAGCGTGGTTGGGTCCGAGACGGCAAGAAACAATCGCTTGCCGCGCAACATCATGGGTAACACACGATGTTTGGAAATCAGTTTTTGGTCGACCGCCTTGAATACGTCAAGATCGAGTTCGAGCGCGTCCAGATCAAACAATGGCACCCCGAACTCGTGTGATGCTGCCACGGCGACGGCCTGCGCATCAGCCAGGTTTTCATCGACCAGGTGGGCGACAACTGTTTCCCCCGATTTTCTTGTTTTTTCAAGCGCTTCAAGCATCGTCTCTTCATCAACGATGCCATCCTGCACCAATCTTCGGGGCAGTCCTGAAATCACTGTGCTGGGTGCTGTTGCAGCCATGCGTACGTCCTTTTATGCAGCATCATCTAGAGCCCTGACAACGCGATAAATCCTTATCACGGTTTAACAGTATCTACTGAATATTAGGGCTTATTGCACACCTGAATCGGGCGTGTTTCACAGTTTCCGGCTTGGGTTGCCGCGAAAGTGCAAATAGATATGCGAAAAATGCTTGCGGCAAAGGCCATCTCGTGGCTGCAGCTTCAGAGGCTGAGCTTAACGGCAGGTGGAAGGGAGGTAGCGGGGGTCTACTGTGCTGTCGGCATACTCCGCGGCGATGCCACCGCTTGAGGTGCCGAGTGTCGCGAGGGCTGTGCCACTGCCCGAAGCCGTAGGCCGGTCATCATGTCCGCAGCGCCATGTAGTTGAGCCAGAGGCGGTTTCGTAGGGCGTGATTCTAAGGGTCGCATCCTGGATAAGAGCATTCGCTTCGTAGCCGAAAGTTACGTCAAGTCGTCCATTGACGATTTCTATCGACTTTACGTACTTGCCAAAGGTATCGGTTTCCAGAGAACTCAGGCCCGCAATCTCGCGGTTGGCCGGCGCCTCACCATTCATCAGGAATGCATCTACGATCGGCACTTTCGCGTTACCGGCCAGATAGAGTCCTTCTGTCACCTGGGCACGCACGGTATAGGTCTGGTAAGAGCTAATAGCGATTGAAGCCAGTATGCCGATGATAGCAACGACGATCATCAGTTCGATGAGCGTAAAACCTGTTTGTCTGTTGCTAATGCTTCGCATGTCCTGCGCCTCCGCTTCTAAGCCATCAGCCCGATTCTGTTGCGGGCTTCGGTTTTCTAAGTATGCTTGTTACCGCCTGATCTTAGTAAAAAAAGAGGGGGGCAAAAAGCCCCCCTCCCTGTCTAGCAATGAACACGTCATGCGAGCATGTCATGTTCAGACCTGTGCTTACTGGTTACGGCAAGCGGCAGGCAGGTAACGAGGCTCAATGTTGGTGCCGTTAGTAGAGCCGGCAGCCATCAGAGTTGCACTACCGTTGGCAGGAGCATAGCCACACTGCCAGGTAACACTTTCGTCACCGGTCAGGTAAGGCACCAGGTCAAGCTGGTCGTCGCCAGAAACCTGGATCTTGGCATTTGCTTCGTTGCCATACAGAACGGTGATTGTGCCGGATGCAACGTCAACACTGGCGACGTATTTGCCGAAAGTGTCAGTATTGTCGCCACTCATGCCAGCGATTTCGCGGTTAGCAGGAGCAGTGCCGGTGTTCAGGTAGGTTTCAGCAACCGCAGCTTTAGCAGCGGCAGCCAGCGTCATACCTTCAGAAACCTGGGCGCGGATCGTGTAGTCCTGGTAAGCAGGAATAGCGATAGCGGCCAGAATACCGATAATGGCAACAACGATCATCAGTTCGATGAGCGTAAAACCTTTTTGCAATTTCTTCATGAGATATCTCCGTGAGATGTTTTCTATTTCAAATCAAAGCCAGATTTGTGGCCCACACGGGCCTGCCAGATATATTGCAAAGGGCGTGCCAACTTTTGCAGCTTTTAAAATAAGCTTTTGTTATATATATAGAAATTAATTTTCAAGGCGCCTTTAGGGAGGCTATACAGCGGCTGAATGCCTCGCTGCGACGGTCATTTAATGCCCCGTCACGTCAGAAAGTGACAATTTTTGTCACCCTGTATGCCGCATTCGGGTTTTATGTGAAGTGTGTTTGGTGTCTGCAAATATTTGCAGGGGATATCGACAAAAAATGCCGGCGTTACTCGATTTTCAGCTTTTGAATACGGTAACGCAGGGCGCGTAATGTCAGGCCCAGTTTTTTTGCGGCGGCGGTCTTGTTGAAGCGGGTTTCTTCCAGCGCCTGCATAATGCTGGCGCGTTCCACATCGTCAAGCTTGTCGCCGAGGTCGGCGGCTCCTGAAGGCGCTATTTTTTCCGCGCTGTCCTTTACCTGTATGTCTTCGGCCGTAATCGTGTTGTTTTCACACAGTGTAACCGCACGCTCCAGAATATTTTCCAGCTCCCTGACGTTTCCGGGGAAACGATATCGGCTTAACAGCGCACGTGCCTGTTGATCCAGTTCAGGTGTTTCCAGCTGCATTTCACCCGCTATACGCGCCAGTATCCGTTTGCAGAGTATAAGTACGTCGCTGTCTCGGTCCCTGAGCGGCGGTACCAGTAATTCAATGACGTTAATGCGATAGTAAAGATCCTCACGGAACTGCCCGGCATCTACCAGCTTGCTCAGATTCTTGTGCGTCGCGCTCAGAATGCGCACGTCGACGGGGATTTCTTCCGTGCCGCCCACAGTACGCATCAATTTCTCCTGGATCACGCGGAGGAGCTTGACCTGCATGGCCAGGGGCAGATCGGCAATTTCATCCAAAAAGAGTGTGCCGCCTTCGGCTGCCTGAAACAGCCCCTGTTTGTCACTTACAGCACCCGTAAAAGAGCCTTTGCGGTGGCCGAAGAACTCGCTTTCCATTAATTCGGCAGGAATAGCCCCGCAGTTAACGGGAACAAACGCCTTGTTTTGTCTTGAGCTCTGTTCATGGATCATGCGCGCGACAAGTTCCTTGCCGGTACCGGATTCTCCGCTGATATGCACCGGGGCCT
>Ga0209475_10003086_pt1 | contig 15751 bp, 11 predicted proteins | sample tdDd471_FD_187128 | JGI IMG/M metagenome (GOLD analysis project Ga0209475, IMG submission 187128) | Marine sediment microbial communities from the Atlantic coast under amendment with organic carbon and nitrate - tdDd47.1 (SPAdes)... | ecosystem: Environmental > Aquatic > Marine > Coastal >... | reverse complement strand
CCACCGCTGTACCACCCCAGACTTCCGCACACACGCGCGTCAGCGCCGCTGTCAGCGTCGTTTTACCATGGTCTACGTGACCAATCGTACCCACGTTTACGTGGGGCTTATTTCGTTCAAACTTTTCTTTTGCCATTTCCAGGTCCTCTCAAAATCAAATTTTAGTTAACGCATATTTTTGGCGATCACTTCATCTGCGACATTGCGCGGCGCTTCTGCGTATTTCTCAAACTCCATGGTGAAGGTGGCACGACCCTGGGTGGCAGAGCGAAGGTCGGTGGCATAACCGAACATTTCCGCCAGTGGCACTTCAGAATTGACCACCTTGCCGGATACAGTTTCATCCATACCCAGAATCACACCGCGGCGGCGGTTCAGGTCACCCACCACATCGCCCATATTTTCCTCGGGCGTAACCACTTCAACTTTCATAATGGGCTCAAGCAGTACGGCACCGCCCTTGCTGGCCAGTTGCTTGGTGGCCATGGATGCAGCGATCTTGAAGGCCATTTCCGATGAATCCACATCGTGGTATGAGCCATCGTAAAGCGTCGCTTTCAGGCCGAGCAACGGATAGCCGGCGACCACACCATTCTGCATCTGTTCCTCAATACCCTTGGCTACAGCAGGGATGTATTCCTTGGGCACCGTCCCCCCGACAATTTCGTTCACAAACTCCAGCCCTTCGGCACCGGCATCTTCACCCGGCTCAAAGCGAATCCAGACATGGCCGTACTGGCCACGACCACCTGACTGGCGAACAAACTTGCCCTCGATTTCGCAGGTGTTGCGAATGGCTTCACGGTAGGCCACCTGTGGCTTACCAATATTGGCCTCAACGCTGAATTCTCGGCGCATGCGGTCAACGATAATGTCCAGGTGCAGCTCACCCATGCCGGAGATAATTGTCTGACCGGTTTCTTCATCGGTTTTCACACGGAAAGACGGGTCTTCCTGTGCCAGCTTGCCCAGTGCAATACCCATTTTTTCCTGGTCGGCTTTGGAGCGCGGTTCCACGGCCACTGAAATAACAGGCTCGGGAAACTCCATACGCTCCAGGGTAATAACTTTGTTGATATCGCAGAGCGTGTCGCCTGTAGTGACATCTTTCAGACCAATCCCAGCCGCGATATCACCGGCCAACACTTCCTTGATTTCCTCGCGGTTGTTGGCGTGCATCTGCACCATACGACCGATGCGCTCTTTCTTACCCTTCACAGGGTTGTAAACCATATCCCCGGAATTCAAAGTTCCGGAGTAAACGCGAAAGAACGTTAAGGTGCCAACAAACGGGTCGGTGGCGATTTTGAATGCCAGCGCAGCGAAGGGTGCCTTGTCGTCTGCCTCACGGGTATCGTGGGTTTCTCCATCTTCAAGCACACCATCGATAGCCTTCACCTCTGTGGGTGCAGGCAAGTATTCAATCACCGCGTCGAGCACGGCCTGAACACCCTTGTTCTTGAACGCCGAGCCACCCAATACTGGAACAATTTCATTGGCCAAAGTGCGCAGGCGAATACCCTGCCTGATCTCCTCTTCGGTCAACTCCCCATCCTCGAGGTATTTCTCCATCAGCTCTTCATTGGCTTCTGCTGCCGCTTCCACCAAGTACTCACGCATTTCCTCGCACTGATCAAGCAAGTCATCCGGAATATCGGCGTAGTCAAAGGTCATTCCCTGATCCGACTCATTCCACAAAATGGCCTTCATCTTCACCAGGTCGACAACACCCTTAAAGTGCTCTTCAGACCCAATTGTCATCTGCAGAGGAACCGCATTGGCACCGAGGCGCTTTTTCAGCTGATCAACCACTCGCATGAAGTCGGCACCGGCCCGGTCCATCTTGTTGACAAACACCATGCGCGGGACTTCATATTTATTCGCCTGGCGCCAGACTGTTTCTGTTTGCGGCTGGACCCCGGAGGAGCCGCACAGCACCACCACGGCACCATCCAGCACCCGCAGGGAACGCTCGACCTCAATGGTGAAGTCCACGTGCCCGGGAGTATCGATGATGTTGATCCGGTGTTGAGGGAATTGTTGCTGCATACCCGACCAGAAACAGGTGGTCGCCGCCGAGGTGATGGTAATACCCCGCTCCTGCTCCTGCTCCATCCAGTCCATGGTCGCCGCCCCGTCATGCACCTCGCCAATCTTGTGCGACAGGCCAGTATAGAAAAGCACACGCTCCGTCGTGGTGGTCTTCCCCGCATCTACATGGGCACAAATGCCGATATTGCGATAACGGGTAATGGGTGTCTTACGCGCCACAGGTCTTTCCCCCAAAAACATTCATCTTAAAACCACAAAAGGGTAGCTGCAGACAGCTACCCTTCTGGGATACCTTAACGTTCCGATACTGAGATTAGAATCGGAAGTGTGAGAACGCCTTGTTGGCTTCAGCCATACGGTGGACGTCTTCACGTTTCTTCACTGCGCCACCTTTACTCTGGTAGGCATCAATGATTTCACCGGCAAGACGCTGAGACATGGACTTCTCACCACGATTGCGGGCGTAGTCTACCATCCAGCGCATGGCCAGTGCGGCACGGCGTGAGGGGCGAACTTCTACCGGTACCTGATAGGTCGCACCACCAACACGACGTGACTTCACTTCCACCATCGGGGCGATGTTGTCCAGGGCAGTTTCAAATACCGCCACCGGCTCTTCTTTCAAACGGCTTTCTACCAGGTCCAGTGCACCGTAAACAATGCGCTCTGCAACGGATTTTTTACCGCTGACCATGACGTGGTTCATAAACTTTGCCAGCGTGACATTGCCAAACTTGGGATCTGGCAGAATTTCGCGCTTAGCGACAACTCTTCTTCTAGGCATAATCTAGCTCTTCTCTTCAGGATTGTCCGGGATTGATCACACTGCGGCTAGCGCACCCGGCCTTACTCGGTTCTGACCGACACAAAGTCGCCCCTTACTTGGGACGCTTGGCTCCATACTTGGAACGACGCTGTCTGCGGCTGCTCACACCAGCAGTATCCAGGCTGCCACGAACGGTGTGATAACGCACACCAGGCAAATCCTTAACACGGCCGCCACGAATCAGCACCACACTGTGCTCCTGCAGGTTGTGACCCTCACCACCAATGTACGAAGTCACTTCGTAACCATTAGTCAGACGAACACGACACACTTTGCGCAGTGCAGAATTCGGCTTCTTCGGCGTAGTTGTGTAAACACGGGTGCAAACACCACGACGCTGAGGGCAAGCTTGCAGAGCAGGTACGTCACTCTTAGCAACTTTGCGTTTTCTCGGCTTACGAACCAACTGGTTGATCGTTGCCATTCAATAACTCCAAATTACAAAAACGCCTTTATTAAAAAAGGCTCCAATAAAGGAATCCACAAGCGCAGACCCCCACTTTAGGGAGGCGGCATTCTAATGAGAGCGCCACCTTGAGTCAAGCGGCCTGAGACAGGCCGCCCACCTCATTTGCATCACTCCTCGCTGGAAGAGTTCAGCGCTTCACTCAGTGCCGCTTCAATATCCATGGCGCTAACAGTGGTTTCACCCACGGCCTCACGCGCTTTGCGACGCTGGTTGTGATAGGTCAGACCGGTACCCGCCGGAATCAAGCGACCAACCACCACGTTCTCTTTCAGACCGCGGAGGGGGTCGGCTTTGCCGGTCACCGAAGCTTCTGTCAACACGCGGGTAGTCTCCTGGAAGGAGGCCGCAGAGACGAAACTGTCGGTAGCCAGAGATGCCTTGGTAATACCGAGCAGCAAACGCTCAAACTTGGCCGGTGTTTTACCTTCGTTATACAGCGCCTCGTTCTCTTCAAGGATGCGGTTGTACTCTACCTGCTCGCCTTTGACGAAGGAGGAATCGCCCATATCCATCACTTCCACCTTGCGCAACATCTGGCGGCAAATGACTTCAATGTGCTTGTCATTGATCTTCACACCCTGCAGGCGGTAAACATCCTGAATCTCGTTGACGATATATTTGGCCAGCGAATCCACACCTTGCAGGCGCAAGATATCGTGGGGATTGGCAGGACCATCGGCAATCACTTCACCCTTCTCGACGTGCTCACCTTCGAACACACCCAGCTGACGCCATTTCGGAATCAGTTCTTCGTACTGGGTGCTGCCATCGGGCAAAGTCTGTCCATCGGGCGGAATGATCACCAGGCGGCGCTTGCCTTTGGTTTCCTTACCGAAGCTGACGGTACCGGTAATCTCCGCCAGAATAGCGGGATCTTTTGGCTTACGCGCTTCAAACAGGTCAGCAACCCTTGGCAGACCACCGGTAATGTCACGGGTCTTGGAGCCTTCCTGTGGAATACGGGCAATAACGTCACCAGCACCCACCCGCTCGCTATCGCTGACACTCAGGATGGCGTTGGCTGGGAGCATGTAGTGTGCCGGGACCGTCGAGTTGGGGAAGTTCTGCTCTTTACCCTTCTCGTCCAGCAGCGTCACCATCGGCTTCAGATCTTTACCCGCGGATGGACGTTCGTTGGGATCAATGACCGAAATGCTGGACAGACCTGTCATTTCGTCCGTCTGCATACGGGTGCTGAGGCCTTCCTCCATACCGGAGAAGGCAATTTTACCACCCACCTCGGAAATGATCGGGTGGGTGTGAGGATCCCAGTTGGCCACGATATCACCGGCCTGTACTCTGGCACCTTCCTTCACCTTGATCGTGGCACCGTAGGGCAGCTTGTAGCGCTCGCGCTCGCGACCATTCTCATCAGCAAGCGCCAACTCACCGGAGCGGGATACCGCTACCAGTTCACCGTTTTCGCGCTCAACCACCTTGATGTTCACCAGTCGAACGGTACCGTTCATTTTCACCTGGATGTTGTCCACCGCTGACGCACGAGATGCAGCACCACCAATATGGAACGTACGCATGGTCAACTGCGTTCCCGGCTCACCAATAGACTGAGCTGCGATAACACCGATGGCTTCACCAGCGTTGACCATGTGACCACGGGCCAGGTCACGGCCGTAACATTCGGAACAGATACCAAAACGGGTTTCGCAGGTAATCGGCGAACGCACCTTGATTTCGTCGATACCCATGGCCTCAATGCGCTCGACCCATTTTTCATCGATCATGGTGCCCGCTTCGACGGCAATGTCATTGCCGCCGGGCTGAATAACATCCACAGCGACTACGCGGCCAAGAATCCGGTCGCCCAGAGACTCGATGATGTCACCACCCTCAATCACCGGGGTCATCAACAGACCTTCCTCGGTGCCACAATCCTGTTCCACGACCACCAGATCCTGGGACACGTCCACCAGACGGCGTGTCAGGTAACCGGAGTTCGCGGTTTTCAGTGCGGTATCCGCCAGACCTTTACGCGCACCGTGGGTGGAGATGAAGTACTGCAGTACGTTCAGACCTTCACGGAAGTTAGCGGTAATCGGCGTCTCAATAATGGAACCATCAGGACGCGCCATCAGACCACGCATACCGGCCAGCTGACGAATCTGAGCAGGTGAACCCCGCGCACCTGAGTCAGCCATGATGTAGACCGAGTTGAAAGACTCCTGCTCAACTTCCTCGCCATCGCGATTGATCACCGGCTCGGTGCTGATCACTTCCATCATGGACTTGGCCACCTGGTCGTTGGCACGGGACCAGATATCAATCACTTTGTTGTACTTCTCACCCTGGGTTACCAAACCGGAAGCAAACTGGCTTTCAATCTCCACCACTTCAGCTTCAGCTCGGGAGATAATCTCATTCTTGGCTTCAGGGATCGTGAAGTCGTTAACACCGATGGACACACCGGACTTGGTTGAAAAATCAAAACCGGTATACATCAATTGGTCGGCAAAGATGACTGTCGCTTTAAGCCCAACATCACGGTAACAGCGGTTGATAATTCGCGAGATGGCCTTCTTGGTCATCGGCTGATTAACCAGATCGAACTCCAGACCTTCTGGGACAATTTCCCACAGGAGGGCACGACCTACCGTCGTATCAGCCAGGAAAGTACGCTCCTGACGTTCGCCTTCTTCATTAAAAGTGACTTCGTGAATACGAACCTTGGCCTTAGCCTGCAAATCCGCCTGCTTACCATAAAAAGCGCGGGACACTTCCTGGAGATTGGCATACACACGGCCTTCACCCTTGGCGTTCACACGCTCACGGGTCATGTAATAGAGACCCAGCACCACGTCCTGGGAGGGCACGATAATAGGCTCACCGTTGGCCGGCGAGAGAATGTTGTTGGTGGACATCATCAACGCACGGGATTCGAGCTGGGCTTCCAGGGTCAGCGGTACGTGAACCGCCATCTGGTCACCGTCGAAATCGGCGTTGTATGCCGCACAGACCAGCGGATGCAGCTGAATCGCCTTACCCTCAATCAGTACGGGCTCAAAGGCCTGAATACCCAGTCTGTGTAGTGTCGGCGCACGGTTCAGCAATACCGGGTGTTCGCGGATCACTTCATCCAGAATATCCCAGACCACTGGCTCTTCACGCTCGACCATTTTCTTGGCGGCCTTGATCGTCGTGGCCAAACCACGCAACTCCAGCTTGGAGAAAATGAACGGTTTGAACAGTTCCAGCGCCATACGCTTGGGCAGGCCACACTGGTGCAGACGTAGCGTCGGACCGACCACGATCACGGAACGACCGGAGTAGTCCACACGCTTACCCAGCAGGTTCTGGCGGAAACGACCCTGCTTGCCCTTGATCATATCGGCCAGGGACTTCAGCGGGCGTTTGTTGGAACCGGTAATCGCACGACCGCGACGACCATTGTCCAACAGCGCATCCACCGCCTCCTGCAGCATGCGCTTCTCATTGCGCACGATAATATCGGGAGCATTCAGCTCCAACAGGCGCTTCAGACGGTTATTACGGTTGATCACCCGACGGTACAGATCATTGAGATCTGAGGTGGCAAAACGGCCACCGTCCAGGGGCACCAGCGGGCGCAGATCCGGCGGCAGAACTGGCAGTGCTTCCAATACCATCCACTCCGGCTTGTTTCCGGAGCTCTGGAAAGCTTCCAGGAGCTTCAGGCGCTTGGAGAACTTCTTGATTTTGGTTTCTGAGCGGGTGTTGGGAATCTCTTCACGGATAGTGGCAATCTCATGCTCGAGATCGAGATCCTTCATCAGTGACTGAATGCCCTCAGCACCCATCATTGCTTCAAAGTCATCGCCGAAATCTTCCATGGCCTGGAAGTATTCGTCATCGCTCAGCAACTGGCCACGCTCCAGCGTGGTCATGCCAGGGTCGGTGACCACAAATGACTCAAAATACAGCACGCGCTCAATTTCGCGCAGTGTCATGTCCAGCATCAGACCAATGCGGGATGGCAGCGACTTCAGGAACCAGATATGCGCAACCGGACAGGCCAGCTCAATGTGCCCCATACGTTCCCGGCGCACTTTCGCCAGCGTTACTTCCACACCGCATTTTTCACAGACGATGCCACGGTGCTTCATACGCTTGTATTTGCCGCAGAGACATTCGTAGTCTTTAACCGGGCCAAAAATCTTGGCGCAGAACAGGCCTTCCCGTTCCGGCTTGAACGTTCGGTAGTTGATGGTCTCCGGCTTTTTCACTTCGCCAAATGACCAGGAGCGAATCATGTCCGGCGACGCCAGTCCGATACGGATGGCGTCAAATTCGCCGGTTTGATCCTGTGACTTGAGCAGATTCAGTAAGTCTTTCAATGCCTTTCTCCAGTGGGTGCTACCTTTGCGCGGCGGGCCACATGCCCGCCCCCAACCTAATTGTTGCCGTTACTCGTTTTCCAACTCGATGTTGATACCCAGCGAGCGGATTTCCTTCACCAGTACGTTGAAGGATTCGGGCATACCGGGCTCCATACGGTGATCGCCGTCCACGATGTTCTTGTACATCTTGGTACGACCATTCACGTCATCGGATTTCACTGTCAACATCTCCTGGAGCGTGTAGGCGGCGCCATAGGCTTCCAGCGCCCAAACCTCCATCTCACCAAAGCGCTGACCACCAAACTGGGCTTTACCACCCAGCGGCTGTTGCGTTACCAGACTGTAAGAACCGGTGGAACGAGCATGCATCTTGTCATCCACCAGGTGATTCAGTTTCAGCATGTACATGTAACCAACGGTCACCGGACGCTCAAACTTGTCACCGGTACGGCCATTGTAGAGTGTCATCTGACCACTCTCAGGCAGATCGGCCAGCTCTAACAACGCCTTGATTTCCTCTTCCCGGGCACCATCGAACACCGGCGTGGCCATGGGCACACCCTTGCGCAGGTTTTGTGCCAGAGCGGTCACTTCCTTGTCCGTCAGCTTCTTCAGTTCGACCGGCTTGGTGCCAACACCTACGCTGTAGACCTTGTCCAGGAACTCGCGAACTTCGGAAATCTTTCTTTCCTCTTGCACCATGCGGTCGATCTTTTCGCCCAGTCCTTTGGCGGCGAGACCCATATGAGTCTCCAGAATCTGACCTACGTTCATCCGCGAGGGCACACCCAGCGGGTTCAGCACCACGTCAACGGGCACGCCGTTTTCGTCGTAGGGCATATCTTCCACTGGCATAATCACGGAGATCACACCCTTGTTACCGTGACGGCCGGCCATCTTGTCACCGGGCTGCACACGGCGTTTCACGGCCAGATAAACTTTGACCGTTTTCAGCACACCGGGTGCCAGGTCGTCGCCACTCTGCAGCTTGCCTTTTTTGTCTTCGTAGCGCTCGTCAAGAATTTTGCGACGTTCCGCCAGAAGCTCTTCCGCACGAGACAGTTGCTCATTGAGCGCATCATCAGCCATGCGCAGCTTGAACCACTCTTCACCGGTAAATGCTTCAGCCATTTCCGCAGTCAGGGCATCACCTTTCTTCAGTCCGGGAGCCTTGACCACTTCATTGCCCACCAGTGCTGCACAGAGACGCTCAAAGGTGGCGTTTTCCATGATGCGGTATTCGTCGTTCAGATCCTGGCGGTATTGATCCAGAGCCGCTTTTTCAATCTGCAGGGAGCGCTGATCCTTTTCCAGGCCATCGCGGGTAAAGACCTGCACATCGATAACGGTACCCTTGGTACTTGAGGGCACTCTCAGCGATGTATCTTTCACGTCGGACGCTTTTTCACCGAAGATGGCACGCAGCAATTTTTCTTCCGGTGTCAGCTGGGTTTCACCTTTGGGCGTCACCTTACCAACCAGAATATCGCCAGCAGACACTTCCGCACCGATGTAGACAATACCGGACTCATCCAGACGGGACAGGGCAGTTTCACCAACATTGGGAATATCAGCTGTGATCTCTTCTGCGCCCAACTTCGTGTCGCGAGCAGTACAGGTCAGCTCCTGAATATGAATGGTGGTGAAACGGTCTTCCTGAACTACCCGCTCCGAGATAAGAATGGAGTCCTCAAAGTTGTAACCATTCCAGGGCATAAAGGCGATGCGCATGTTCTGACCCAGCGCCAGCTCACCCATGTCAACGGACGGACCGTCGGCAAGGATATCGCCACGGGCTATATTGTCCCCCAGAGACACAATCGGACGCTGGTTAATACAGGTATTCTGGTTGGAACGGGTGTATTTGGTGAGATTATAGATATCCACACCGGCATCGCCCGCTTCCACTTCGTCGTCATTGACGCGGACCACAATACGGCTGGCATCAACGCTCTCGATCACGCCACCGCGGCGGGCGACCACACAGACACCGGAGTCAGATGCAACATAACGCTCAAAGCCAGTACCGACCAGCGGCTTTTCAGCCACCAGCGTAGGCACCGCCTGACGTTGCATGTTGGAGCCCATCAATGCACGGTTCGCATCATCGTGCTCCAGGAACGGAATCAGTGATGCTGCCACCGAAACCACCTGCTGTGGAGAGACGTCCATGTAATGGACTTCTTCCGGCGGCTTCACGGTGAATTCACCCATGTGACGCACGTTGACCAGCTCATCACAAAGCTCGCCCTTGTCGTTCACGGAAGCGGAAGCCTGCGCGATGATGAATCCAGCTTCGTTGATGGCTGACAGGTATTCAATGTCGTCGGTAACCTTGCGATCCACGACCTTGCGGTAAGGCGTTTCCAGGAAACCGTAGTCGTTGGTGCGCGCATAGGCGGCCAGCGAGTTGATCAGACCGATGTTCGGACCTTCAGGGGTCTCAATCGGACACACCCGACCATAGTGAGTGGGGTGTACGTCGCGCACCTCAAAGCCGGCACGCTCACGGGTCAGACCGCCCGGGCCCAATGCAGACACACGACGCTTGTGGGTCACTTCGGACAGCGGGTTATTCTGGTCCATAAACTGAGACAGCTGGCTGGAACCGAAGAACTCTTTCATGGCAGCGGCAACCGGCTTGGCATTCACCAGATCCTGAGGCATCAGGCCTTCGGACTCAGCCACCGACAGGCGCTCTTTGACCGCGCGCTCAACACGTACCAGACCGATACGGAACTGGTTTTCTGCCATTTCACCCACAGAGCGGATACGACGGTTACCCAGGTGGTCGATATCATCGACAACACCCTTACCGTTGCGGATATCCAGTAGCACCTTCACCACATCGACAATATCTTCACGGCTCAGGGTGCCTTCACCCGATTCGTCTTCCCGACCGAGGCGACGGTTGAACTTCATGCGTCCTACTGCGGACAGGTCATAACGCTCCAGGCTGAAGAACAGGTTGTTAAACAGGTTCTCTGCAGACTCCTTGGTTGGCGGCTCACCCGGGCGCATCATGCGGTAAATTTCAACCAATGCTTCCAGCTGGGTACGCGAGCTGTCACTGCGCAGGGTGTCTGAAATAAAGGAACCACAATCCAGGTCATTGGTGTAGATGGTTTCCACCGACTTCATGCCTGCAGCGCGCAGCTGTTCTACCACCTCAGCGGTAATTTCAGTATTACATTCCAGCAACAACTCACCGGTATCGGCATCGATCAGGTCTTTTGCAAGAGCGCGGCCATACAGGTAGTCCGCAGGGACTTCCAGCTTGCTAATGTTGTCTTTTTCCAGGTCACGGATATGGCGTGCCGTGATACGGCGGCCTTCTTCCACGATAACCTTGTTGCCCTTACCCTTGATATCAAAGGCTGCAATATCACCACGCAGGCGAGAAGGCACCAGGTCCAGACTGTACGTGCCGTCATCGGCAAAGTTGAACTTGCTGGTTTCAAAGAACATTTCCAGCATTTCTTCAGAGCTGTAACCGAGCGCACGCAGCAAAATGGTCGCCGGCAGTTTGCGGCGACGGTCAATACGTACGTAGAGCAGATCTTTAGGGTCAAACTCGAAGTCCAGCCAGGATCCACGGTAGGGAATAATCCGCGCGCTATAAAGCAGTTTTCCCGAGGAATGGGTTTTGCCCTTATCGTGATCGAAGAAAACACCTGGCGAACGGTGCAGCTGGGAAACGATAACCCGTTCGGTACCATTGATGATAAAGGTACCGTTATCGGTCATCAGGGGAATTTCCCCCATGTAGACTTCCTGTTCCTTGATGTCCTTGATCGCCTTGTTGGCAGAGTCCTTGTCGTAAATAACCAGTCTCACGCGGACTCGCAGAGGCACAGCAAAGGTTACGCTGCGCAGCTTACACTCTTCCTCATCAAAGAGCGGCTTGCCGAGGACATAGTCGACATATTCAAGACTCGCATTGCCAGAGTAGCTGACAATCGGGAACACGGAATTAAATGCGGCATGCAAACCGGCATCCATCCGCTCTTCGGCGGAGACACCCATCTGCGTGAAATTTCGGTAGGAGTCGAGCTGAATCGCAAGAAGGAAAGGCAGATCCATTACCTGTGGCAATTTGCCAAAATCCTTGCGAATGCGTTTTTTCTCAGTGTATGAGTAAGCCATCATTTTCCCCAGCACGTTCACTTGGTCAGGCAGACCATTCAGCATTGTTCAGCCTTGCGGCTGATTGCCCGCATGTCATAGCGACAATAGGGCTTTTTTTGAACCCGCTTAATGGACCTGCCATAAGCGGGAAAAGGCCGGCGGGCAAAAGCCCGCCAGCCCATGTCTGACAATTAATCAGACAACCAGCGCGTCTAGCACGTCGAACTTATTTAAGTTCGACAGTTGCGCCAGCCTCTTCCAGTTCTTTCTTGGCTGCTTCAGCCTCGTCTTTAGAAACGCCTTCTTTCAGAGTAGAAGGAGCACTATCAACAAGTTCTTTGGCTTCTTTCAGGCCCAGACCAGTCAGACCGCGAACTGCTTTGATCACGTTGACTTTCTTCTCGCCTGCAGCGCTCAGAACGATATCAAACTCGGTTTGTTCTTCAGCTGCAGCAGCTTCGCCACCAGCAGCAGGAGCAGCAGCAACGGCAACAGCCGCAGCGGCAGATACGCCGAATTTTTCTTCCATTGCTTCAACGAGTTCTACAACATCCATAACACTCATTTCAGCAATTGCATTCAAAATGTCATCTTTTGATAGAGCCATGACTCAATCTCCTGATAAAAAATAAGTTTAAATAAACGATGTCACGAATTAAGCAGCTTCCTGCTTTTGGTCGCGAACAGCCGCTACAACACGAGTCACTTTGGAAGGCACATCGTTGAGGGTTCGAACCAGCTTGGAAACCGGTGCGATCATCACGCTAGCCAACTGACCGAGAGCTTGCTCAAGGGTCGGCAGGTTAGCGAGCACATCAACTTGCGCTTTATCCAACAGTTGTCCACTGACGGACAGCGCCTTGATCTCAAATTTGTCATTTGTTTTAGCAAATTCTTTGAACAGGCGTGCCGCGGCACCCGGATCCTCCATTGAGAAACCGAACAGTGACGGACCGGTCAGTACATCGGACACGCACTCAAAATCGGTACCTTCAAAAGCGCGTTTGGCGAGGGTATTACGCACAACACGCAGGTCGATTTTTTGTTCGCGAGCCTTGGCACGGAGCTCAGTCATATCTGTCACGTTGACGCCGCGAGCGTCAGCGATTACCAGTGACAATGCATTGCCAGCAGTCTCGTTAACTTCAGCGACAATCGCTTTTTTGTCTTCGAGATTCAATGCCACGAGATTATCTCCTGGATTTAATTGACCACCCCGAAGGAGGGCCAACTGGTTAAACATCAATCAAACATCGACTGATGCCGTTTCGGTGATCAAATCCAGTCAAAAGAATACTGAACTGGGTCACACCGTCTGCGTAGGCGTTTCCTTCAACTACAGCCCGAAGGCTTAAAAGAACCATTAGACCCGGAGGGCACCTACGGTCTTTGACGGCCCGGGTGCGTACTACATAACCGCGACCCAGACCCCAAAGTTTGTTCGAACCGTCAGGTTCGGGATCAGCTCTCCAGAGAGGCCTGATCGATAATCACACCCGGCCCCATGGTGGTGGAGAGGGTTACTTTTTTCAGGTACACACCCTTGGCTGATGCAGGCTTGGCTTTTTTAAGGTCAGCCAGCAACGCTTCCAGGTTTTCTTTCAGAGCCGCAGTCTCAAAAGAGATGCTGCCAATACCACCGTGCACAATACCGTTTTTATCAGCGCGGAAACGCACCTGACCGGCTTTTGCATTCTTAACAGCGGTTGCAACGTCGGGAGTTACTGTTCCAGTTTTCGGGTTGGGCATCAGGCCACGTGGACCGAGCACCTGACCCAACTGACCTACTACGCGCATAGCGGCAGGGTCAGCGATAACTACGTCAAAGTCCATGTTACCGGCCTTGACCTGTTCAGCCAGATCTTCCATACCTACCAGGTCGGCACCGGCAGCTTTAGCAGCTTCAGCAGCTTCACCTTGAGTAAACACGGCAACGCGAACCGTTTTACCGGTTCCGTTCGGCAACGTGGTGGCACCGCGAACGTTCTGGTCAGATTTGCGCGGATCAATACCCAGATTGATCGCCACATCAACGGTTTCTGTAAATTTAACCGTGGAAATTTCTTTCAGCAGGGCAATGGCATCAGCAATCGGATACTGTTTGCCGTTGACAATTTTTTCATTGATCGCGCGAAGACGCTTGGACAACTTAGCCATTTACAGCCCCTCCACATCGAGACCCATCGCACGGGCTGATCCAGCAATCGTGCGAACTGCTGCATCCATATCGGCGGCAGTCAGGTCAGGTTTTTTAGCGGTGGCAATCTCTTCCAGTTGAGCACGGGTAATCTTGCCAACTTTGTTCGTGTTCGGACGGCCACTACCACTTTTGATACCGGCAGCTTTTTTCAACAGGAAAGAAGCTGGCGGCGTTTTCATGGTAAAGGTGAAGCTGCGATCGCTGTAAACGCTGATCACAACAGGAACCGGCGCACCCTGCTCCAGGCTCTGGGTCTGTGCGTTAAACGCTTTACAGAACTCCATAATATTGACACCGTGCTGACCCAGCGCGGGACCAACCGGCGGACTGGGGTTTGCCTGTCCGGCGGCAACCTGAAGCTTAATGTAAGCCTCGATCTTCTTTGCCATTTCATTTCTCCTTAAATGGGTGTTAACGCCTCAGGGTAAAACCCGTCTTCGGCTCCCCGCTATTACCCCCAATGGGCAATAGCAATAAAAAACTAGGCCTTCTCGACTTGGGTAAACTCAAGCTCAACGGGTGTGGATCGCCCAAAAATGGAGACCGACACACGCAGTCGACTTTTTTCGTAGTTCACCTCTTCAACGACACCGTTAAAGTCGTTGAACGGGCCATCAACCACACGCACCACTTCTCCAGCCTCAAAGACTGTTTTGGGCCGAGGCTTGTCTTCCGAGTCATGTACGCGCTGCAGAATGGTTTCTGCTTCACGATCAGTAATCGGCGCCGGCTTGTCTGCCTTACCACCGATGAATCCCATCACACGAGGGGTTTCTTTGACCAGGTGCCAGGTTTCGTCATCCAGCTCCATCTGTACCAGCACATAACCCGGGAAAAACTTGCGCTCGCTCTTACGCTTCTGACCACCCTTGATTTCCACGACTTCTTCGGTGGGAACCAGAATCTCGCCAAAGCGATCTTCCATACTGTAAAGAGCCACACGCTCTTTCAGTGCCGCAGCCACTTTCTTTTCAAAGCCTGAATAGGCGTGTACCACATACCAGCGCATCTGAACCTCTTAACCTATAACCATTGAGGCCAGCCAGCCAAACAACGTGTCCAGCCCCCAGAGAATCAGCGACATGATCAGCACCACCGCAACCACCATCAGCGTGGTTTGGTTACGCTCCTGGCGAGTTGGCCAAACCACTCGCCGGGTCTCAGTGTAGGCACCTCGCAACAGCGTGATGAAGCTCTCACCCTTACGGGTTTGCACTGCCACAAAACCAGCGACCAGAGCCACAGCCAGCATAGCCAGCACCCGGTACAGCAATGATTCCGTAGAGTAGTAGTAGTTACCGTAAATAGCCCCCGCCACAAGCACAGTAACGACCAGCCATTTCAGGCTATCTAATCGATACTGTTTTTCTTCTGTCGCTGCACTCATTTTTCGTATTGCGCCCTTATCAAACTCAGCATCCAACTGCCGCAGATTGAACTTAAAATGGCAGGCCAGGAGGGACTCGAACCCCCAACCCCCGGTTTTGGAGACCGGTGCTCTACCAATTGAACTACTGGCCTATCGCATTACTCTTGATAACAAAACTACTCTAACGACTAGGCCGAGGCTCCCCAGAGAGGCCTCGGCCCTGGCTGGATAAATCCAGTTAGCGTTCGATTACTCGATAATTTTAGCGACGACGCCGGCGCCTACAGTGCGGCCACCTTCACGGATCGCAAAACGCAGACCGTCATCCATCGCAATCGGTGCAATCAACGTCACAACCATCTGCACGTTGTCACCC
>Ga0209475_10003084_pt1 | contig 15758 bp, 15 predicted proteins | sample tdDd471_FD_187128 | JGI IMG/M metagenome (GOLD analysis project Ga0209475, IMG submission 187128) | Marine sediment microbial communities from the Atlantic coast under amendment with organic carbon and nitrate - tdDd47.1 (SPAdes)... | ecosystem: Environmental > Aquatic > Marine > Coastal >... | reverse complement strand
ATTTACCGATATTGTGATTGGTGGTGAATGTGTGTATATGGGTTATGGCACACTGGTTTTAGCCGATAGTTAAAAATGCCAAATTTTAGAACACCGCAGTAATTCAATTTGTGATAGTTAAGCTACAAGCGACTAGCTCTTAGTCATTTCACATAGCTAGTCGCTTATGAGCCCTTGAAGCTAAATCCCTGAAATATCAACTTCAATACCTTGTTCTCCCAGTTTTTCGCGGAGTTCTGCCCATTGTTCATCCCGTATGACACATGCCATCGGACCCAATCGTGCGCCCAAATAACGTCGATATTCTGGTGCGTTAAATATCTTATCCATGACTTCGGGGGAGGTTGTCCGTAAGACAAGCAAGGTCTCAAATGTAACTGCTCCTGTTGCACCACCTTGCCAATTTTTAAGGAGATTGATAATTGGCGTTGGGATGGGCTTATTATCCAGTTGCCGTGCGACAAAGGCTTGAATGTGTTGGGGGGTAATGCCTTGTGTATTGGCGCGTTGGATACTATCGGCGTTCAGTCTGTAGACATAAGGATCACCTGTTTCGACCCATGCGGTGAATCGGGCAAGCTGGAATCGTTCAAACCGATTAACACGGCGTGATGCTAGTAGCGTGCCATCGTCACGGATTTCGATAGGATGGTCTTCATCACTGACTTGAGGCCATTCTGCAATTTGTAAGAATGCCCGACCATAGGCTGTTAAACGAATCGCATCATCTCCAACATCAACTAGACCTAACCAATGCATCGGACCCATCATATAAAATTCAATCAGCGCGCCTTCAACCGCATCCCAGCTTTCATACCCATTCAAAAATTCACCCGACGCATTCCGAATATACCAGCTATCATAATCCCCATTCGGACGCTGAAAATCGGGTTCGGTTTCTTTAATCATGTCGATGAGCGCATTAACCGAATTCCATCCTTGCTCTGGGACGAGGTCTGTAAACATACTGGTAACGGAATTACGGGCGCGCACAGGGTCGTACGCCCAACCCGAATCATCTGGGAATAATCCCGGAATATGCCACATATCCCGATAGTGGGTACTCCCTAACCATGCTTGTGCTAGCTGACGAGTTTGTTCGGCACGGGACGCACTTAACCACTGACGCGCTTCGGTACGACGTGGATAAGCTTTTCCATCTTGGGTGGTAATTAGATCAGCTGTAACGCCAATCCCCAACAAAAACGAAAGCCGTATGTCCCCCTGACGCAACAAATACGGCATGATTGCGTCGATTGAATGTGGTGTGAAACCATCACCTACCACATCTGCACTAAATGCCTGTAAATAAGCAAGTAGGGTTGTCATATCATCGACAATCGATGTGTCGGCAACGGTGATATTTTTGACCTCGTCAATGACTTCCAACGCTGGGAGTTCTTCTTCTGGGAATTCTTCTTCATCTTCCAGATTTTCGTACATGGTTTTATGCAGAGGCAATACTTTAACGAGATCACTTGGGACATAGACAAAGCTAATGAGCGTATCATCATCGGTTTTATCGAATGCTTCTGCGATTAGCCCACGATAATACAGCACTTCGGCAACGGGTTCTGTATTTTGATGCGGTTTTTCTTTTTTGATTTTTGCGCGACCCAGTTTACGAATTTCGCCAAATACGCGCTCGAATTGGCTGGTTTTCATGCGGTGTGAACTGGTACTGACGAGCAATTGCATTGCGCTTCGCATGGGGTCTTCCAGATTTTCCCAGACGTTTTCGGTGCTTTCCGGATTGAGCATGGTTTTCATGAGTTGCTGAATGATGTCTTCGTCTTTGAGATTTTTAGTATCAACTCCCCAGATTTCACCTAACGCAGGTAACATCCCCGCATCGTAATCATTCAATGTCGCAAAAAGATTTTTCATTGTGATTCCCTTTCTCCGACGAGAACTAAATCAATTTCAAAGTGGAAGGCTAAGAGTGTATAGTCATTAATCGAAAAGATGATGCGGGTTGGTGTTTTACAGGTTGGGCAGTGAAAATCTAAAAACCCTTGTTTTTCATATGGGTTTTTTGGTGTGAGGGCATCAAACAATGGACGCAAATCGCGTTTGAGGAATGACCGTTCATCAGATTTGCGGAAGTTATGCCACTTAAAACGGATACGATGACCGCAGTGGGGACAGCTATAAATACAGCTTCCTGCAACGCGATTGGTATAGTCTTCGCTGTTCAGTAATCCTTGTATGACACGATCAGGGTCAAATTGAGCAATTTCCACGGTGGGTGGTGTTCCTTAGTACCTGTAATAAACTGACTTTATTTTAACATAAATCAGCATGGTCTGTTGAATTATATGACTATTATACCTTAAAAATGAACATTTGTTCTATAAACCATCGTACTATAGCTATCTTTACTCTTTTACCGTATTGTAAACATAACGTTATATTATCTATACATAAGGAATCAACCTCACATGAAATATCGTTTTAGCACTGCACTTCTGTTGGTCTTATGGATTGGATTGTTTAGTTTTTCGAGTGTAAATTCTCAGGATAATCGACAAGTATGGGCATTTTATATGGGCTTCTGGGCAGGGGCAGATAGCTGGAATTGGCAAGCTGATGTCCTGACAGATTATCCTGCAATTGGTGCATACGATTCACGCGACCCCGGTGTCGCAGGCACACAAATCGACCAAGCCAAAAGCGCAGGAATTGATGCTTTTGTCGTTAGCTGGTTTGGTTTAGAAGACGGCATCACGACGACCAATACCCTCAATAATATGCTGGATCGTGCAGGGGAAAGAGGTTTCCAAGTTGGGGCGGCACTGGATATTTTTTCGTCTCAATTTAATCGTAGCCGTGATGCGGTAGTGAATTCATTAAATTGGCTTGTTTATGACCGTGCCAATCACCCTGCCTACCTTCGTTATAATGGTAAACCCGTGATTTTCTTTGCCTTCCAAAATCGTGCTGGATTCAGTGCGGCAGAATGGCAGGGCATCCGTAACCAAGTTGATCCTGATCGCAATACAATCTGGATTGCTGAAGGGATAAGTGGATGCTGTCTCTATGGCGGTGCGATGGATGGCATGTATGCCTTTAATATCGCATGGGCGAATGGCAGTAGCGGGCGCTATAGCAGTGAACGCAATGCAACCCTGAATGCTGGTGGGTCGATATATGTACCGATGGTTCACCCCGGTTGGGATGAAAGCAAAATTGCAGAACGTGAAGGTCGTCCGAATCCGACATCACCGCGTGGACGGGCAGATGGTCAATTCCTTACCAATAGCTTTAATGGCGCAATTGCGTCAGGAGCGAATGTTGTTATGATCGGTTCATGGAATGAATTTATTGAGAATTCACATATCGAACCGAGTCAACTCTATGGGTCACAATCTTTGGATATATTACGTCCGTTGATTGCTTCATGGAAAGGCAACGCACCACCACCTGACACAAGCGCACCGACTGTCCCCGCAGGTGAACCTGCACCGGGGACACCGACCTTAAACTCAACTGTGAATTTGAATGTGCGTCCACAACCGAGTACCGATGGTGACCCTATTGGACGGATTTCACCAAGTACAGCTTATGCGATTGTTGGTGAACAAGCAGGTTGGTATGCGATCAATTACAATGGACAAACTGGTTGGGTATCCGCGCAATATGTAACCGTGAGCAATGCAACTGCTTCAAGCGGTGGCGCACCTGCATCAGCAACGAGTGGACGGGTTGCGGTGATGGCATCTAACTTAAATGTTCGGGCAACAGGTGCAATTGATGGCGCAAAATTAGGTACTGCACCAGCAGGTAGTGCGTATCTGATTCTGAGTGAAGCTAACGGTTGGTATCAAATTGATTTTGGTGGTCAAGCAGGTTGGGTATCAGGCAATTACATCACTATCGAAAATCGTTAATCTAATATGAAGTAAGACCTAATGTAACCGTAGAGGGAGTATATGATGCTGATATACTCCCTCTATGCCATACAAAATGACTTTCCCCGCAGTATCAAAAAGCGAACAAGCACTGTAATTTTTGCGTTTTGCTCAATCATGACTCAAACGAAATGTTATAATCCAACTAACTTTGATCATTTTGTTTTGGAGAATTTACTGTGGATATAAAAAATGTGATTGCCATCGTGACGGGTGGTGCATCAGGGTTAGGTGGGGCAACAGCAGAACGTTTTGTTCAGCAGGGCGCAAAAGTTGTACTCCTTGATCGTGATGCCGAAAAAGGCGAATCTCATGCTGATGCCTTAGGACAGAATGCCTGTTTTGTAGAAGCCGATGTTACCAGCGAGAGCGATATTCAGACAGCACTTGATACATCAGTCAGTACATTTGGTGGCTTGAATACGGTGGTCAATTGTGCGGGCGTTGGCTTGGCGATTCGTACCACCAGTAGCCGAGGCGCACACCCGCTTGATTTGTTCGAGACTGTGATTCGGATTAACCTTATTGGGACATTTAATGTGATTCGTTTAGCGGCAACGATGATGGCTAACAATGAATCCAATGAGGCAGGTGAACGCGGTGTTATCATCAATACGGCATCGGTGGCGGCATTTGATGGTCAAATTGGGCAAGCGGCGTACTCTGCGTCTAAAGGTGGGATTGTCGGTATGACGCTCCCTATTGCCCGTGACCTTGCGCGTAATGGTATCCGTGTCTGCACTATTGCACCGGGATTATTTGATACACCGTTGCTTGCGGCATTACCCGAAGATGCTCGACTGTCATTGGGTCAACAAGTGCCATTCCCATCACGTTTGGGTCAACCCGCTGAATATGCTCAACTGGCGCAACAAATAATCGAAAATCAGATGCTCAATGGTGAGACTATTCGATTAGATGGGGCGATTCGGATGTCGCCACAATAAACTGTATAGGCACATTACCCAAAGATGCGGTGTAACTTTTGTCGATTCTATGGAACTTTGTAGAATCGGTTGACAAGAATCCAAAGATACGATAATCTTTGGACGGAATTAAGAACATAATTAGGAAGTCATAGATGAATTTTGTTTGTTGCCCCACCTGTTGTTGTTGTCACACTATCAAAAGATAGTCGTGCGGTGGAGCGTTCCTAGTTAACGAATAACGTTAATCAGATTGAAACCAATTGCCCCGTTACGACACGGGGTTTTTTTATTTCTAGTCAGTTAGGTATCAGGCATAAACGATGAACACAAACTCACTCCAATTACACAGTTGCCAATGTTGTTGTATGTGTTGTTGCTGTATCGTGCCGAATAGGCAGGATTATCCGATGCTGGCTGGAGATTGTTGCTAGTCAAGCAAATTGTTCAAGAATTTTTTGAGAACGCTTCGGATAATCCGAGGCGTTTTTTTATTCAACTCATACATCACTCGTCATTAAACTAGGAGAACACATGCTAGCAACACACAATAACATCACTGAATTATCTGAACGATTCGAGTCATCCAGTCCACAAGATATTTTACGATGGGCGAGTGAAACCTATGGGGATAAGCTGGCAGTGGTTACCAGTTTCCAGATTACGGGGATTGTCACATTGCACATGTTACAAGACATCGCCCCGCAAACGCCTGTTCTTACACTTGATACAGGCTACCTTTTCCCCGAAACACTTGATTTGATGGATACTCTTGAAGAACAATTCAACCTCAACCTCACCCGAATCACCCCTCGACAAACAACCAGTCAACAAGATCGTGATTACGGCACTCGTCTCTGGGAGCGGAATCCTGATAGATGTTGCCACCTCCGCAAGACGATACCTTTGCGTGATGCACTTGAAGGCTATGAGGCGTGGGTAACGGGATTGCGCCGTGATCAATCATCCTCGCGTTCAGCGACATCTATCATCAGCACAGATAAACGCACAGGTTTAATTAAAGTTGCCCCGTTTGCCAATTGGACAGAAGATATGCTGTGGACATATATCCATGCCTATGACCTCCCATACAATAAATTACATGATGTGGGTTATCCGAGCATTGGATGCTGGTCTTGCACCAAATCTGTGGCTGAAGGCGAAGATGTTCGAGGTGGTCGCTGGTCAAATCATGGCAAAACAGAATGTGGTATCCATGTAGAGTTGGTTCAAGAGGGCGCGAATGGCTGAGTTGACCACAGGTTATCCCATTCTGCTGAATCTAGTGAATAAGCAAGTTGTCGTTGTGGGTGGCGGGAACGTTGCCACGCGCAAGGTTAAAAATTTGTTGGATGCCCAAGCTCGTGTGCTGGTTATCAGCCCTGATATTACACCTGCGTTACAGACATTGGTTGAAGGTGAACAAATTGAGTGGCTGAATATAGCCTATCAGCGTGACATGATGAATACGTATATGCCTTTGCTGGTGATTGCGACAACGGATGATGCACGGGTGAATCAGACTGTTGCCCAAGATGCTCATCGGATACGAGCATGGATAAATGTTGCTGATGGTACAAGCGATGAAAGTGACTTCAGCAATATGGCGATCTTGAATCAACCCCCATTGACAATTGCACTCAGTACGAATGGCACATCGCCTGCGCTATTACAGCATCTCAAAGCAGAGATTGTGTCTGCGATTGGAGAGGAATATGCGATATTGGCGGATTGGTTAAGCGAGATACGTCAGCCGATGAAAGCAAAAATTTATAGCCAATCTGATCGTAAAAATGTGTATCAGCAAATTCTTGAATCCGAGATCGTGACCTTATTGCGTCAAGGCAAGCGTGATGACGCATGGCAAGCCTTTCAGCAAATTCTTGCCGAAGGGATGCCACAATGAGTCATATTGCGCTTATTCTCGCGGGGCATGGCTCACATATTAGCCCTAATACGGCAGGGATTGTGTGGCGATACGTTGATCAATTACGGCGTTGGGGTGTTGCTGATGAAATTACAGCGTGCTTCTGGAAAGAAGAACCCGCGTTTAATCATGTGCTTGATACGATAATTGCGGATACGGTTGTGATTGTGCCAGTATTCACCGCTCAAGGATATTTTACGCAGACAGTTATTCCAACCGAGATGGGGCTGACTGGTGCGATAACCCTTAAAGATGGCAAAACAATTTATTACACGCCAACCATCGGTGAGCATCCGTATTTGGAAACGATTATACAACAGCGTGTCACTGATGCACTAGCGAGTTCAAATCTAAATCCTGATGAAACAGCTGTGGCAGTTATTGGTCATGGTACACGACGGAATAAGTCTAGCCGTGATGCTACCCGATACCAAGCGAACCTTATCCGTGAAGCGAATTTTGTCACAGAAGTTGTTGATGTTTATTTAGATGATGATCCTGATATTCCGAGCTTGTATCAATCAACCTCTGCTAAAAATGTGATTGCCATACCGTTCTTTCTTGCGGAAGGATCACACGTAGCAATCGATGTGCCTGATGCACTTGGCATTCAATATGGTAATTATCCCGATGTGGTCAATGGGCGCAGTATTTATTATACGCCCCCTATTGGGACAGATGATGCCATATGTCGCGTTATCCTTGAGTTGGCGCGTGATACGGGGTTGGCGTTCGAATATAAGGAGATAACTGATCGATGGACAGGTTTCCCGAAGGTTGGGGAAGATGATTTTATGAGAGCAATCGAATCCGACAAATCGTTGATGTTCGGTCAGGTGATGGTAGCAGATAAAAGAGTATGGCATGTTAACGAAACACAAAACAACAACACGTCTGCGCTCTCATCACCAGAGGCGTTACGGGTTTTCATGCGCGAAGACCCGTTCCGTCCTCTGCCAACATCTGATGATTTACCAATGAATTGGGTTGTTGAATTTGAGTTTGTTGAACAGGCTTATGCTGTGATAGAGACGATTTATCCATCTGTTATTGCAGATTGGGCAAATCATAAAAATAATAGTTTCATCACCGAGTCCCTAGAGGACATTGGCACACGCCAAACAGGGCTGTTCAAAAATATCCATCAGATTGAGTCGGTTGTGATTCAAGATACTGTCGAAAAGGTGTGTGGACGATGTATGCGCCAGCCATCATGGCTGAACGGACACCACGCCGACAATGCAAAATTACCGTGTAAATCAGCATGTAACACTTGGCTTTCGATTGCAGTAGAAATGGAAGAATCTCAATGAGTATTGGCAACGTTTATCTAATTGGAGCAGGACCGGGTGATCCTGACCTCATCACACGCAAGGGGTTGCGTCATATCCAAAGCGCAGATGTTATTATCTATGACCGTCTCATCCCTATCGAATTACTGGATGAAGCGCGCCCTGATGCGGAATTGATTGATGCTGGCAAAAAACCACAAAAACATCGTTTGTCGCAAGAGCTAATTAATGAAACCATTGTCCGATACGCATTAGATGGTAAGAAAGTTGTGCGTCTCAAAGGGGGTGACCCATTGGTATTTGGACGGGGTAGCGAAGAAGCACTGGCTTGCCATCAGTATGGTATTGATTTTGAGATCGTACCGGGCATATCAAGTTCATATGCAGTACCAGCGTATGCGGGAATTCCATTGACGCATCGCAATGTGAGCAGTTCATTTACGGTTATCACAGGACATGAAGACCCGAATAAACCAGATACGAGCATCAATTATGAAGCACTTGCTAACATCGGTGGAACACTCGTGATTTTGATGGGAGTGAAAAGTTTACCGTCCATCACACAACAATTGGTTTCATATGGGCTTCATCCAGAGACCCCTGCCGCGATTATCGAATGGGGGACGAGTCAACATCAACGTACTTATGTCGGCACAGTCGAAACAATAGCCACTATCGCACAAGAGTATCACATTCAACCACCTGCGATTACGGTTATTGGTGATGTTGTGAATCTGCGCGAAGAAGGCGTTCAATGGTTTGATTTACTTCCTGCGGATGTCGTTATTCCGCAATAATTTTGTCCGCTCCCTAAATCTCGACTTGATGTATCCAAAAGAGGCTAGGGTGTGAGGATCAATTCAATCATATATTAAAAATGGAGAGGCTAACCCATGAGCACATGGAAAGAATTACTGAAAGATAAAATACCTGCTGACTTAGGCTATGAGATTGACACCTTTGAGGCACAAATTGAACTTCGTAAACAGAATAAACTAGATGAAAAAGTATTCGCCGAATCCCGTTTACGTAAAGGGGCATATGGTCAACGTTATGACAATGGTCAACGTAATGATGGAATTCGCACCCGCGAATTGGCTTACCCATCGGGTGATCTTGTCAAAGGACCAGACACCATTTGGGATGCACCGGGGATGCAACGGATCAAAATCCCGTATGGGGGACTCACAGCAGAACAACTTGAAGTGTTATCTGAACTAGCTGATGAATATTCTGACGGCATTTTACATATCACTACCCGTCAAGATATTCAATTACATTATGTTCATATCGAAGATACCCCCGATGTTATGCGCCGGTTGGCGGCAGTTGGCATTACCACACAAGAAGCCTGCGGGAATTCTGTCCGTAATATCACAGCTTGTACACTAGCTGGAGTTTGCCACGACGAAACCTTTGATGTCAGCCCATATGCAGATGCCATGATGCACTTTTTGCTCGGACATGATGATGTGCAAGACTTCGGACGTAAATTCAAAGTGGCATTTTCTGGTTGCGAAGGTCATGCTTGCGGACTGGTTAAGATGCATGACCTCGGCTTACTAGCAAAAACTCGTGAAATTGATGGCGAAACCAAACGGGGCTTTGTGGTATTTGTTGGGGGTGGCTTAGGAACAGTTCCGCAACAGGCAAAAGTTCTTGTTGACTTTGTGAGCGAAGAAAAATTATTCCCACTCACACAAGCGATCGCACGTGTCTTTGCACGTCATGGCGAAAAACTAAACCGTAACCGTGCCCGTCTGAAATTCCTTGTATCAAAACTTGGCATTGATGAGTTCCGTCGACTCGTACAAGAAGAACTAGAAGTTGTCCCACCTGATGATCGCCACACAGCATACTTGGATAACTTGTCTGATTTTGTTTATGAACCTGCCAAAGCAGGGATGGCACTCAACGGCACACCCTTACCAGAAGGCTTTGATGATTGGTATGCTACCAACAATTACAAACAGGCTCAAGCAGGATACAGCACCATTACGTTAAACACGCCACTAGGTGATTTTACTTCACGTCAGGGCTTCCAACTGGCAGATATTGCGCGTCGTTATGTGGGTGATAACATCCGGCTATCAGTCGAACAAAATATTGTTTTACGTTGGGTAGCTGATGCAGATTTACCAGCGATTTATCGTGATTTAGTGGCAGTTGGTTTAGGGGATTCAGGTGCAGGTACAATTGTTGATATTACAACTTGCCCCGGTACAGATACTTGTAAACTTGGTATTGCCTCATCCCGTGGTTTAACTGATGAACTCCGTACCCGTTTGATTAAGCGTATCGCTATGTTACCCGATGCGGTGCGTGAACTGAAAATCAAAGTCAGTGGGTGCTTCAATTCTTGCGGTCAGCATCACGTGGCAGATATTGGTTTCTTCGGGAACAGTCGTCGTGCAGGAAATCTTAAGATGCCGCACTTCCAAGTGGTTCTTGGTGGACAATGGCAAGAAAATGCAGGTAGTTACGGCCTTGCTGTGGGTGCTGTGCCAGCCAAGCGTGTCCCTGATGTGTTAGAAGCTTTGACGAATCGTTATGTAGCAGAGCGTACAGAGGATGATAACTTCCAAACATGGGTTAAAAATCTTGGACGGCAAGAGATTAAAAACATGCTCCAACCCTTTATGGAATTACCGACCTTTGAAGAAAAACCCGAATTCTTCACTGATTGGGGTGATTCACGGGTATATACCATTGATGACATCGGCATTGGTGAATGTGCGGGTGAGGTTGTATCGCTATTTTCGATGGAGATTTCCAGAGCTGAATCTACCCATTTTGATGCACTACTGGCACTTGATGAGGGCAATTATGAACTCGCTGACCAACGTGCTTATAAAGCAATGGTGCTTGCCGCCCGTGCATTAACTCGGACTCAATTTTTAGATGTTGGTGATGACTATGACGACATCGTAAACGAATTCCGCACCCGTTTTTATGATACAGAGTTGGTGTTCGACAAATTTTCAAAAGGTAAATTTGCTCGATATCTGTTTGCTCGTCATGAGCGTACACCATCAGTTATCACCGAAGACATCGCACATCAAATTATCGACGAAACACAACTTTTTATTGAGAGCATTCACAGTGCCGAACAACGCATCAATGGCGTGATTGTTGGGTAATTCTCTCCTCTCTAAATTCCTCCCCAGTGCAATCTGGGAGGGACTTGTTCTCCTTCCATAATCTTTAGGGAAGGGGTTAGGGGATAGGCGTAAAAATCATCTTAGGAGATTGAAAATGACAACAGTACCAAAACGACTAGCGATAAAATTCAACTTAAAACAGAATCCAACATTCCCAGCTAAAGAGATCGTTCCTATTTTTCAACGCTGGATACAAGAACATGCTGTAGAAGGCATGTTGATTGATGTCACCAGTTATACGCATGTTCAAGATGGCCCGGGGGTGATCCTGATTGCGGATGAAGCAGATTACGGTTATGACCTGAGTAATGGCCGAGTTGGTTTACGCTATACTCGCAAACGTTTTTTACCTGACACCTTACAAGATGCAATACGTCAAGTGGTGCGCTTAGCAATTGTTGCATCACAACGGCTAGAAGATGAAGAATTACTTGAGGGTGTTGCGTTTGATTATACATCTGCTGAGATTGGCTTTTTAGATCGCCAGAACTATCAAAATACACCAGCTGTTTTTGACGCTGTACAAGCAGAGCTTAGTCAATTTCTATCCGAGTTATATGGGACTGATGTTCAAGTCTCACGGACTTATGATGATCCGCGCGAGGTTTTTTCTGTCAGCTATCGTACCCCTGCCGATGTTGATATCGAGCAATTGATGACAAACTTGGCGACGCAACAGCCAGTCGCTTAAGCGAAGATGAGGGTACTTAGTGCTAAATTAAGTGCCCTCATCTCAAAATATAACTCTAAAGTTTAAAGTCGTTATTGGGACTCTTGAATCGCTTGAATCTTTTCAATCGCCTCATGCACTGTTTTTGCATGATTAAATGTCACGAATTTAGCCACTTCAGGGTTACCAATAGAAATCACATCAAGCATTGCTTTTGTCAATACTTCTGCATTTAAAAATATTGTAATACCCGAATCATTTTTATGAGTCGACCGATTTTCAACTATTTGTTTAAGGTATTTCATAGGATTGGGAGGAAGGTAGTATTGTTCTTCTAATTCAATAATACTTGAAACAGGATGCTGAACTTCATTTAACATTGTTTGACTTTTTTGAATTGCTTCAACTGCTTCATCCCATGTCCACTTATCTTTGTATTCAAAGTGAAGAACTTCATTGCTTTCATTTAACCATTTTGCTGTTACAGCCATGTTGAGTACCTTAACGTATTGGTCAATTTCAAGTAGAATACCATTGTTCTATTTGAAAACAACGTATTTATGACCTTTTCAAACACCTTACTATAGAAAGCCTCTAACAACTTTCAGCAACTCCGGGATGACAAAGGGTTTTGCTACAAAGGCATCTGCACCAACTTCTGTGAGTCGGTCATGAACATTGGCAATACTAGCGGCTGTAATGGCAATCACGGGGATATGTTTGAGGGAGTCATCATTTTTGATGATTTCAATCGCTGTAAAGCCGTCCATTTCGGGTAATAGTAAATCCATAAAAACGATATCAGGAGGATTGTCACGCATTAGATCGATGCCATCTGTTGCCCGTTCTGCCGAAACCACATCAATATTTTGCATTTTCATGATTGCCACGATAAGAGCAGTTGTTTCTCGTTGATCTTCAATTACCAGTATCGTTGGCATATCTTTTCCCCATCAATGTCTTCCTTCAATTAGTATAAGTTCGCATTGCTAAGAATACAACGGGCTAAGGAATTCTGCCTGCAACTCTGTACATAAAGGCACAACAATAAGTTAATAAATGACATAGTATAATGTTTCCTATATCACAATAAACGACTAGCAGGTACATTCTCGTAGACATGACAGCAACCATAGATGACAAAGAAGCACAATCAGCCTTTTATTATTCGCCCGATAGCATGATCTGGAAAATTAACCGAGAACAAATTTTGCTATTGGGAGGGGCGCGCGCGTTGCTCATGCAAATTGCTCATCCACTTGTAGCAGAATCCGTCTATGAGCATAGCTATGTATTTACCAAACCCTATCTGCGCTTGAAACGGACTCTGGATTTAACCTTATCATTGGTCTTTGGGACAGTTGAGGAAGTCCAGCAATCTATTGATGAAATTGATCGTGTTCATCGACCCGCCACCGGACGACTCGCTGCTAACACGGGTAACTATCCATCGGGTACACCGTATAATCCACGTAATCCAAAGCTTGCCTTATGGGTCTATGCTACGCTGGTCGAAGGGGCGTTACATGGATACGAGACTTATATTCATCCGTTATCCGATAGTGATAAGCAATGTTATTATGAGGATAGCAAACGGTCGGTTGAACCGTTGGGTGTAAAGGCTTCTCGATTGCCGACAACTTATGATGGTCTGCTTGATTATATGAAGACTGCCGTTGATAGTGGGGAGGTTGTTGTTGGTGATACAGCTCGTAAAATTGCACCCTTTATATTGTTGCAATCTCGCTGGTATGCCTTGCCTGTCTCATATCCGATTAGTCGGCTAACTTATGCTCAATTACCCGAAAAAGTGCGTGAACAATATGGCTACAGTTTGTATCCTCTTGAATCCGTTGGTGTGGATTTGGGGTTAAAACTGATTCGTCATATCGTTCCTATATTGCCACCCATCATGCGTCATGTTCAACCTTATCGCCGGGCTCAAATGATCTTAAAAAGCTACCCGACGATGGGTAAATCTGACTTCTAATCCATCATCAATACCTGTTTGATACGATCAAATGCCCAATCTATATCGTCACGAGAAATGACTAGAGGAGGTGCAAAACGGATAATATGATCATGTGTTTCTTTACAGAGTAGACCGTTATGTTGTAATGCTTCACAAAAACGACGCGCCCCCCCAGCTGATGGATGTAACTCAACGCCAATGAGTAAACCGCGACCCCGAATTGCTTTAATATGCGGGCTATCAATCTGACCTAATAAGTCACGCAAACAGTCTCCCATTTGACGAGCATTATCAAATAATCCTTCATCAACTAGCACACTGAGTGCTTCTTGAGCAACTGCACACGCGATTGGATTCCCACCAAATGTAGAGCCATGTTCACCGGGTTGAATAACATCCATCACTTCGGCATCAGTTAAGACTGCTGATACAGGATAAAACCCGCCTGATAGTGCCTTACCAATTGCTACTATATCAGGACGTACATCTTCCCAATCACACGCAAATAATTTGCCTGTGCGTCCAAGCCCCGTCTGAATTTCATCAGCAATCATCAAAACATTGTGACGATCACAGATGTCCCTCACCTGACGTAAGAAACCATCCGGCGGAATAATTACACCGCCTTCTCCTTGAATGGGCTCAAATAAAAAGCCAACCGTATTTGGCGTAATTGCTTGTTCGAGTGCAGTGGCATCACCATATGGGATTTCTTTAAATCCCGGTGTATAGGGGCCGAAGTAATCTTTTGTGGCGGGTTCATCCGAATACGAGATAATCGTTATCGTGCGTCCGTGGAAGTTGCCTGAACATGTGATAATTTCGGCTTGACCATCTGGTACACCTTTGACCTTATAGCCCCACTTACGTGCAATTTTCATCGCTGTTTCGACAGCTTCTGCACCGCTATTCATCGGGAGCATTTTTTCATAGCCTGTTAAATCGCAGAGATGCTTCGCAAATAAGGGTAGTTGATTGTTACGGAAAGCGCGTGAGGTGAGGGGTAATTTTTGTGCTTGTTCAATCAGTGCATTTAAGATGCGGGGATGGCTATGTCCTTGATTGACGGCGGAATATGCACTCAAAAAATCAAGATAGCGGTTATCTTCCACATCATAAACCCAGACACCTTCACCGCGTTCTAACACAACATCAAGCGGTTTATAATTTTTTGCATTGTACTGATTTTCTAAATCAATGTAATCTTGTGAGGTCATCTGAATTTGGTGTTCCAACATAGTCAACACTCCTAATAACACTCTGTTTTTTCAATTCGATAGGTGCGTTTAGCTTGATATATGGCGCGAGGAATTGTTGTTTATGATTGCTACTATGCTAAACGCTATACCGATAGTTTATCATCATTGCACAAGCTATAGGGTTGGTTCGGCAATAATTACAAAGCACAATTTTGGTAAGTTGCCCAAATTGTGATTTTTCTCACAGCTTAAATGGTTGTTTTCTGGCAATTTATGAGATAAGTGTTATCAAAATTTGATAAAGAAGATGACATGTCTTACAAAGTGAGCAAAATTTCTGTATTTTTGTCAATGCGTACTTTGGTTGTTTTGTACAACAGATTATGTATAGAGTAACTGATTGTAGGCTGGGATTTTATGATGTGCTGTTTGTTCTTTTCAAGAAACGTCTGTGCAATAATGGGTTGAATCGGTTATAGTTTGGAGCATTGATTTTTAGCGATAGGATTCAAGGAAGCCAGACGATGACTCAATACAATTTTGATGAAGTAATTGACCGTACTCAACATTATAGTGCCAAGTGGGGATACTATGATGCCGATTGCCTACCGATGTTTGTTGCCGATATGGATTTTCGCTCTCCGCCATCAGCAATCGACGCCATGATAGAACGTGCCAAACATGGTGTATTGGTTATACA
>Ga0209475_10003081_pt1 | contig 15804 bp, 14 predicted proteins | sample tdDd471_FD_187128 | JGI IMG/M metagenome (GOLD analysis project Ga0209475, IMG submission 187128) | Marine sediment microbial communities from the Atlantic coast under amendment with organic carbon and nitrate - tdDd47.1 (SPAdes)... | ecosystem: Environmental > Aquatic > Marine > Coastal >... | reverse complement strand
AAACGGAGAATTCGATGAAACTTTTAACAGTAGGGTTACTTACCTTATCCTCGGTACTGACTTTCGCCAGTTCCGCATTTGCAGGTGAGGCCGAAGACAAAGGTCTGGCTATCGCCAAAGAATCGAAGGCGCGCGATCTTGGCTGGACCGATAGTCAGGCGGAAATGGAAATGTTGCTTAGAAATCAACATGGCGAAACTTCCACCCGTCAAATGCGAATAAAAACCATGGAACAGGAAAACGATGGTGACAAAAGCCTGACTATTTTTGAATCACCAAACGACGTCAAAGGGACTGCATTTCTAAGCTTTTCCCATCCAACGGCAAATGATGAACAATGGTTGTATTTGCCAGCACTGAAACGAGTAAAACGCATTTCTTCTCGCAATAAATCCGGTTCTTTTATGGGCAGTGAATTTTCATTTGAAGATCTGACTTCCTTTGAAGTTGAAAAGTACGACTACAAATACATCAAAGATGAAACCATCAACGGACTGGATAGTTTTGTCGTCGAGCAGTATCCAAAAGATAAATACTCTGGTTACAAACGCCGTGTTGTCTGGATCGACAAAGCTGAGTACCGAACTCAAAAAGTTGATTTTTACGACCGTAAAAATTCTTTATTGAAGACTTTGACTTTTTCCGACTACAACCAGTACCTGGATAAATTTTGGCGTGCGTCTAAACTGGAAATGGTAAATCATCAATCTGGCAAAAGCACCTTGTTAACCTGGAACAATTATCAGTTTAAACAAGGCCTGGAAGAAAAAGACTTTAATAAAAACGCGTTAAAGCGCGCGCGATAATTAAATCATTTCCTTTCTTTTATGCTGAGCCAGATAGAAAACAGATAGAAGGAAGGACTATTGCCCCTCTCGATGTTGCTCGATAAAACGCGAACAGTTGCGCATCAAAGCAAACGTTGAGAGACAGTAAAAGCGATATACAGAGTTCCAGCATTAAGAGTTTCCAAATTAAGAGTTTCCAATAATGAAAAAATTTGTTTTGTCTGCAGTGTCCTGCCTGACGGTGGGCTTTACTAATCTGGCCGGCGCCAGTGAATTTGAAGTACGTGGTAACCTGGAATTACAAGGTCGTTTCTTTATCGAAGACGCCCTTTTTCCTAGTCAGCACGATACCGACTTTTCCCTGGCCGCCGCGCCAGAGTTTTTCTGGAGCTGGAATAACGGCGACGACTCATTGGAATTTGTGCCTTCTCTTCGCGTTGACCAGCACGACGATGAAAGAACGCATGGTGACATTCGCGAACTCAGTTGGATCCACGTTGCCGACGACTGGGAAAGCCGCGTTGGTGTTCGCCGCGTTTTCTGGGGCGTCACAGAATTTCAGCATCTGGTTGATATCATTAATCAAAGCGATTCGGTCGAAGACGTCGATAACGAAGACAAACTCGGCCAACCCATGGTCAACCTGTCATTAGTAAAAGACTGGGGGATTGTCGATTTCTATATTCTACCGTATTTTCGTGAACGTACTTTCGCTGGCGAAGAAGGCCGTCCTGGACTTCCTTTTATTAATACTGATGATGCTTTGTATCAGTCGTCTGATGAAGAAGAACATATCGATTTCGCGGTTCGCTGGGCGCACAGTATTGGTGACTATGAAGTTGCTTTGTCGGTTTTTGACGGTACCAGCCGCGAGCCGATTTTAGTTCCGACCAACGCGCCAAACGACCCGCTCGAATTAACCCCCTATTACCAGCAGATTACCCAACTAGGATTTGAGTTACAGGCCAATATTGAAGATTCGCTGTGGAAACTGGAAATGATCCATAACCAAAATGATATCGAAGACTATATCGCGCTTCAGGGCGGGATCGAATACACCCAATATGGCGTAATGGATTCCAGTGCCGATCTCGGCTGGCTGGTAGAATACGGCTGGGACGAACGCGGCGATGAGAGTGGTGGTAATTTTCAAAATGATCTCTTTGTCGGTAATCGCCTCGCGCTTAACGATGTCGACTCGACTGAAGTTTTATTTGGGTTTAGTTATGACTTCGACTTTGAATCAACTTCCGTCTTATTAGAAGCGAGCAAACGCTTTGGCGATAGCTTAAAAATGTCGGTTGATTTACGTATGTTCGAGTCAGACGACTTCAACGATCCCATTTATCTGTTCAGAAGAGACGACCATCTGCAGGTGACTGCGCAGTATTATTTTTAGACTTAAATCATTTCTGGGCGAGAAGTATATCTCGCCCTTTCCCACAAACCTTCCGGTTATTGATAGATAGCCAATAACTCTTTAGCATTTCCGCGACTATTTCCATCACAACTGATAAATCGTCTCACTGGAAACGATTCAATAGTAGCGTGCTCATAAATTTTTCGCGTAATCGCGTTGTCATGATTTGAAATAACGACTTTCACACCCCGGTCCGCTAAATGTTGTGCGCGATATGCTAACTCCACTTGTTGGTCATAGGAAAATCCCTGTGCAGCATAACTGGTAAAACTGGCCGTCGGAGAAAGCGGCACATAGGGCGGGTCACAATAAACCACATCGCCACGGCGAGACCGATTCATCAGGGATACAAAATCACCACAGACAAAAGTGGCATTTTTAGCGACATTTAAAAAGTGCATCATTTCTTTTTCAGGAAAGTAGGGCTTAACATAGCTACCGAACGGCACATTAAAACCGCCAGATTTATTGTATCGGCACAAACCATTAAAGCTTATCTGACCTTACAATTTCATATTCTTATTATTTAAAGGCCTTTATCTTTATGTACATACTCTTAATGTTTAAATTGCTAGTATACGGATAACTCTTTATCTACCAAATAGCGGCTATAGACACTGTCAATGTTTAGCGCAAGTGCTTTAAGCTATATAAATTCAACTCAATGCGAAACGGTTGCTTTCTGCTATACTAAACTTCTAATTGCACCCTGTAACGCTTATGTAAACTAGATATGGACGCTAAGCTCGAAAACGATTTAAAAACACTTGAAGAGATAGGTATCTTCAGCATAGAAGATATGGCTTCTGCAGCTGCCGATTATATCAGAAAACAAAAGCTTACAAGAACCATTTATGCGCAAAGCGCTTTGCCAGATAACGAAATAGACTTCCTCAGGCGAGCTGGCGCTTCTGGATTTGGCAATAGGAATGCCGATGATTTTAAAGATACAATAAAAGAATCGGCGATTGAATATGCAAAGTTTATTGCTACTTCATTCCACCAAAACGAAGTAGCAGAGTTTTTAAATATAAGTTTGGATGAAGTAAAAAAGAAATCCGATGGTAAATTAATGTACTCATTTAAAACAGAGAAAGAGATTTCTATCTATCCCAAATGGCAATTTACTAAGAACCACTCAACGATCCCAGGTTTAAAAAATCTTTTGTCTGAACTTAGTAATGACGTTCACCCTTTCTCCCTAGATTGATTCTTTCATAGCAAACAAGTCGACTTTGAAGATAATATTAACAACCAAACCATTCAATTTACGCCGATAGAATGGTTAATATCTGGCCGCTCAGTTAAAGAAGTAATTAATCTTGTTAAATACCTTTAACATTACAGATGTGTATTCAGTTGACGCCATTGAAGGTCTGGACTAGAATTAGTTAGCTCTTTAGCGTATAGGCTACCTGTTAGTCTTGTCGGGCGTTTTGCTAGACACTAAATTATTGTGAGCATTTGGGTCGCGTTATGTAATATTCCCGAGATCCTTCGCTCGCTCAGGAGCACGGTAATCTTACATAACGCTGGCTCCTAGTAAAGAGCAATTCGTTAACGGGCTTTCAGCCCGTTTTCTTTTAGGTTGGGGACTTTGTGAATTCGCTCTATGAAGATACTTTAATTGAGATCTTTGGAAAAGTTCAAATTAAAGATCTACATGTATTAAACGAAAGACGCCATATATTTGTATGTGGTGGTCCCGTTGATGTAAATGCATCTACTCCTCTTAGCCTACGACATAGATATCATACGTATACGATTACCCACAACTCAGAAGTACATGATTCAACTTTATTTGCCGAAGAATTCAAGGACTATTTTAAAGATGAAATCTTTCCAAATTTAACGGTTTTTGAAAACGAAATTGCAAGTATTGCTTCATTAATTATAATTTTTCTGGAAAGTGCAGGCTCTTTAGTCGAGCTAGGAATGTTTTGTACTCGCCCCAATTTATTCGATAAATTACTCATAATAGCGCCATCGGATAAAGTTCAAGGAGAAGACTCATTTATTTTTCTTGGGCCTTTAGAGCACATCATGAGAAAAGACAACAGTTCAGTGGCTATCTTTCCATGGCCAAATGGGGAGGAAGAATATTCAAATGACAACCTCAAACTTCTAGACTGTATCGTTAATGATAATCTAAAAAAGCTAGCAAAAAGACCAAAATTTAGAGTCGACGAATTTGGTCACAAAGCAATTTTAATAGCTGAAATTATCCGTATATGTTTTCCGATTCTAAAAGGCGAGCTAGAATTATGTCTTGAAGCATTAAATATCAAAATGGATGGTGTAGAACTAGCAAGACACATATACCTTCTCTCAAAACTAGAGCTAATAAATAAATATCGATACAGCAACTACAAATACTATTATCCTATCGATTTTAAGTCAGAACAAATTGACTTTGGAAATAAAATCAATTTTGAGGGTTCTAAAGTTAGCATTCAGTTACGGCAACTGTATTTTGACCAAAAAGATGAGCAATCAAAAAAAAGGTGGAATGCATTAAGAAATATAATGAAAACAATTAAAGGAGCTAGCAATGAGAATAATTGATCAATTATGCGAACTCCTTTTAATTGATGTTGACGAGCTCATACAATTTTCGAAAAGAGCTCCAAAGCGTTACAAGATCTACAGTATAGCCAAAAGAAGCGGTAAAGGTACTAGAACAATTGCCCACCCATCTAAAGAATTGAAGTTTATTCAAAGAGCAATAGTGAAAGTTCTGAAAGTTCATTTGCCAATTCACAACAGTGCAATGGCATACAAAAATAACGTTAGCGTTCGTGATAATGCTTTAAAGCATTGCAATAACCGTTACCTTCTAAAAATGGATTTCAGAGACTTTTTTCCTAGCATAAACCCTGAACTTTTTTTCGACAAACTGGAAGGCACAAGTATCCAACTTGACGAGCAAGAAAAGAATTTGCTTACAAGATTGCTATTTTTAAGAAAGCGTTATTCGGACAGCTACACTTTAAGCATCGGTGCGCCAAGCTCACCTTTAATATCTAATTTTATTATGAATGAATTCGATTCACATATTTTTAATTTCTGTATTGAGAATCGAATCGTATATACTCGCTATGCAGATGATTTAACCTTTTCTACTAATGTTAAAAACCTACTTTTTACTATGCCTTCTAAGGTTCAACAATTACTAGATGAGCATAATTACAATGCAATTATGGTAAATGCAGATAAAACAATCTTTTCTTCGATGGCACATAATCGTCATGTAACCGGCGTCACTATCACCAATGAAGGAAGACTTTCTGTTGGTAGAAAGAGGAAACGCGAAATTAGCTCATTAATTCATAAGTACTCCAATGAAGCTTTAGATACAAATGCTAAAGAAAGGCTCCAGGGAATTTTTTCTTTTGCTTGCTTTATTGAACCAGAATTTAGAAAGCGAATGGTTTTAAAATATGGAGAAAAGCTGATTTACAAATTAACACATAATACTCCAGAAGATAATACATAACACCAATGCTTTCTGTGCTCACACTTATCGGCATAGCACTAGCGGTATAAGAACTATGGGGTATTATTCGCTGTAGTGCTAATTGGAATCAGCTGACAGTTTTCATCTGGTCGATAATCACCTTCAGACCAGCAATACTTGTCTCCAAAAACGACTCTGGGCTCTTCATGGACTTCTTCCTTCTTTAAACAAAAATTCCTGTGCCCTCCAGACTCTTCATTCCACTGAATTCTTACACAACGTTTTTTTTCAGAATTATTTACAAATTTCGCTCTACCCTCGCATTCTGGCTCATCAGTCAAACACCACGAAAAACAATTTGTACTCACCAACGTGAACACGAGTAGCAAAACCAACCTAGACATTTCCATAGCAATCTCCTTTACACCACATTTTAACTATCTGGAACTAGACAAATAGCCTTGGAAGTCGACATTAAAAGAATTTGGGTTACACTTATACTCAATTGACTTTCTAATTTTTTTTTCTTCTACAGTTATTGCTTTATTAATTCTATTATTATTCCAAGAAATCCATTCATTATTTACGTAACAATGTGTAAATTTTACACCGTCATGCAATGTACAAAACTCCCCACCACTGTTACAGAAAGATCTAGAAGCATTTTTTATCAAGCACTTTTGTACTGCGTCATATTTCCCGATGCTAGCCGGATAAATTCGTTGAGTCGTGCTATTGATTAGCATTCCATTTTTATCAGTACTTTGAATAGAAAAATTATGAGTTTGCCCATGTATCGAAGTAAATCCATTAGGTGTAGATTGAGTATCACAAAAAATCCAATCATGATTCCCCCCATTGCTCCACCAGCCCATAATTTTATTAATTTCATATTTGTTTACTTTCTGAACTATCTTTTTGGGCCCTTTAAAGTCTAATGTAACCGCAAGTATCTCTGCTGGCTGTTCCTCTTTGAACATTTTTAGTTTTAATTCGACATAGTTTTTTAGTTGTCCAAATGTATAAACATCAGAAATATTTGATGGAATAGAAATATCACTGTAAATACCTTCAGCTTCTATGCCAGCTATTGACCATCTTTGACTATCTGATACACCACTAAGAACTTCCTGTGAAAGTTGATAATTAGCTTCTCTAGTAAATTTATTAACATTTACTCGAAATAGACTTAAAGATACGGGTACCCACGAGCCTCCTGTTCTTTCCCATTTTACATCATTCGCAAATGACTGGTTCAATTCCGTATCTTTGTTAGCTTTTAAAATTTTTATATATTCAATTCCTTTTTGTTCTTTAAAGCCTTGTTTTAGGTTGTTTTTACTAGATATCGTTTCCTCAACAATTACTGCAACATTTTTTAAGCGGTCATCAATACCTTGACCTATGATCCTATATTCATTCGAGTCCTTAATTTGTTGTAGCTTAAACTCTTCTTTTGAAGCACTATCTTTTAGTATCACTAGGATTTCTTCATGAAATGTTTTTCGTAAGCTTTCGCAATTTTTAATCCCTATACGTCGGCACTTTAAGTGCAACCTGGCATTAGACGTAAATTGTTTAACTGTGCTTTCCATGTAAGATTCAGACATCCACCTTTTTATATCTTTAATCACTTGAGTAGAATTTTTGCCTCCCGATTCACCGACGTTTAAAGAACCCAAGTTTATTGCAAAACCACCATTATTAGAATGAGTAACTATTCTAGTGTTATTAATTTCCTTTCCATCACCTTCTAAGTAACGAACCAAATCTGAAGAAACTAGATCATTATAAAATACCGACATTTCAGCAGATTTAACATCTGGATTTTGAAGAATATATTCACCAAAGAAATATGGAGAATTACTAAACGTCAACATTTCATCTCTATCAGAAAATTTTAATTTGATTTTCACTTCAAATGGGACTTCACTGCTAAGAGAGACCTTGTATCGACTTTGCTTTTGTAGCTGAGGTTTCTCATAAACGAGAACATCTTTATTACTGTCTAGTTTTGCATATACAATATGGTAAGCGTAAGGAACAAAACGAAGATCATATTCATGAACCTCACTTCCAGTATGTTTACTCAGCGCATTTATTATTTCCTTCTTTGCTTCTCCCGGCATAAACAATAGTGGAATTTCGATAGTAAGCAAATTCTGACTAACAGCTGAATCAACCCGTTTTTTTATTAGCTTTTTGTCGTAGATAATTTGAGGAAAAATAAAGTAAACATTCTTTTTCCCAATTACTTGTTTATATATATCTACTGTTTTTCCTAGAGCCTTAACTGGAGGGCTTAGATAATGAGTTGCATCAACTTGAACACCTTTTCCTATTTTAATACTTTTTTCTTGAGCTAACGAAGAAAATGCAATAAAAAAAAGAAAAACAAATACTAAGAGATTCTTCATTTTGTTGTCCTTTAGGTTATTTATATTACATGACAACAAAAATCCATGCAGGAATTGTTTTACTATACTAATTATTAATCGGCGAGTAAACTTCTAAAACATTTAGCTGGAAGAAAATTTTTAACCAAGTATGGTCTAGTCTAGCTAAAACTTGAAAATAACTAAAATGTGCATCACCGAAATAAGTTGCTAATTTATTCTGGTACAATAAAACCGTTGTTTCAATAGAGTTAACTTAAGTAGTAGTACTGTAGTTGAAAATTTTACGCCTAAAATAACTCCAAACGAGATTTGAAAATTTTTGCTTATTGAGATATTTGTGTTTAGAAAGTCATCTCATCATCAGACTTCTCTTGATTAGAATAGTCTCGTCTATAGGGCTTTAATTCTCTTAACCACCTAGCAATTGTTGAAGATCTTCTAGCGGCGGTCTCATTGTTTAAACCGTTAACACATTCAGAAATGAATTGTTGTGCTGTATCTTCATTTAAATCACACATATTTTTTACTCCAGACCACTTGATCCATCCCCACCCGAAATCACTAGATTCAAATCGATCAGCCAAAAACTCATATTGAGAGATTTTGCTTTCTTTTGAGACTAAATAGCGCCCTGCGGAAGTAACTGATAAATTTTTCTTCAATAGTCCTAAGCAATAAGCAGCATCAGTATGATAATCAACTTGTCTTTTTGAATTTATCCCTTCAATTTTATTTTCATCCAATTGTTCGCCTTTTGCCCTAAGTTTAACAACATCGATTACACGCTCGAGACAGTTTGCTTGCGGAACCATTATTGAATCAACAAGAACAGATGTACTATCTTCTAACAATTCCATTAAATCACTATGAGTGTCTTTTTCGATCATTATAGCAGCATTAAGATACTCAAAAGTTTTCGGCGTAATGACAAGCTGTAGATTGTGTTGCTCTATGATTTCTATAAGTTCTTTCACTCTGTATGGATCAAGAGTCGCACTCTTTAAATTCTCACTCAAATTTCCAGCATCAGATAAAATGTTTCGAAACTCTTCTATTGCGATTGAGGCAGCTTCACTATCATTAGTTTCCAATTTCACTTCAAATGAACCAGGGATCGCACTTTTTGGAAATACCTTAGGAATTTTACGAGTACCATCATTCATTAGACACTCAATAATTTCACTGAAAGCATCTATAACTCGTGTAACCATTGTTCGATCTGGCAAAGCATGAATATCAGTTCTTTTTCTAATTTTAAGCTCAAAATGCCAGTCCGATTCTTTGGATACTACTTCTATTTCATCTTCTTCAATGACGAAAGTTTGTGGAGGCAAGTTATAGTTACAGATTTCACTACGGGAAATAAAGTCAACAAATGAATGTCTATCAGAAGTACTTGTTAAAACATAAAAGGTATTTAATTCCGGTTCCACAAATACGTTTCTTACAGTCTCTTCATTTCTGCGAACACGATCTAATCTATTCTCAGAAATACTAGAATATAACCAAGAATCCGATCGTTTATCGTCCAAAAACCCAGCCCAATACACTAGGTAGAATTGTTTGAGATTATTAATTACAGAAAAGCATTTAGGACCATCAAATTCATCATATACTTCGAAAAATTCTAACTTACCCAAAAATGTGTCTAAAGGTAACATACTCAATTCTCTTCATTACAGACATGTAAATGCGGTTTAGAGCCTACTTGTTTCCATAAGGTAACGTGACCACTTCTACTTCTTTGTATAACTCCCAATTCAGCAACTAGATCTCCACTAGCAATCAACTTGTTACCAAACTGCTCGGCGGCAGGATATTTTTCACGTGCTTTAACAATTTTAGATTTCTTTGACCAAGTGGATATTCCAAAGCTTCTAATTCGGCACCTATCATCAGGTGGTTCATAGCTAGGCTTCTCTATATTATAGGGTAGAAAATCCTTCTCTGTTGGAGGTATGCTGTCTACTAGACGATAAACTAGGCCCGCAGCAGGTACAGCATCTTCTGGTGGGATATCATCAGAAAAATTATCTGGCCAAGTATATTCCATTTCTCTACTCATATTTTTCCCTTATTTTAAAGTCTTGATGCCATTTGATTTTTAAGTCTATCCATGGATAACAAATATGCATCAGTCGATAAATCTGATCCAATAAAGTTTCTACCGAGGTTTATAGCTGCTCTACCAACTGAGGCCGAGCCCATAAAAGGATCGCAAATAGTCTCACCTTCACTGCTACTCTGAGCGATTAAAATCTCAGAGAGCTTCACTGGTTTTTCCGTTGGATATCCTCGATGAACTCGCTCTACTTCCAAAATATCTGGAATCGATAGGTCATTTAGTTTTCTTTTTCCCTTTTCAAAAAACAATATAAACTCGTAACGTGCTCTATAATGATATCCCATTCCTATTTTTCTTTTATCCCATACAAGGGGTTTCCAAAACTTGAAACCTATCTTCTCGGCGATAGGTTTAATGAAAAATGCGGTTTCTTGATCACAGAACAAATAAAAGTGAGAGTTATTTTTCAAGACTCGAAAAACTTCATCTAAAAATTTTTTAAATCGTCTGTTGGGAAATATTTCAAACCAATTGTTACTAGACGACTTACTATTTTTTAGCCTTGTTGTCGTACCTTTTGCTCGGTGTTTTTCTAACGATTCATAAGGAGGGTCCGTGATAAGAAGTTCAACACTTTCTTTAGGAAGCGATTTCAACCACTCAACAGCATCCATGTTTGCTATTTTAAAACCAGGAATAGAAAACTCTGTACTAGTATGTATTTGTTTTTTTCTCTTATTAGCCGTCGCCATTAAAAAATCCATAATTTAAAGCTCGCAAAGACTCTAACTTAGAGACACACGCTCAAATATATTTTTGCTGTAAGATGGTAACCTTTTATCTAACGAGTTGTCGAGCATTAATTAAACTATTTCAATGACTTATATCAAACTCTGTGATAGTTCTAGGAGCTATTAACCATTCTAAAATATTAAACTACTTCGACATTAGCCTTTCAATTTGGCCATAAGCGACAGACAACTGACGTTTTAAATCAGAGTTTTCTTTTCTCAGTCCTCGATTTTGTTCTTTTAGAGTTTTAATGATGGCAATCTTGGACTCATCACTAGCTTTTTGAGAATCCTTAACTACAATACCAGTCGTTTTTTCTCGCAAACTTTTTATCTTCTTTACGAGATATTCTTGACCATATAACCATGAAGTAGAAACGTCTGCGGTACGCGCTACTGATGAAAAATTAACTGGAAGACCATCAGCTTGCAGCTTTCTAATTGCTTCCTTAGCCTTCTCTAAAGACTTTTCATGCTTTTTCTTAGCAAATTCTTTAAGACCAGAAACATTACGTTTATGCATTTTTCGAAATCCCGTCTTTAACCTTCTTAAAATGACGTTTTTCAAAATTTAGGACGGCAACTACTTCCATTACTTTACGCCTATCGCCATTACAAGAAATTCGTCTAGGGGCGGGCAAAGTCAATGTTTGAAAGCCTAAGTCTCCATACAACTCCATAATTCTTGGAGTCGCTTGATTTGACATTACTACGGGGCAAGAGTGTTTAGCTAACCATTCAGCTAATCTAATTTGATCGTCCCAAACAAAGTCTTTTACGCTATATTTGGTAAACTCAACATCATATGGAGGATCTGCATACACAAAATCGCCATTGCTTACTTCAATAGATTGAAAGTCTAAATTTGTTAACTCCCAATTGGCAAATAATTCCTGATAAGCGGAAAAGTCTTTCAAGTAATTTATTGTGTTGTATTTACCAATTGGCACATTAAATCCACCACTATTGTTAAAGCGGCATAGGCCATTAAATCCTGTTTTCAACAAGTAATAAAATAATGCTGCTGCTTCTTTTGTCTCCGACTTATTCTGTATTGTTAACTTATTAAATTTCTTCCTCGCAGAATAAAAATAATCTGGCTCATTTCGAAACGCATGCCTTATTTTCAAACCTTTTTTAATCTGACGGTAGAAATTAATTAAGTGTATATTAGCATCATTTAGTAGCGCATTGTCTGGATTCAAACCGAGCGCCACTGCCATTCCACCAACAAATGGTTCTACTAATCTTAGCTCTGAATGTGGTTTCCACAAATGTTTAATTGTTGGTACGAGCCATCTTTTTCCACCAGCCCATTTTAATGGAGGGTTCATTTATTATCCTCAGACTTTAGTGTCTTTATTATCTTCGATAAATTATTACAAACACGCTCATTCCTTTCGACCACTCTTTTCATTCCATTTTTCTTTGCGATCGATAATGTGCGCTTAGTTTCTTTTAACTGTTTCAAGTGAACGGGCAAATATTTTTGACTGGTTCGGAAATGTGCACAGTCAAGACAAGCATTCGCGTGAGGACATGCGATTATTTTAGAAGGTAACGCACAGCGTCCATTAGGTAAAGATTGTTCAAGAATTTGCTTTTTTAGCTCCTGCAAATCCTTATTATCAATATTATAATAAGGATTATTTACAACCTTTCCAGCAATGGTTATTTCTCTATCATCTCTTAGTTTATTAATAGTATCATTAAGAGTTTTATCATGTAATATTGCATACTTCATCGTCATTAATGGCGTTTCATGACCTAAAAATCGCATGACAGAAATAAACGGAACACCGCGATTTACCATGTCTGTACCAATGGTATGACGGAACTGGTGCGATTGGAAATTAAAGTAATTTCCTTTTTCATCATGAATATTATTATTTTTGGCCCATACCTTAATATTCGCATTTACAGCAGCAGCTGATAAATGTTCACCAATATTCCTTGTACTAGGGAATAGCCAATTGGTACTATCTCTTTCTTGTTCTAGTTTTGATATTCGCTTAGTAATGCTTTCAGCTAGTTCTTTTGAAATAGGAATAGCATCTTCCTTTTTCATTTTAAACTGATAATGCTTCAAGAAAAAATCTCCTTCACTATCTAATAACAAACAGTCGCGATTTAATGTAATAATTTCACTTATTCTCCGACCTGTCTCTCTCATGATTTTTAAAGAAAGATCAAACGAATACTTGATTTTATCGATGTGTTTATCAACTTGTACATGCACAGAATCAGGGATGTATCGTGGCAATGGTTTCACTTGCTTTGGAAAGTCACCTGGATGAATAAAATGAACATCTTTACTAATAGGCAGCCAGTCATTTATCTGACAAAGCTCTAAAAATTGCCTTATGGTTCCTATATGTCCTCTGTGAACACTATTAGAAAAGCCGACTTTTTTAATATGAATGAGCCATTCCACAATTAGCTTTCTGTCAAACTGCTCTGAGACTATTGCTTTTTTGTTTCTCTTATATTTATCAACAAATTCCGCAAAATGCTTTATAGAAAGTACCTTATTCGAAATTGTTGAGGGTGAATCTGTAACGCAACGAAGCATCGCATATTCTTTTGCAGCTCGTTTTAGCCATGGAGGTTCTATTTCGGCAATGCGAACTGATTGCTTCGTATGGTTGTATCCATTTGAAGATAATTCTGACACATCCCAAACATCCCTTTCCATCATTGGGCGCTCATCATAGTACTTTTGTAAAGCTCCGTAGATGCACGATAACATACTAACGATTTCATCGTTCTTAAACGTATACTCAGTTTTTCCCTTAGTATTTAATCCTGAATGTTTGCAGTTCGATCTTTCCCGTAGCATGCCTTTTTTCTTTAGCCAAAGTCGTATACCTTTTTTCAGTTCTGAGTATGATTTGTCCATTAAAGAGTTATCGATTGTTTTCAAACTTCCTAAAAAGCTCACTATGTGGCCAACCCTTACTCCGCCCACTCCGTATAAATAATTTATCGACCAGTCCTTGTCTTCCAACTTACCTTTTACAACCCATTTGAGTTCTGCTAATATTCCTGAAGGTAGGAATGATTTATTGAATGCAATTAAGTTTCTGCTAAGAACTGCATTTCTATTAGTGTATCTTCCACAGGGAAGATCGTCCCTCAGCCATATGTTTTTTTCCCAATACCCTTTCAATTCTCTAATGAGAAGAGCTTGCTTTTTCGTTTTCCCAAGAGCTAAATTAGGGTCAATATTGTTTACGGTGATTTCTTGGGCTGGCGCTGTATGATATTTAGGCATAAACGAATCCTTTCAATATTAATCTCTTTTCTTGAGGGAATGATACTTTTCTATCGCGTCTTTAAACTTCCTATTGTCAATATGAGAGTAAATATTAATCGTAGTTGAGACATTTTTATGACCTAACATTTTTTGAACCAAATAAATATCAACATCATTATTAATTAAGTTAGAGGCACAAGTATGCCTGAACATATGAGGCAAAGATTTAAAGCTGGTTTTTTTATTAAGTCGACGAAAAAGGCTAGTCACTGTGCTATATCTCATCGGAGATCCGACTTTCCCCCTTTTTATGTTTACAAAGACATAGTCGGAGTCGAGATCGTCCGGATATTCTTCAGTTAGATAAGTGCTATATAAATTCATTAGATCTTTCGTGACAGGAATAACATACTCATCGACAGTTTTAGCAGCACTATCATTTTCGTTATCTAATCTAGCAACAATCTTAATTTCGTTCTGCCATGACACAACATCACTATGCCTTAAGCCTAAAGCCTGCCCAATCCTCATTCCTGTTTCAACTAACAGGGCCAATAGGAATTTATCCCTCCAACTATTGCACAAATCAATTAATAATAAACACTGATCTTCAGTTAGTGTTTTAGGAATTCTCTTTTCTTGTTTAATCCGTACTTTACTTATTTTTATCTTTTTATTTATGTGATGAAGAAAAGGTTTATATGATCCACTTCTATTTATAACCTCTTTAGTAAGTTGTACCTTTTTAGAATTCTTTAGATCATTTTGGAATTCATAAAAAGAAGCAACTGCAGCGAATGCAGAATTAATGGTTGAAGGTTTTCTTATCGGTTTAATTTCGTTTTCTTTCAAAGAAATTAATTTATGAGTACCGTGTTTCAACCACTTAACGAAATCGATTAATTCCCGAAAGTTTACCGATCTCCAATCTTCGATCGAGGCTTCAGTTAAATACGCCCAATACTGCATTAAAGAAAACGCATACCTTCTTATAGTATTGTTGGCCCGACCTAAAGAACTCAAATACCGCAGAAAGTCTTGAATGGGTACAACAGGTTTATTGCTATCATCCAAAACCATCCATTTAAGCTCACTACCAGTCAATTTTTGGACTTTCATATGAGCACATGTTAGGACTTACTTCATTTACGTTGTTTACATTCTATAATAGAGTAAGATTATACGTCCACAAAGAAGCAAAAATAAAGTTATAGTTACTTTATTTACATTGTGTACACTTTAAGGTTTGGGTTAGATAATAAAACCATGGCGATTTAGATAGACAAACATTGCCGCTCGCTTGCGCCCTTTTACGCCATTATTGAACTGATGGCGAATATCGAGGTAAAAATTACGGCAGTTATTTTGCGGAGTAAAATAGGCGTGAACGTATTTAATAAACTTGCCACGCTCTTTTTTAAGGCATTGGTATAGATTTATCAGGTCCGGGTTAATATCGCCTAACAAATATCGTTCAAAAGACTGATTAAGAAAAACCGCGCCCGATCCCACAAAGGGTTCAATCAGTTTGCGACCTTTTAAATGGGGAGCTAATTTGTCGAGTATTCGGTATTTACCGCCAGCCCACTTCAAAAAAGGCCGGGAACGCACTTGTTGCATTAATTAAT
>Ga0209475_10003080_pt1 | contig 15807 bp, 31 predicted proteins | sample tdDd471_FD_187128 | JGI IMG/M metagenome (GOLD analysis project Ga0209475, IMG submission 187128) | Marine sediment microbial communities from the Atlantic coast under amendment with organic carbon and nitrate - tdDd47.1 (SPAdes)... | ecosystem: Environmental > Aquatic > Marine > Coastal >... | reverse complement strand
CAGCTGCCGTAAATGGATATTCTTGATAATCAATGACTTCATTTAGGATATATACGATCATTCTGCATACGTTTTCCAATTCATCGTCTTTAACCTGAAGAAGATTTACGGCAGAGAGGATACAGACGCCTATTTCGCCATGTTGATCATGGATTGATTGCAGAGGTCTGACCGGCTGAAGAATTTCACAGCACAAATTAGTCATTTGAACCGTATCTATCCATGGCGATTCATTAGCCTTGTCAATATTCATTATATAGATGCGGCCGGTTTCTAGTCTTTCTTTTGCAAGTAAAGCAATAAGATCTCTAGCTCTGATTTGTTTTTTAAGGATTCCGGCTTTTGATTCAAATTCTTCATACAATGCTTCAAAACTAGGCGTACCAAACGCCTCGTATAAGGCTTCGGCTTGGTGTGGACAGAATAAAGTGATTTCTTCATCATTCTTGATCCGTTCATAAAATACTTTTTCTAATTGTATGCAATAATCTAGTTTGCGTACCCGATTATCGTCTGTACCAGCATTATTTTTTAATACAATTACATCTTCGATTTCATAATGCCACCAAGGTACTGATACCGTTGCTCCGCCGCCACGCAATCCATTTTGACTAGTACTTTTAACTGTTGATTCCATAACCTTTAAGAAAGGAATTATACCAGTTGAAATTACTTCGCTATCTCGAATTGGTGATCCAATTGCTCTTACGCGACCCATATTGATCCCAATACCACTTCTGCGTGCGGTATATTTACCAATCACGGCAGCGGTGGTAAAAATACTATCTAAACTATCTCCACAATCTGCTAACACACAACTGGCGTAGTACCGCATTTTTGTGCGGACACCTGCAAGTATCGGGGTTGGTAGATTGATCTTAAATTGAGATAGCATATTATATGCTTGCTTAATCATACTCATACGATTTTCATAATCTTTAAATAAGATCATCGGAATGAGAATGTATACAAATTGTGGGGTCTCAAAGATTTTACCGGTTTTTTTATCTGCAATTAAATACTTATCGATCATTTGTTGAATACCGGCGTGAGTAAAATCAAAATCTCTATCATGCTTGATAAAACGATTGATTTTATGAATTTCAGATTCAGAATAATATTCTAAAATAATACTATCATAATTGCGGCGGTTACGTTTGATATGATCATATAGTCTAGGAGGATCACATTCGCCCCACACCTCTTTGCGAAGAGCAAAATTTCTTAACTTGCTAGCCACATATTGGTAGTTTGGATTTTCTTCTGAAATTAAATTATATGCAGACTGAATCAATACATCATGAATATCTTCAGTTCTAATTTTATCTGATATTGATAATTGTGCGTTCATACACACATCGCTTGCGGATACATTTTTAATACCATTACAAGCCCACTCAACAACTTGAGTTATTTTATCTGGATTAAAATCCTCCAGTTTACCATTACGCTTTTTTACTTTCACTAGAAGTTTCCTTAGTGTTCACTATAAATATTTCTAAATTATGTTTTTGTGCTAAATCAATCATATGCTTTGTACCTTTACTTTCACCGTCCCACAAAGCAATTAACGCGTCTCCACGAATAGCCATTTGTTCGTTTCTTCTATAACCAGCAGATTTACCATAGATATTCCATTTAGCTGGATATTGTTCCAGTGGAATGTTGTTTTCTGCAGCATATTTTTCACCTAATTTATCTGCGCCATTGGCGGTACCAGAAAGGATAGTGCTAATTTCCCAATTGACTTTTGAAATAGCGTCTTCAAGAAGGTTAAAGTCATCAATACCTCTTGAGCCAGCAATAATTGTTCTCATATAAATTAAGTTATTCTACTTTCCATTTTTTAATAATGTCTGCTAATTTGATGAGACTTTCTTCTGTGTAATCTTCTTTATACGGAATACTATTAAGTTCTTCCTTATAGGTTCCATCATCATTAAGTGAATAATGGAACCCATTTTTGTTCAAAATTTTTAAAGCCTCATGTATATCTTCAATACACAATTCATTCTATTCCTTTAATGTTTTGATATTTACTATATTTGTCGGCGAGTTTGTTTTGTTCTCGCGGAACCCACTCAAATTCCACATTTAATTGAGCGGCAAGATCTTGTGCTTCTTTTAGCAATTTCTGAAGATGCGGCTGTTTACATTTAAATTCATTCTTAATTTGTTTAATAATCAAGTTTGAATCGCCGCGAATCATAATTTTTTTATCGCCGTGATTATCTATGCAATACTGCATTGCTTTTATAACGGCCGTATACTCTGCTACATTGTTAGTCTTATGATCATTCTCACATATACCATTTTCTATGTAAGTCCCGTCATCTTCGATGACGGTGAACGCGTAGCAAGCAAATTCACCCGGATTTGTAGGTCCTACAGAACCATCGAAATTAACAAGAATGGGGTGGGATGTCATTAAATTTATCTTCTGAGGTTGATAATGTTTGATTTAAGTTTGTCCAATATCCACCATCCGATGGAGAGGTTTGTGATACATCTATCGGAGGGTTTATCGTAATCTGATAATTTGGTGTTTCTTTTTCTAAAACTAAAGCAATATGATCCTTAATTACTTTTATTTGTTCTGGTAACAAACTCATCTGATTACTATGTTCCAAAGGATCTGTTATTTCTAAATAACCCTGTAACCAATATATAAAATCACGTGAATTCATAATAATTACCACTCCAAAAACTTATAGTTCCAGTACCTGTGATTGTGTAGCCAGCTTGGTGTTTTTTTCTATTTAAAAATCTATTTAAAATAAAACCGCATTCTTCACACTCTACTTTACTAGTATCTGCATGTGGCTTAAGTATACCCATACTACAAGCTAGACATTTTTGTTCTAATCTATCTTCCATATTATGCCTTAGTATTATACTTACGACTGAATGCAGTGTTTATATTAAGTCGTATTGTACACTGATAATTGTTTTGATCACACAACTTTTTGAATTCATTACAAACTTCCATATGTGTAATATTATCACTTATATTCCATGTTATAGAACCAGCTGGTTTTTTGTAAAACGGTACTGACAAACAATACAGACTGTGTAATTTTGCGCGATGCACAGAAGCATCGTCAAATACTTCGATAATATAAGGGTGATTCTTTTTAAATGATTTAGAACTTTGAAAAGACTTCATCATTTCTTCAGCTAACTTACTCGCTTTACTTTTCCGTGGAATAATGGAAAAGGGAATAAGAGTTGCTAATATACTAAATTGTAAAAATTTTCTTCTGTGCATTTTTACTCTTTCTTTTTTGATAGAAAAATTACAGATCCATAATAAGAATCATTTTGGTATAGAGTAATCTTATTGTCATCGCGGGCCACATAATATTTATGGTTAACTAAATCAACAAGTCTTTCTAATTCAAATTCTATTCGACCTTGTGATAAAGGACCTTCATATTTTGGAACTAAAAATGTACTTGATGGACCCTGCAATATTTGAAAAATTGGGCTAAATTTTCCATAATAAATAACATGATGTTCTTTCTTATCACCTAAAAAATCTAATGGAAATTCCGGACTTGTATCAGAAGGTAGGTCACATTTGGTAAACATATTTTATCCTTTCTTAAAAAATGAGCCGTCAGGGGATCGAACCCTGCATCAGAGAGTTGAAATTCTCTTTAGACACCATTGACTCGGCCCAATCGGACATCCTAAGACATCCGTTGTCGTCTTTCACGACAAATAGTTATTGCTGTTCTTGGTTCTTTTGGTTTTATTTTTTTAATATGAAATTCACCAAGATCATAAAGACGCATCACATTATATGCAATTGGACACACGGGACAATTACCAGTTTCGCCGTAAGTACCATTACATGTCATGTTATAACATCTAGGACAGATAACAGCATCTGCTTTGCATTTATAGCACCATTGAGTTTTGAATACTATATGTTGAGACATTATTCCTCCAAAACGAATAGTTTTTTTAAGTTTTCAGCCATTCTATAACTTCTTCCTTCGTAAGTTCCTTGCCTAAGAATCGTTCTAACTTACGATGAAATCTGTGCCGTAAATCAGATCTTTCATTTTCTGGTTTACGTTTTGGTTCACAAAAAGACCTTGGTTTGTTTTTTAAGTAGGCCAGAACTAAATGTGCAAGACGGGACTCAAAACGAAGCGGTCCGCGTCTGTGGACAGACAGTTGATTTTTTAAGATTCTGTCCTTGGTTTTGTGACATTTATCACGATTGATTTTGGCTTCTGCAGCCAGACTCTTTATATTTATTATAGCTTTTGTAATTGCGTTTTGCATGAGAAAATCTCCAAAATAATAGAAAAAAATAGAAACTTCAACATTCGTTGAAGGCAAGGAGATTTTTCGAGGCGGGCCTCTGCATTCATATGTAGGTAGTCATTTATTTACTCTCATGTGGATCAAAATGGTCGAATATCTATATCTGAATCATCTTCGTCATAATCATCACCCAAATAATACATAGATCCATATTGTTCTAGATCTGCAAGCATACCATATAGAGGTTCTTTATGCATTTGCCTAGATACTTCTTCTCTCATTTGGCGTCTAATTTTGGCATTCTTTTCCGGATCTGACACAATACCACTCTTTCTAAAAATCTACACAAAGGTTTTATAATAAATTTTCTTTTACAATTATAGTTTTTATAGTTAAATAAATATAAGAACCATCTCTTCCCGGTCCCTGTTTTTCTGGATCACCATCCAAACTATGGGCGAATAAATCTAACTCTTTTTTAGTTGGTTTTTTACTTACTAAAAAAGGACCGTAATGATCACTAGATTCACTTTTTGCTGTTATTGACCAAATTTTCATTTATTTACCTTTCAAGAGTAGAGGCTTTGTTTGATCTTATTACACCACTCTCTAGATTCAGGTGCTCGGATTTGAACCGAGATTTCAACGTCCCAAACGTCGCGGGTTACCAAGTTACCCTACACCCGAATACTCCCCCAGAAGGACGCCAACCCCTCCTACCTCCAACATTACGTTGGTACTCTTGATGGCTATGAGCTATGGGTGATTCAAAAGTTTCCCCTTTGTGGAAGGCCACGCCAGACCCCACGATTGTTAGCTTTAGACATCGTGTTCCTTAAACTGATCAGATTTAAGTGCTAACATTTTCCACTTTACGCAGTTTAACCTCGTCTCAGGTTCAACTCTGTCCCCCTCGTGTACTTAGAAGGGTAATGATATTACGGAAACAGGGATTCGAACCCTGACGATCTGCTTGGAAGGCAGACATGCTAGCCATTAAACATCATTTCCGCTAGTTAATTTTTCCTTCTAATCCAATATAAGTCCTATTATCAACTCTTCCAAGATGTGGATTTTCTGGAGGTCCGGGAATATATTTCCCTCTATACGACATAACGTCAATTTGTAAGTCTTCATGACGATTTCTTAAATTCTCTAAAAGACTATTTATTGCATTTTCAGTATCTTCAATATCTTTTCTTATTTCTTCAAGTGTCATGGGTTATATCCATAAGGTAAAATAGCCGTAGTCAGAATCGAACTGACCTAGATTGGCTTATGAGACCAATAAGTTCACCAGAACTTTATACGGCGGAATAGTGCCCGCCGAAGCGGGCACAGGATTATTTACAGCGTCGTTTCAAAGCGCGTTTCGTCAACTGCTTTGCTTTATCAACGCCAGCTTTTCGGATCAGGCTACGAAATTCACCAGCATACTCTGTATTTTTCAGAGCTGAAGTCACTTTTCGTCCAGAAACTTCATCTTCGGCGAATTTTTGCATGAGACCCTTAACATCATTACTAAATAAAAGGTTCCAATTAGTCATCTTGTTTTTCTTCCTCTTCTTTTTCTTCTTTGGACTTACCGCCCACAAAATCAAATGCATCACAAGCTAACACAAACTTGTAATTTTTACGGCCCTCGGTTTCCCAAACTTCTTCTTTAAGTTGACAATCGGCCGAAATACAAGATCCTTTATGCCCATACTGAGCAATGACTTCAGCATGTTTGCCCCAAAATTCAATATTCATAAAGACGGTTTTACCACGAGCTGGACAAGCAATTCGTGTTGAAACCAATGCAATATTATTTTGGCCAACATACTTAAGATCTGGATCTTCGACTAGATTTCCCACACAGAATGTTCTAATCATTTCTTTCCTTTCGATAAAAATTATTACACAGAAATCATATACTATTTTAAATTAACACCGAAAATTAGTGTAATTAATAGTGACTCACTTTAAATTTACATGGAGATTTTAATATGGCTGTTCTAACTTTCAATGGTGGCCCCAATAACAATGGTGGCGCTTCATTAGGATTTGGTACAGGTGATGGAGCCATCACAATGACAAATCCCGCCATTCAGCCAAATGGCGTAAAAACATACCATTCTGCTTCAACCGCTTTGGTTTTTGCTGGTGGTACGGCAAATTATTTTGAAAACCCAATGGTCTACGGACATGTGACTTCTTTGAATGGATCTAGCAAGAATCTGGCTCATACGAGCGCTCGTTCTAGCTGGCCTCAGTATCACACTTCGATTTACGGCTATAAGACTGGTATCACGGCAATTGATATTGTCGCTGGAACAGTTACTAAGGTTGCAGGTTATGGGACTCGTTATCCTTTGACCGCTACTGGTGACACTGATGATAACGTAATTGATAGCATTGCTTCACCTTATTCGGTTCCGGCCAATCTAACTTACTTAGGTGGAACCGGCCCCGTCACTACTACCTATAGCATCTATCAATAATTTTGAGGTCAAAATTTATGGAATTTTTGAAGAAATTTCTAAAATCGTTCACGACTAGAGTCGATGATGATTCAGAAACAGGAAAAGTAAATGGTACGGACGTAGCTAAGGTTCTTAGAACCGCGACTTATGTTGGTCTAGCTGCAGGTTTAACATTTCTAATTGATCCTTCACAATCTGGAGTTTTCGCTGAATATCAGGGTGTTGCAGTAATTGTTCTTACTGGACTTTTAGAATTTGTTAATAAATTAGTTAAAAACCACAAATAGGAATTTGTAATGCAAGAAATTATTTCTTGGATTACGGAGAACAAAGATATAGCGGGCATAATGCTCATTGTGCTCGCTATTTTATTGCCACCAGTCTTTAATAAGATCAAAGGCAAACTCCCTAATCCATTAGAGTGGCTAAAGAAAAAAGATTTTGATTTTGATATTCTTTCAGAAGAAAAAGATCAGGTTTCCGAAACAGAAAGAAAAGATTTTGAAGCAATCGTTTATCTTCGAAATCGTGCGATCCAATTAGACAATAGCGAGTTAGTTGAAAATGTTAAAGAGATACATACAAAGTTTTTTAATGCTCATTGCGATAATGCTTCTCACGATGTCTTATAGTCGCACACAAGATGAATTAGAATCTAATCCAATTGTAGAATACGTTGAAGAACTGGCTGTTAAAGAAGATATAAGCAATATGGACTTGGAAATCTATTATAGAATTTATCGAGGAGCATATTACTGGGGTAATGATCTAGATTATCAAGACTGTAAAGATTTTGGTGAAGTTTTTGATCGTATGCGATTAGTAAAAACTGCACTAGAACCAGTTGGGACTAGAAACTTTTCCAACGGACTGAATCAAAAGATTAAAGATTTTATTGATGAGGTTGATTCTAATGGGAATCCAACTGGACAAGATAAACCTTTTGAACCTATTTACAAAAATGAATATACAGACTTAATGTTTTATATTAGTGAAGGGTTAAAGGAAGCTTTGAATAATGATAGATCCGAATGATAGTGGTTGGATAGATCATAAAGAGGGTGTTGCAGAAATTGAGGCTTTAAAACCTCAAATTATTTACGGCGGTACTCCAGATATGCGACAATCTGGTGCCGGAAAAGTGCAACTCTTATACTCTGTCTATGATTCTTTTCCTGTTATTCACCAAGGTTCTGCTCCCTCTTGTGTTGCTTGTGCAACTGCTGGCGCTCTTGATTGTCTTCGAAAAACTGAAATTGCAGATGGTGATCGAGAAGATTTTGTAAATTTCTCAGTCGAAGAATTCATCTATTTTGTCAGTAGAGTTATTATCGGCAAAAATAGACTGCGCGGTAGTGGTGGATCTTTAGTTTCTTGGGCTGTTGCTGGCTTAGAACAAATAGGATTTATTGTTAAAGACAAGTATGGAAACTTAGATCTTACTTCTTATAGTGCAAAAAGAGCAGTTGATTGGGGTGACGGACGTAATATTCCGGGTTCAGAATTAGTACAAATTGCTGCTGGACAAAAAATACTTGATTTTGTGCGGATTAAGTCTTACGAAGAGGCTCGTGATGCAATCTATAATAAATATCCAGTGATAGTTGGAAGTCAGTATGGATACTCACGACAAAGAGATGCTGAAGGATTTGCTCTACAAAATACTAGATGGGCACATGCAATGTGGTGGTCTGGAGTAGACGATTCTGGTCGTAGACCGGGAATTTGTAATCAGAATAGCTGGGGACGATCTTATCATTACGGTCCTAAACGACATAATCAGCCAGATGGATCTTTTTGGATTGATGCAGATAATGCCGATAAAATGTGCAGAAATGGAGATGCATGGGCTATTTCAAACTTTAAAGGATTTCCACTTAGAGCTGACTGGAGAATAATATGAATAGGACTCAACTTATTGTACTAATTTTGGGAGTACTTTTGCTGTTATGGCCTGAAGATTCTGTAAAAATTGAAAAACACTTTGACGAATTAGAAGCTAAAGCTATAAGTTCTCTTTTTGTTTATGTTCACACAGCAGATGAGGATGAAGAGGCTCCACCCGTTCCTAAACCAAACCCCGGAGAATTAGGAGGGGAACCTACATTTGTAGAAGAACTTCCAGAAGTTGTGCGGGATGAACCACATAAAGTAGGACAAAATGTTCAGCTTAATACATTGCCCGCTGATGTAAATGTCTATGTTTGGTCAGCAAAATTGTGCCCGGCCTGTCAAACTTATGTTCCGCAAGTTGCTCGTTATTTCAATACGAAAGATGAAACTAGAGTTTATAAAGTAGATTATGATAAGTCTACGGCTGTAGCTGCCAAATATAATATTACAAAGCTTCCAACTGTTCAAATAGTTAGTAGTGAATTAGATGAGAAGGGTCAGCCAGTAAAAGTATGGACTACTCTAAACAATCATATATTGCCGAATAAAGAAACAATTGTTGCTTTGGCAAATCAATCTAGATATGCGGCTAATAATTTCTTAGAGAATAAGACAGTTGATGTTCCACGATATGTTTATAAAATGGAATGGGGCGGATGGATTGATCTGGACAATTATAGTAAAAATTGTAATTGTAATATGTGTCAAAACATTAGAGATTTACAAGAACGACGAAGTTTTCAAACTTATAATGATTCAGATTTACCCGATCATCAAGAACCTTCAACTGATAAGGTTATGATTTCTGGAATTCACGCCCTATATTTGAATTCTGACGACATATTGGGGTCTTTGGGGTGTGGTGATGCTCGCGAATTGATTTTCGCCGTACAAGAATATGATTGTAAGGCAGTTGGAATCGAAATTGATCCAATCAGATATCAAGAAGCTAAACGGCAAGTTGCTTTAGCTGGATTGTCTGATAAAATTACAATTTATCAGGGCGATGTTAGAGATTTTGATCTAAGTGCATATGGCATAACCGCCGTATACGCATATCTCTACGAAAATTTACTGGAGGAATTATCAGAGGAAATCGGCAGTGTTAATAGGGCCGTTACTCCTTATCATAGAATTAAATCTTTACCGGCAACTCCAAAGGGTCAATTATGGCTTTATGGAAGCCTAGCAAAAAGAGAAATGGTACAATTATAATGATTAAATTATTAGAAACTTTATTAAAAGACAAACGAGTTCAAATTAAAGATGGCACCTTTCTTGAATGTGCCGAACAGATAAATTTGAAACTTTATCACAAAAGCGGATATTCCGTTGTTGAATTTGGTTCTCCGGGAGTATACCTAAAAATAGAAAACATAGGTCTTAAACTCCTTTCTGTAAATCGTCCAAGAGTAAATCGTTTGATCTTAGGACCACAAACTGTGAAATTGGTGTTAGATAAGTTTATGGATTTTGAGTTCAAAAGATCTGAACTAGAGGCGATGATGAAATGAAAACTGGACTAGATTTTCAACAAGAGTATTTAGGTCTTGCATTCGGCGATGCTCCGGGTGAAGAGAAATATAGTGGAGCACATGTTAAGCCGGGCCGCAGACGCTCTGTAAGGCGTTCTAGAGAGAAAAACGCTGTCAGGGTCGGACAAATCTCCGATAAGGCTATTGAGCGTTTAGAACGCTCAGGATGGCAATTTGGTAGCGAAGAAGAAATGCACAAGTTCATTGCTTATGATATGTACAATAACCGCAGAGCTTACGGCATTGGATTCATTGAGGCATTTCTGATTAAACACGTACTGCTTTGGATAGTAACTAAGCTAGTAGAATACTTCTTTAGTGAGTACAAAGCTTAATATCTATTCAAACGTGTAACTTAATATAACATCAAACCGCAAGAATCGTGAAGATTTTTGCGGTTTTTTCGTTGGTTTCTCAGTAATGAGAACCGAGCACCGACAAGACACCGGCGACGGCCTCTGGCGTAAGTTTTGTGTGTTTGTATAAAGTCTTTTCTGAAATTTCTTCGCATGCAAATTTAATGATATAATCTAAATCTTTACTAGAAATTTTTCTCATTAATATATTATAATCAGAATAAAAAGAACTATTTTTAATCATTCTTGTAAAATTAAAATTAGTTCTATGCTGAATACGAAATTTAATCTCTTTGTCACAAACACGTAACATATGATAATAAATTCTATAATAAATAAATTTTAATTTATTGTTAGATTTTTTTGGATTAAATCTATCCCAAATCTTGTGACAAATAATAAACATTTCTGAGATAATTTCTTCTTTTTCAAAAGTATTTTTCATATATCTTGGTAAATGTAAATACATATCATCAGCAATATCTAAAAATTCCTTTTCAGAAATCATACTTCCTGTCCATTTCTAATAATAATTAAATCTTTAATCTTTTTCTTTAATTCTTGTAGTTCAAGATGGCTTTCTTCTACATTATCAAATATAGTTTCCGTATTGCCATTTGGAAAAATAGAAATAACATGATCACGTTCTTCCGATTTACTATAATTTAATAATTCGCTGACCATATCACTCTGATTAATTTGTGATTCACCTAGAATAGAAATTTCTAAATTTCTTCGAACTTCACTTGGATCATAACCACGCGCAAATGCAAAGATTAACATATGTGGATCTTGTTGTCTCCAAACAGCCACACCTTTAGTAGAATCTAATTTTGTGGCTAGAAGATTATCATCATGGACATTAAACCCACAAAGGTTAGCAACCCAAATATTGTCGTATAAATTATATGGAGATAAAGGATCTTTTTTTAGAAAATTTCCAAATGGAGTAAAATCAAATTTATTTGATAAATCCAACATTTTTTCTTGAGTTGCGAATTCAGAATCAAAAAATCCCTTTTCATCTTCATCTAACAAATCATCAATATCATCAATTTCATTGTCTGGGATCAGATTGGTCTGAAAATGTTCCCATTTTATGTGTTTTTTCGGCATAAATCTCACTCGCTTTTCTAAATCTATTATTTCTACTCGGTTCTGCGCTTATCACTTTGTGGATCTCGGTATTTAGCTCTTCAGCTCCATATACTCGTTCCATTAAAATCATAGGTATTGAACCGTCAAATATTAATTTCGCAAATTCTACTTCAGTTTCTTTGGAATCAGTAGATATTTTTAACTTTTTATCAAGACCGTTATCAAATATGATGTAATGATAACGCTTCTCTAATTTGCATTTGGTCTTGAGTAGAAAATTTATTAAAATCGTAATAAATTTTACTAAGAGTTTCTTCATTGAGAAAGTCCTTTGGGACAAAAGATGTGTAGTTTACGAAGATTGTATTATCTTCTTTTGTAGTTTGCATTTGTGTCAATGACAACCAGCCAATTGGAATGTCGTAACGATTTAAAATATCCTTAATGTTATCAATAAAAGGAGTTTTATCTTTTATTTGTATTACGGGTAATAAAGCATTTTTTTTGTTATCAGAAATAATTCCAATTTGGTTTTGATTAATTACCTTAAGTGTCAACTTAATAAAACATTCAATCATGGTGCAATGCCTCTATCCCAATGATATGTATTAGGACCGTCTGCTCCATCGCAGAATTTAGCAATAAATTCATTATAATCTTCACCAGTTAATAAAGTTTCTAAAATTTGATTTAGAAGCCATTGTTTATGGTGCGACCCATCAATTCCGCCGTATTGAAAAATTAAATCTAAAATATTATCTATTTTTTCTTTTGAAGACACGATAATAAATCCTTTGCTGTATTTTCCCACGTAAATCTTTTAACATCTTTTGCTGTCCCACTTATTACACCGTTTGACCATTTGTTATACATGGACCGCATTGCGTTAACTAAATCATCTAGATTGTATGTAGCCCATTCTCCACAATTTTGAAATTTATTTCTGTTAAACCACATACCATCATTTGCTATTTGAGTTCCGGTAATTTGTATTTTGCAACAATTATCTGTAATAAATTCAGTATGACCAGAATAATCAGTTGCAATCACTTCTTTATTACAAGCCATACTTTCTAAGAGGGGCATGTTAAACCCTTCCGCAAGGGAAGGCGCAACATAACAATATGCTTGTTGCATTATTCTAGCAATTTGCTCATGTTCTGATACGCGATCTAATATTACTAAGTTGGAACCTAATAAATCTTTATATTGTCTAGCTTTATTAGCATTGAATTCTTTACCAATAAATTTATTTTCAAAAGACATCCATAGTGATACATCTTGTTTATTGCCAAATGCTTTATGAAAAGCTTCTACAATTTGATCTTGCTGCTTTCTTACTTCCCACTTTCCAATACTTAGAAAGATGCATTTTTGTGGAAAATAATCTACAGGTTTAAATATTTCAGGATCATATCCGGGCGGTACTACTTCAATATCTTTTTTATAACCAGATTTACGACAAACTTCCGCAGCCCAGTTTGTTGGTAACACTAATTGATCTAAACAATTTAGACACGCCATTTCCCATTGTGTTAATCTATTCATTTCAAAAAATGTATAACCAACTTGAGGACCGCACGTTGCGGATTCATTCATCGCAAATTGATGCCAAATTTTTAAAGTTGGAAAATCTAAGCTTTGAAGTTCCATTGTTTTCTGCATTTCAACAGATTGTAAAAAATCCGATGAATGCATTTTGCCGATAGGGAATACGGCAACGTCTGTTAAGTTCCTTAGTTGCGTAAGAATGTTATGAGAAACTATCCCATAACTAGTATCATTTAGTGGGCCATTAAAAAATATCATCTATAAATACTTTGAGATCTTGAGTAATAATTGCTATTTCTGCATATTCAACTGCAATACGTTTGTTATTTTTAATTACTGTAAAATAATCATAATTATATGGAAAAAAATTTACTTGTATTAAGTTATTATTTTTTTGATATTGAAGATCATTTTCAGAATACATTTTACCATTACAAATTAAAAATGCGCAAGGAGTTTTCTTTTTGTTTTGACGTAAAGCTTTTAAAGCTCCTTGCCAAACACGAAATTCTACATTTGTTAGAAGCAAGTCACCTTGGCAATGAAAAACCTTACCCGATGATCCAGTCTTGAGAGACCAAATTTTTCGGGTAAGATTTTTATATATCCAAATACTTTTAGAAGTCATATTCTTCTAATGCCTCTGCCGTCTTTTTCTTAGAAATTCTAGACGAACGCGGTAATAATGCCTTAACCTCTTCAGCCTTCTGCTTTTCCTCATCAGAGGCTTCTCTCTTAAAAATCTTTTCTGCTTGTTCTTCACTCATTCCAAATTTTTTCTGTGCAATATGCACACGCAATGGATTGACAAATTGTGATCGAAAAACACCCTGTAACTTTAAACGCTTATCTTCTTCGTCATCCCAATATCCAGTTGCTTTTTGTACTGTTGCCATAGTGACTTCAGCATTATCCTTCTTTGCAATGGACATCAATTTGATGACCGCTCGTTCCTTTCCGATTTCCTCAATAAGCTCTGTAAATTTTTCAGTTAGCTCTTTTTCTGTAAACATCGAACCACCTTTTCTTTAAATAAACCTTCGTCAAAATAACGAATAAATTTTGGTAGAACCGACATTGGATCTACACGTTTTGCTTCTGGAGTTGTAATACTAATATTTTTGCCGTGCCAATGATATTTATTGACTGCTACATTACCAATATATCCAATTTTACCACCAGCTTTGGCAAGCTTAGTATAAAAGTAATAATCATCGGCATTAATAGCAAATATAGGATCTATATGATCCCACACACTTTTCATATAGAGTATTTGTCCCGTGTCAATTCCGGGCTGCATAATATTTTGTAGCATAGCAGCTGAACTGACTTGTTTTTCTACTCCATTTTTAACTTCTATTCTATCGCCGAACACCATATCACATTGACTATTTAATAAGTTGGTGACACCGACAGTAAGTTTTGCTTGTATCATTTCGTGATCATCATCCATTGGGATGATAACGTCACCTTTGGCATATGATAAAGCAATATTTCTTGGAATGCATACGGTGCCGGAATTAAATTCCGTTGGAATGAATCGTATAAAAAGACCTTTATCTCTAAAAGATTCAATTATTTTCCAATATTCATCTGCTAGATTCATACCATCTAACACTACAATAGTTTCAATTGGATATATAGGACCAATATCTACGATAGATTGTAAGGCTCGTTGTAGCATTTCTGGTCTATTATGTGTTGGTATAACTATACTAATCATTTACTTGTTTTCTACCATGAGTTAACCACGTAATTTCATCTGTTTCTGGATTAAATTCATACCATTTGTCAGACCAAGGCCCACGAAAAGTTAAAGCCCATGTTTCTTTACGCGGGTGAATACGATGACAAGATTCTCGTGGAGTCCATTTAGGTATAAATGAAGGGCGGTATATATATCCAGAATGGATAGGATTTAGATGTGAAGCAACATTTAAATCAGCTATAAGTTCAACCACTTCACCCTTAATCCACCATGTAATAGCATTAAATGCATGACTATGATAATTTCGGCGTGTTGCATTTTGGCCGAATCTAAGTAATGCAATACTAAAAACTGCTTTCCACTCAATGAAAAAAAAGGCCGTTACTCCTGAATTTTCCCCACCATCTGGTCTTTTAACGAAAAATTTTGGGATCCATTTACTCATACTGATTAACCCTGAGAAATTCAAATTGATGCTTCCGGAACGTCTCTGCCATTTTAGGTAGACTTTCAGGTACGCCGTTATTACATACATTATGACTGTGCGTGTGTGCCACTACAATTTCGTCGGGTAGGAATTCTGGATAAGGATCGGCCAAGTTCCAATTGTAGTAGACTATCTTAATTTTATCAGCAAACTGATCATTAAGTTCCTTGTAGTCGGTGTGTGAATATACGTGTGTGTATCCTCGGTCAATAAGAACTTCAAATGTGTCGCCGTTAATCCCCCAATGCGGACCACGAAATACTTTTACGAAATCCAATTCCGCCTCTTCAAAGTATTGTTCTGCCGCCGATAATCTTAAATCCACTTCTGCCTTATCAATTTTCTTAAACTCTTCTGGCGAATGATATAAGCCATGAACAGCTAATGTTACTTTCCCTTTGTAAATTAGGTCACGAATCACGCTTGTCCAACGTAT
>Ga0209475_10003079_pt1 | contig 15811 bp, 15 predicted proteins | sample tdDd471_FD_187128 | JGI IMG/M metagenome (GOLD analysis project Ga0209475, IMG submission 187128) | Marine sediment microbial communities from the Atlantic coast under amendment with organic carbon and nitrate - tdDd47.1 (SPAdes)... | ecosystem: Environmental > Aquatic > Marine > Coastal >... | reverse complement strand
AGTTTTTGTTCGGCCTGGAATGGAGCCCGCAGACCGCGTTGCGCGCCGATCAAGTCGCCAGTTCAGGGGCGTTTGGTGCGGTCCCGCTGTTTGCCGGGACCATGTTGATTTCTTTTATCGCCATGTGTGTCGCCGTGCCGGTCGGGTTGTTGAGCGCGATTTACATGTCGGAATACGCCCCGAAAAAGGTTCGCTCTATCGCCAAGCCGCTGCTCGAGATCCTCGCCGGTGTGCCAACGGTGGTTTACGGGTTTTTTGCCGCTCTGACGCTGGCCCCTTGGCTGCGTGAAACCGGCGGCATGATCGGCCTCGATGTCTCCTCCGAGAGCGCGCTGGCGGCGGGGTTGGTCATGGGCATCATGATTATCCCGTTTGTTTCCTCGCTTTCCGACGACGTTATCAACGCCGTTCCACAGGCGATGCGTGACGGTGCATTCGGTCTCGGCGCGACCACGTCCGAGTGCGTTCGGCACGTGATCCTGCCTGCCGCTTTGCCGGGGATCGTCGGCGGCGTCCTGCTGGCCGTTTCGCGGGCCATCGGTGAAACGATGATCGTGGTTATGGCAGCGGGTTTGGCGGCCAACCTGACGGCCAATCCTTTGGATGCGGTAACGACGGTGACGACGCAGATTGTGACGTTGCTGGTCGGCGACCAGGAGTTTGACAGTGCGAAAACCCTGGCGGCGTTTGCCCTAGGCCTGGTGCTGTTCTTCATAACCCTGGGGCTCAACATCATCGCCCAGCGGGTGGTCAAGAAATACCGAGAGCAATATGAATAAGTCCCAAAACATCCAAGAGAACCCGACAACCCGGAAAATCCGGGCAGGTCTGAAGAAACGGTACGCCGCCGAGCGACGGTTCAGATTTTACGGGATGGCGGGAATCGCCATTGCCGTGTTTGCCCTCGTCGTGTTGTTCGTCTCGATTGGCTCCAAAGGTTATACGGCCTTCGTTCAGACCCATATTCAATTGGACGTCTTTTTCGACGAAGCGCTGATCGATCCGGCTGGCGAGCGCAAGGCCGAGGTTTTGAGCCGGGCCGATTACGCGGGCGTCGTAAAAGCCTCGCTGCGGGCGCGGTTCCCCGAGGTGAAGAGCCGCCGGGATAAGCGTCAGCTCTATGGGCTTATCAGCCCAGGCGCCGCGTTCGATCTTCGTGAAATGATCATGGCCGATCCGTCGCTGATCGGCACGACCCAGAAAATGACCCTGGTCGCCTCGGACGATGTGGACATGCTGATCAAGGGCCATATTTCGCGGGAAACGGAAGAAAGCGCGCGCCCGATCAAGGATACTCAGGTTGCTTGGGTCGACCAATTGAGCGAGGCGGGGGCCGTCTCGACCCCGTTCAATATCCGGTTTTTCACGGCGGGAGACTCCCGTGAGCCGGAGTTGGCCGGGATTTGGGGAGCCATCGTCGGGTCGTTCTATACCATGTTGGTCACCTTGGCCCTGTCGTTTCCCTTGGGCGTTGCCGCCGCCATTTATCTTGAGGAATTCGCCCACAAGAGCCGTTTGGCCGCGCTGATTGAGGTGAACATCAACAACCTGGCCGCCGTGCCGTCGATCGTTTTCGGCCTGCTGGGGTTGGCAGTGTTTCTCAACTTCTTCCAGATGCCGCGGTCCGCGCCCATCGTCGGCGGCGTTGTGCTGGCCTTGATGACGTTTCCGACGATTATCATCGCCGGGCGGGCGGCGCTGAAAAGCGTTCCGCCGTCCATCCGCGAGGCCGCTGCAGGATTGGGCGCATCGCGCACCCAGGTGGTTTTTCACCATGTCTTGCCGTTGGCCATGCCCGGCATCATGACCGGTACGATTATCGGCATGGCCCGTGCCGTTGGGGAAACGGCTCCCCTTTTGATGATTGGGATGGTCGCCTTTATTGTCGACATTCCTCAAGGAATTACCGATCCGGCGAGCGTTTTGCCGGTCCAGGTCTATCTTTGGGCCGATGCGCCCGAAAGAGCCTTCGTGGAGCGGACCTCCGCGACAACCATGGTTCTGCTCGGGTTTTTAATCGTTATGAACGCTGCCGCCGTTTTACTTCGTAAAAAATTCGAGAGGCGCTGGTAATGTTTGCTTTTCAGGAACCGAAAGGGGATTCCCCGGTGACCCAAACCGCCGAAAAACCGACACCCAAAGAGGCCGAGGTAATTCCGGTTCCCGAAGCGGGTCCGGAAGACATCAAAGTTGCTGCGCGTGACGTCACCGTCCATTACAGCGGGGCGCAGGCGCTGTTTAACATCAACCTCGATATCCCAGAGCGCCGGGTGACCTCACTGATCGGGCCGTCCGGGTGCGGCAAGTCGACCTTTCTGCGTTGCGTCAACCGGATGAACGATACGATCGACGGCTGTGTCGTTGGCGGCAACCTGATGATGGACGGCTTTGACATCAATTCCAACGAGATCGACGTTGTCGAACTACGGGCCCGGGTGGGAATGGTTTTCCAAAAACCCAACCCCTTCCCCAAGTCCATTTACGACAACGTGGCCTACGGCCCCCGTATTCATGGGTTGGCGTCGGATAGTACGGAGCTTGATGAAATCGTTACCCGAAGCCTTGAAAAAGCAGGCCTGTGGAACGAGGTCAAAGACCGTCTTTTGGAGCCCGGAACGGGCCTGTCCGGAGGGCAGCAGCAGCGGCTTTGCATCGCCCGGGCCATTGCGGTCAGCCCGGAAGTCATCCTGATGGACGAACCCTGCTCGGCTCTCGATCCCATTGCGACGGCCAAGATCGAAGAACTGATCGACGAAATTCGGGAAAACTTCACCATCGTCATCGTCACCCACTCCATGCAGCAGGCGGCGCGCGTGTCGCAATACACGGCGTTCTTCCATCTGGGGAAACTGGTGGAAAAAGGCACCACGGAAAAAATCTTTACCGAGCCCGACGATCAGCGGACTCAGGACTACATCACCGGCCGGTTTGGGTAAGAAAAAGGGAGAGCGAAACGTGGCATCGGAACATACCGTAAAGTCGTTTGACGACGAACTTTCCCGGCTCGACAACCTAGTTGCGACCATGGGGGGGCTGGCTGAAAGTCAGGTGAATGATTCCCTCAACGCGCTTACCAACCGGGATGTCGCGTTGGCCGATAAAATCATTGCCGAAGACAAGCGGCTCGACCGTTTGGAAGAAGAGATCAATATCCAGTCCCAGAAACTTTTGGCCTTGCGCCACCCGGTTGCCGACGATCTAAGGTTGGTGATTGCCGGACTGAAGGTCTCCAGTGATCTGGAGCGGATCGGCGATTATGCAAAAAACATTGCCAAGCGGACGAAAATTTTAACCGATGCGCCGCGCCTTGGCACATCGAACAGCATCAAGCGCATGGGCGGCATTGTTGAGTCGATGATCCGCGATGTGTTGGATGCCTATCTGGCGCGGGATAACGAAAAAGCCGACGACGTGCGCAACCGGGACGAAGAGGTCGATGCGTTGCACTCGAGCCTGTTCCGCGAGTTGCTGACCTACATGATGGAAGATCCGCGGAACATCAGCTACTGCACCCACCTGCTGTTTGTCGCCAAAAATATCGAACGCATGGGCGATCATGTGACCAACATCGCTGAAAACGTGATCTTCATGGTTACCGGGCATCGCCCGGATGAAGCCCGTCCCAAAGACGACGAAACGCCGTTTACGGTGGTTGACGGGGAAGGCGGTGCCAAGAGCGAAATCGGCGCCCAATAAAGAGGAAGAATGAAAGAATGACTTCGCGCGTATTAATCATTGAGGACGATCCGTCCATCGTCGAAATGTTGCGCTACAATCTGCAAAAGTCGGGTTTCGATCCGCTTGTCGCCATGGATGGCGAAGAGGGGGTGATGCTCGTTGAGGAAGAAGCGCCCGACTTGGTGATTTTGGATTGGATGCTGCCCCTAATGTCCGGGATTGAGGTCTGCCGCCGCATTCGGCGTCGGCCAGAATCGAAAGATTTGCCGATCATCATGCTGACGGCCAAAGGCGAGGAAACGGACCGTGTCCGGGGTCTGGAAAGCGGTGCCGACGACTACGTGGTCAAACCTTTTTCTCCCACTGAAATGATGGCCCGCGTCCGGGCGGTGCTGCGCCGCGCCAAACCGGCATTGAATGAAGAAACCCTTGAGTATTCCGGAATCGAAATGGATTTGGCGGCCCACCGGGTGACCCGCGACGGCGATCCAGTCAAGCTGGGGCCGACCGAGTACCGATTGCTGAAAGTGTTCCTCGAACGTCCGGGCCGGGTGTTTTCGCGCGAGCAGTTGCTCGATATGGCCTGGGGGCGCGATATTCATGTGGAACCGCGCACGGTCGACGTTCATATCCGGCGGCTCAGAAAGGCGCTCAACGACGGTGGGCGCTCCGACCTGCTGCGCACCGTCCGCTCAGCCGGTTACGCACTGGATACCCAAACCGCTTAATTAAGAAAAAGCCCCGGAGAGATTTTCGCCGGGGCTTTTTCGTTGTCTCGGGTATCGAAACTATACTTTCAGCCGTTCGACCACTTGATCTTTCGCCAAGTGGGATTCGACGATTTCATCGGCGTCTTCGAGCGATTTCGGCGCATACCAGGTGCCTTCCGGGTAAACAACGAGAACCGGACCGTGGTCGCAGCGGCCCAAGCAACCGGCGGAGCTCACCCGAACGCCTTCCAGGCCAAGCTCATCGGTTTTTTCCCACAGGCGCTTGCCGATGTCGTTGCCGCCGCGCTGGGCGCAGCTGCCTTTCGGGTGTCCTTCCGGACGCATTTGGCTGCAAAAGAAGACGTGTTTTTTAAAATAGAGTTCGTCGGACATTCTGTAACTTCCCCATATCGTTTGGTTGGTTTTTTGCCTGTCATACGACAGACATTGGCGGGCTGTGGCCGGACTTTATCGGCTGGAACCGGTGACCGCAAGGCCGGGATCGATCTTGCATTGGTGGACGGAATGGCAACAATGGACCCGTTCCGCCCACTATGGAGAGAATTCCCGTGCCCCATACGACGACGCTCGCCGGTCCTTTTCAGCCACCCGCCAATGGCGCAGAAGCAAAGCAAATCGTGATTTTTCTCCATGGCTATGGAGCCGACGGCAACGATTTGATCGGGCTGGCGCCGATGTTCGCCCAAGGGCTGCCGGAAGCGCAGTTCTACGCCCCGCACGCCCCGGAGCCGTGCGAAATGTCGCCGTTCGGCCGCCAGTGGTTCAGTTTGGCGTCATACGACCCGAACTTCATGCGCCGGGATCCCGCAACCATGGGGGCGATTTACAAGGCCATGCTCGATGGCGCGCGCCAGGCCGCGCCGATTCTCAACGCCTTTATCGACGAACGCCTTGAAGAACACGCTCTGACGCCGGACAAACTGGCGCTCGTTGGGTTTTCGCAAGGAACCATGATGGCGCTGCATGTCGCCCTGCGCCGCGAGGAGCCTTGCGCCGCCCTTGTCGGATATTCGGGCGCATTGGTTGGGCGCGACGTCTTGGCCGAAGAGATTAAATCCCGTATGCCCATACAGTTGATCCACGGCGTTGACGATCCGGTCGTGCCGTTCGAGGCCATGGGCGCGGCCGAGCAGGGATTGAAAGCGGTGGGGATCGACGCCGAAACGCTGGCGCGGCCCGGTTTGCAGCATGGAATCGATCCGGAAGGGATGGTTCGCGGAATTGAATTTCTCAGGGATGCGTTCGGGATTTCGTAAAGAGTAATGGGGGCTGGCCCCAGGCCAGTCGGAAGCAGTGGCTACTGCTGCAGGAAGGTGAGAACCGGTTCGTTGTAGTAGTAGGTGAGGAGGCCGGATAGGGCGATTGTCCCTATAACGGCGACTGTTGTCATCAAGTGGTCTATTTGATCCAACATTCCCACTTATCCCGAGCGGTCAAAACCGGCTAAAACCCAATGGTTGCGTTACGACGATAAAACTCGCCTCTATGTGGGGCTTTCTACATGGCGGAAAACTTTACCACATCCCCCAAATGGGGGAGCTCCCGCCTTTTCACAATCTTTTTCTAACGGGCCCTGTGGATAAGACCGCCTGCCAAAAATGAACCTTGTTCATAAAAATGAACACATATATATTCAGAGTCTGTCGAGATTCTTCGAAGGGTGTAAAAATGTTTGAGACTTTGATCTATCAGGTAGAGGGACGTCTTGCCCGAATCACCTTAAACCGGCCTGATCGGTTGAATGCCATCAGCGCATCCATGCCGGGCGAAATTGCTGCCGCCGTCGCGCAGGCCAACGACGACGACGCGGTTCATGTGATTATCTTGCAAGGGGCGGGCGAGGCCTTCTGCTCGGGCTACGATCTCAAGGATTTCGCCGAAAAGCCGGGTGAAAACGAAGGCGTTCAGGAAATGCCCTGGGACCCGATGATCGATTACAAGTTCATGCGGGCCTGTACCGACAATTTTACCTCGCTGTGGCGGTCCTACAAGCCGACCATCGCCAAGGTTCACAAATACGCCGTGGCGGGTGGATCGGATATCGCGCTCGCCTGTGATTTCGTAATTATGGAAGAGACTGCCAAAATCGGCTATCCCCCGGCCCGCGTGTGGGGTTGCCCGACAACCGCCATGTGGGTTTATCGATTGGGCGCGGAAAAAGCGAAGCGCATGTTGCTGACCGGTGATCTAGCGACCGGCGTCGAGGCGAAGGACATGGGGTTGGTGCTCAATGCCGTTCCTTCCAATCAATTGGAAGAGAGGGTGATGCAGCTGGCCGAGCGGATGGCCGGGGTGCCGAAAAATCAGCTGATGATGCAGAAACTGATGATCAATCAGGCCTATGACAACATGGGCCTGGGGAACACTCAAATGATCGCCACCCTGTTCGACGGTATTACCCGCCATAGTCCGGAGGGGATGTGGTTCAAGGATTACGCCGAGGAAAACGGCTTTCAGGCCGCCGTCAAATGGCGGGATTCGGGGCGGTCGATTCCCGAGGGGCGTGAGCGCAAGGTGGAGCCGTGAGGGAAAACGCAAAGTCGTTGCGCCGCGCGGCCATTCAGGACTTCAAGCGTCAGAGTATTTTGGTCGCTGCCGAGCAGGTGTTCTTGGAGCATGGATTGGATGGGGCGACCGTTCGCTCCATTGCCAAGGCCGCCGGATGCGCCACCGGAACGGTCTATTTGTACTTTGACGGCAAAGAAGCAATCTATGCGGCCCTTCTCGGGGACTCGCTGGACCGGCTAAAGGACGCCGTTGAGCGGGCAGTGGAAAAAGCGCGGCGAGACCCAAGTTTAACGGGCCCGGCGTTGCGGGCGTTTTTCGATTATTACCAGTCCAAACCCAAGGAACTCGATCTGGGGCTCTATCTATTTCAGGGCGTCGAGCCTCGTGGTTTGTCAAAAGCGTTGGACAAACAGCTTAACGGTCAATTGACGGATGTCGTTAGCCTGTTGGCGGAGTGCCTCAGGCAGTCAAAAGGCATGGCCCAGGCAAATGCCTGGAACGTCGTTCTGAGTTTGGTCAGCCATATGGTCGGCTGTCTGATTTTGGAGAATACGGGACGCTTGACGGTCATGGGGGGCGATGCGCGCCAGATCATCGATCGGCGGCTTGCAGAAATTCTTGAGCAAGAGGGCGATTAGCTTAACCGCCCTCTGCACATTGAAAACGAGCAGATTCACGCATTCAAAATGAATGCGATCTGATCTGGAGATTGACTCATAAAATGAATCATGGTTCACTTTTAAATAAGTGAATGGAGATTCATTTTATGGCCTACCGCCAGACCGAACGGGTGCTCGCCCGGAAAGAAAAGACCCGTCTGCTGATCTTGAAGGCGGCGCGCGATGCCGTTGCCGAAGGCGGGTTTGCCGCCGTACAGATGTCGACGGTGGCCGCCGCGGCCGGGTTGGCGACGGGAACGCTCTATCGCTATTTTCCGTCCAAGACTGATCTGCTCACCGAGATTTTCCGGGTGGTCACCCAATGGGAGGTCGATGTGATGGGGCAGGTCGCGGCCTCCGACGGCACAGTGCGGGAGCGGCTTCAAGCCGCGCTCGAGGTCTTTTCGGCCCGCGCCCTGCAAGCCCCCCGGTTGGCTTACGCCCTGATTTTTGAGCCGGTCGATCCAGCGGTTGACGCGGAACGCCTGGTCTTCAGACGGGCCTATGCGGAAATTCTCGGCCGGTTGGTCGAAGAGGGGATCGCCAATAGAGAATTTCCCAAGCAAGACACGGCGGTCGTCGCCAATTGTATCGTCGGCGCTTTGGCTGAAGCGCTCGTCGGGCCTTTGGCTCCGGGGCGTAGCAGTACGCCGGAAGAACGCCAAGCCGCCATCGATTCCATCGTTTCATTTTGCCTCAACGCCGTTTCGCATTGATGGCTTGCTAGAGAGGTTCCCATGCATCCCTATCGCCCAATGGCTCATTTGCCGACCCACGAAGTGACCAACATGCCGCCCCATTTGGGGGATCAGGATCTTTGGCAATCGGACGTCGTTCTGCGTGAAGCGGTGGAGCGCGAAGGCGCTGCTTGGGCGCAGGATCATCTTGCGGCGTTCGGTAAAAGCGCCGGGCGGGAAGAGGTGTTCGATTGGGCCGATCAGGCCAACCGATTTAGCCCGGAACTTAAGACCTACGACCGGCATGGCATGCGGATCAACCAAGTCGTCTTCCACCCCGCGTATCACGACCTCCACGATTTGGCGGTCTCCAACGGTTTGCCCAATTTCGCCTGGAACAATCCGAAACAGGGCGGTCAGGTCGCCCATGCGGCTCTCAACTACATGCTCAACCAGGCCGAGGGCGGGGTGCTGTGTCCCATGGCCATGACCTACGCGGTCGTGCCGGCGCTGAAAACGACGCCCGCCGTAGCCGAAGAATGGGTGCCGCGCCTGCTGTCCACCCAATATGACCGCCGCGATATTCCGGCGTCGGAAAAAACCGGTGCGCAGATGGGCATGTTCATGACCGAAAAACAAGGCGGTTCGGATGTCCGGGCCAACTCAACCCAAGCGGTGCGGGACGGTGACGCCTTCAGACTGACCGGTCACAAGTTTTTCTGCTCCGCACCGATGAGCGACGCCTTTTTAACCCTCGCCTACACCGATGAGGGGCTGAGCTGTTTCCTGGTGCCTCGATGGACGCCCGACGGAAAGCGCAACGGCTTATATCTGCAGCGCATCAAGGACAAGCTGGGCAACAAATCCAACGCCTCGACCGAAATGGAATTGCAGGACACCTGGGGCGTCATGGTCGGGCCGGAAGGGCGCGGAGTGCGTACCATCATCGACATGGTCCAGGGCACTCGCTTTTACTGCGCCTTCGGGTCTTCGGCGCTCATGCGGCAAGGCTTGGTTCAGGCGTTGCACCATGTTTCCCACCGGGCGGCTTTCCAGAAAAAACTGATCGATCAACCTTTGATGCGCAATGTGATCGCCGATTTGGCCTTGGAGGCCGAGGCAGCGGCCACCTTGAGCTTCCGGCTTGGGCGCGCCATCGATGAGGCGCAGGCCGGAGACGCGGAGGCTGCGGCGCTGGCCCGGATCGGAACGGCGGTCGGCAAGTACTGGATTTGCAAGCGCGCCCCCAACCATACCTACGAAGCCATGGAGTGCCACGGCGGGCCGGGGTATGTGGAGGAGTCGCTACTGCCTAGGCTCTACCGCGAAGCGCCGGTCAATTCCATCTGGGAAGGGTCGGGCAACGTCATCTGCCTTGATGTGTTGCGCGCCATGCATAAAGAGCCGGAAGCCGTTCCCGCCTTTTACAATGAGATCGAGAAAGCGCGTGGGGCGAATGGGCGGCTGGACAAAGCGATGGATATTCTAAAAGAGCACCTGATGGATATGTCGGACATCGAGCTACGGGCCAGACGTGTTGCCGAGCGGATGGCTGTGGTTTGGCAGGCGGCGCTTTTGGCCCAGCATGCCCCGGCCGCCGTCAGCGACGCCTTTTGCGCCTCCCGTTTGGGGAGTTCCTGGTCGGGAGCCTATGGAACGCTGCCCGCAGGATGCGACTTCAACGCCATTATCGAGCGGGTGCAGGGATAAATCACTTATCAAGCCATTCGGCGGCCTGTTTCCACAGGCTGGCGGAGAATTTGGATGTAAAGAAACCGAAATGCCCGATGGCCTTAACCCCCAAGTCTTTGGGCGCAACATGGCGGCGCTCGGTTTGGGCGTTGGCGTAGGTGTCGACGATGGCCTGGACCGCTTTGTCGGGGCCCAGCATACGGTCGTCGGTCAGGCTGTAGAACAGCATCGGAGCGGTTATCCGCTCAAACCCCGCCTTGACGTGGGGGCCGTCGGAGAGAATGTAACCGGGCGCGACGCCCCAGGCGCGCCATTTTAAGGCGATGCCCTTCGGCAGTTCCTCACTGCCCAGCAACCACCCGGGGAGTTTGCCGAACAAGCTGACGAGCAGCGGCAAGGCGACATACCAAAAGAACAGAACCTTCAAGCGAGGGACCCCGGTCCAGTTCCGCCATTCGCCCAGTTGCGAGGCGACGAGAAGTATTTTATCGAAGCGCTGGTTGCCGGGGACGATGCTAAGAATTTGACCGGCGACAGAATGGCCGACCATTAAAAAGCGGTTGGGCTTGAAGTGTTTTTCGACCCAGTCCATGGCGCCCGGAATATCGTGCTCGCCCCACTGAGCCATGTCCGCCTCGAAGTCGACGATGTTTTGAGGGCGCGAATGGCCGATCCCCCGGTAATCGAAGGTTAGAACCTTAAACCCCCTATCGCGGAGAAAGTGGGCGAACTTGTGATAGTAGCCGCGTTTGACGCCGGTCGCCGCGGCAATCAAGACGGCATCGCCATTGGCGTTCGTTTCGTCCGGCCAATAGGCGGTGCCGGTGAGTTGAAAGCCGTCCTGCGCCGGAAAAGTAACGTACTCAACCTGCTCGGTTTCCATAACTATGCCTCCGTCGGGCCGGTTTTCCATTTGGTGTGGGCCACCGCGACCACATCGCCGTGCGGGTCTTTGAGAACCACTTCGCCGAGATGCTCTTCGTTCTTCGACCAGTCGACCTTCGGGGCGCGGCATTCGGCTGAAATCCGGCCACGCGCCTTTTTGACGTATTCGATTGTCATCCCGGTGACGATCCAGCGTCCCGTTTTCGGTTGAACGGAGGATAGCGCTAACGAACAGGTCAGTTCGGCCAGGTTGATCATGGCGATGGCGTGAACCGACTTCAGGTGATTGCGAACCTTTCTGCGGTCCCGAAAAGAGGTTCGCGCATACCCCGGTTCAACCTCGTCGATTCGGGGGCCGATGGTGCCGGTATAAGGCACCATAAAGCCGATGAGGGCGCTGAACAGGCGGGTGCCGCCGGGAATTCTTTGGAAGCGCCGCCATTTGGCCAGCGTGGGAGAGGGAGATGTCATTTCGGGGCCTTTGGTTTAAAGATCCGCCAAGCGGCATCGGCCAAGATCGACTTGGCCTGAGTAGGGTTGTTTTGGCTCCGCCCGGCAAGCCAGTGGCGGATGACTTCCTGGGACGGACCGATGATGAGGGGGATATAGAGTTCTTTCGGGTAAACGGTGATTTCGCCTCTTTCGACGAACGGTTTTACAAGAGCGCCCACCCGAGAAAGGTGCGTGGCCGTTGAGGCGCGTAAATCCTCTTCCGACTCTTTGATGGCGGCGTCACGGCGCATGTAGAGAAGATAGCGGGCCCAATCCGGATGTTTCTCCGTCCACTCTAGGTGGTAGACGACAATACCTCTTACCAATTCTTCGCCGGTCGAGACTTTCTCAAGCACTTCGAATAGGCCCTGCCAGTATAAATTTTTGCCGTACAGATACAGGGCGCCGGCGATGCCTTCCTTGCTGCCGAAATGGTGGTAGATCGATCCGGTGCTGGCGCCCGAGCGGCGGCGGATGTCTTCGACCGTCGTCCCGGCGACACCGATTTCTGAAAAGCAGGCCAGCGCCGCTTCGAGAATCTGGATTTTTCGTTCCTTCACGGTCTTCCTGCCCAAAACTAGAATATAGTTCTAGAATAATATTCTAGTTTGCCGAATGCAATAGCCAATTGGCCGGTTGTTCGGGGTGGGGGAATTTGCAAGAATGCCGTTGAATCCAGGGCGCTTCGACGTCATTTGTTTAAACGGCGTAAAGCGGGAATAAGAAAAATTTGTCAAAAGCAAAAGGTGCGTGGGACGATGCAGAGGTCACGCCGTTCAAGTGTTTTGAGGGGAGTCGGCGGGAGTAATTTGTTTCTGCCGGGTGCTTGGCGGGTTGTCGGATGATACGGCTGTTTCACCCGACCCCATTGGGCAAAAAACTAATCACGGCCCTCATTATCTTCAGCTCCGTGATTACTATTGTGACGACCTCCGTTCAGCTTTGGTCCGAGTATGGCCAGGACGTGGAGGCGATTAAGGAGCGGTTTGTCCAGGTCGAACAAGGCTACCTTGATAGCGTCGCCGAAAACGTCTGGCAGATCGATAAGGACCGGTTGCAATTGTTGGTAACCGGGATTATCCGGGCGCCCGATTTCCGCTATGCCGCCGTCAGGGATGCTGATGGTGAGATCATGGCGAAGGCGGGAGTGGAAGAATCTGAGCGGATTATCCGGAAAGTTTATCCGTTGACCTATGCCCAGGATGAACTTGCTCACCAGATCGGAAATCTTGAAGTCATCGCCAGCCTGTCCGGTGTCTACCATCGGACCATCAACCGGTTCGGTCTGATTTTGCTGTCCAATGCTGTCAAAACCTTCTTCGTCGCTTTATTCATGTTTGCCTTGGTCTACTGGGGACTGGCGCTTCCGTTAAATGCGATTGCCCAGAAAGTCAGGGATATCGATTTCACCGGAAAGGCCGAGCTTTTGAAGGTCGACCGGAGGCTGCTGGGTGGGAGAAGCGATGAAATGGATCTGCTGGTGGAAACCGTCAACGATATGCAGGGCAAATTGTTTGCCGAGCTGACGGCCCGCAAGGAGGCGGAGGAAGAGCTCAAAAAAATCCATGCGGATTTGGAGAGAAAAGTTGAACTACGAACTCGCTCGCTCACCGATGAAATTGTCGCGCGGCAGCAGTCTGAGGCCGAACTGCGCAAGGTGACCAGAGCGGTCGAGCAAAGCACCAACATGATCTTTATTACCGACACCAAGGGGACGATTGAATACGTCAACCAGCGCTTTACCGAGATGACCGGTTACACCGAAGAAGAGGCTGTTGGTAAAACGTCCAAGCTTTTGAAATCGGGCCGGACGCCGAAAAAGGTATACGAAGATCTGTGGCAGACGCTTCTCGATGGAAACGAGTGGCGGGGCGAGCTGCAGGACCGGCGGAAAGACGGCAGCCTTTACTGGGCGTCCGTGTCCATCGCTCCGGTACAGGATGAAACCGGCGAGGTAACCAACTTCGTTAGTATGCACGAGGACATTACCGTCCGCAAAGAGGCCGAAAAGGCGATGCGGGAAGCCCGCAATGCCGCCGAAATCGCCAACAAAGCCAAGACCGACCTTTTGGCGAATATGAGCCATGAACTCCGTACGCCGTTGAACGCGATCATCGGATTTTCCGAAGCCATGCAGAGCCAGATTTTCGGGCCTCTTGGAAACCCGCAATACCTCGACTACACGAGCTATATCCAATCTTCCGGCACCCACCTCCTGCAGTTGATTAACGACATTCTGGACGTATCGGCTCTTGAAACCGGGAAGCTTCGGCTTCGCGAACAGGCGGTAGACGTTGGAGAAATCTGCGAAGCCTCCATGCGGATCGTCCAACCGAAAGCCTTGGATAATCAGATCGCCATCAGCGGCGTCAATGGCGTCGCTCTTCCGCAACTGAACGCCGATCCGCTTCGGCTAAAACAAATTCTGATCAATCTGTTATCCAATGCCGTGAAGTTTACGCCCAAAGGCGGCGAAATTTCATGTGATGCTTTTGTCGACGGCGGCAACCAAATGGTCATCACCGTAACCGATACCGGGATCGGGATGGACCGGGAAGAAATTGCCATCGCCTTTGCCAAGTTTGGACAGGTCGACAGTTCGCTTTCCCGCTCTCAAGAAGGGACCGGGTTGGGGCTTCCCTTGACCAAAGGGCTGGTTGAACTTCACGGCGGTGAGATGGACCTGCAGAGCGAAAAGGGAAAAGGAACCCGCGTGATCATACGGTTCCCACCGGAGAGAACGCTCTAACCGATTTGCCGCCGGGTCAGAAAAACCAAAAGAATTGTCAGAAGGGCCGCGGCGTTCATCGCCCAAACCGAAGCTTCCCAATGACCGCTGGCGCTGACGATCGCCGCGATCACCGGCGGGCCGATCATCTGACCGAGGTGAGAGCCCTGGACCATCAACCCATTGGTCGCGCCGATCAGGTTGGGGGTTGGCGAAACAACCGGAGCGCCGGATAAAATAGCGCCGGGGAGCATCCCTCCGGCCCCCGAAAAGACCAGGCAGCCGATCAGCCGGAGATAATCGGGAAGGGTGTCCATAAAGATGATTTGGGCTGAGACCATCATTAGGACCGCCCCTCCGGCCAAGACCGCCCAGCGTTTCAATCCGCGCGACTGCAACCAGCCCGCCCCAAGATTGCCGACAATATTGGTGGCGACGACAATCGCGGTCACCGTTGCGGCGGCGGCGGTGGAAAGACCCATCGTTTCAATCATTGCGCTGGGCAGCCAGACCATCAGGGTGATCCACTGAAACGTATAGAAAGAAAAACAAAGGGACAGCACGACAGGGCCAACGGACGTCAAGACCGTCCGAACGGTTTGTCCAAGACTTTGCCGGATTGTCCTTCTCGCCGGTGCGGGGGCGTCAATGCGAAGCAAAAGGAGGGCCCAGAGCAGGCTGATGCCGGCCACGAGTTGAAAAAGCCCCTGCCACCCCAAAGCCTCGAGCAAAATAGGCGAGGCCAAAATCATCAGGGCGCTGCCGGCGGGCATGTAGGTGCTCCAGAGCCCAAGGGTTAGTTTAAGGTCCTCATTTGCGGTGGCTTGGGCGATCAAAACGCCCCCGGAGGTGGCGGCGGCCAGAAATCCACCTCCCTCAATGGCGCGTGCGGCCAGCAATGCCGAGCCGGTTTCGGCGAAACTCCCGGCAAGGCTGCCTAGAGCAAGAAGGATCAAACCCAGGGAGAGAATACGTCGGGCCCCGAACGAATCGGTCAACAGGCCGGCGAAAAGGCCGAAGACCAAGCCGATCAAACTAAAAACCGAGACCGCCCAACCGGCCTGAACGAGCGTCAGTTGGAGGTCGTCCCGAATTGTCGGAAGGGAAGGGGGCATTTTGCCGAAATGCGAAGCGGCGAGAATGCCGCCGCCTAGAGCCAGGAGGATAACCGGCCAACGGGTAGAGGTGTTCATGGAGGCTATTCAGACCTGCTGAAGGGAAGGGTGAAACAAAAAGCCGAACCGACTCCCGGCTCGCTTTCCACCCAAATATGGCCATTCAGGTGTTCGATAATTTTTTGCGAGATGGCGAGGCCGAGCCCGACGCCCATGGGGTTGCCGCGTTCTTTTTGGCCAGCTTGGTAAAACCGGTCGAAAATCCGCTCCTGATCTTCCTTGGCTATGCCGGGGCCATTGTCGGCAACGGTGACCTGAGCGCCGTGTTCGGTCTTGGAAACGGAGATCGTCAAAGTGCCGCCGCTTTCCTCCATGACTTTTTGGGCGTTGGACAACAGGTTGATGATCACTTGAAGGATTTTATCCTTGTCGCCTAAAACCAAAGGCAGGCCGGGGGCCAAATTAAGGCTTAACCCGATCCGGCTTTTCTCTAAAAGCTGCTCCACGCGCCGGGTCCCGTCAAGCACCAGCTCGGGAAGATCGAAAGCTTCAATGTTCCAGTCCAGCCTTTGTGATTCCAGCTTCGCCAAGTCCAGAACCTGATTGACCAGCCGGGTGAGACGATCCCCTTCCTTGACGACGATAT
>Ga0209475_10003073_pt1 | contig 15850 bp, 16 predicted proteins | sample tdDd471_FD_187128 | JGI IMG/M metagenome (GOLD analysis project Ga0209475, IMG submission 187128) | Marine sediment microbial communities from the Atlantic coast under amendment with organic carbon and nitrate - tdDd47.1 (SPAdes)... | ecosystem: Environmental > Aquatic > Marine > Coastal >... | reverse complement strand
GGAAGAGGAATACCTCGCCCGGCGCTTCTTCCGTTCCTGCCAGCAGCGAGCCAATCATCACGGCGTTGGCTCCAGCGGCGATCGCCTTCGCCACGTCGCCCGAGAACTTGATGCCGCCGTCGGCAATTAACGGCACGCCTGCTTTCTTGGCGGCTTTCATGCATTCGACGATCGCGGTAAATTGGGGCACGCCAACGCCGGCGACCATCCGGGTGGTGCAGATGCTGCCCGGACCAATGCCGACTTTAACCGCGTCGGCGCCGGCGTCGATCAAGGCTTGAGCGGCGTCGGCGGTAGCGATGTTGCCAGCGATAATCTGGATTTGGTTGGAGAGCTTTTTGATTTCCCGAACCGCCTTCATCACTCCGGCGGAATGGCCGTGCGCCGTATCGACGACCAGCACATCGACGCCCATGGCAATCAAGGCTTCGGCCCGCGTGACTCCATCGGGGCCAACGCTGGTGGCGGCTGCCGCCCTAAGGCGTCCTTGGCTGTCTTTGCAGGCCAGCGGGAATTTTTCTTCTTTGATTAGGTCGTTAACCGTGATCAGGCCGATGCAGCGTCCGGCGTCATCGGTGACCAGGAGTTTTTCAATCCGGTTTTGGTGGAGCAGCTTTTTGGCTTCTTCGCGGCTGACCCCTTCCTTGACCGAGACCAGATTGTCTTTTGTCATCAACTCGGCGACAGGCTGGGCGGGGTTCTGGGCAAACCGCATATCCCGGTTTGTGATGATGCCGACCAGCTTGCCCGTGTCGCGTTCGACAACCGGGAAGCCCGAGAAGTGGTTCTGGGCCAAGAGTTCCAAGACGTCGCCCAAGGTGTTGTCCGGATGAACCGCCAGGGGGTCGACCACCATACCGGATTCGAACTTTTTAACCTTACGGACTTCCGCCGCCTGTTCATCGATTGAGAGGTTTTTGTGGATCACCCCGATGCCGCCGCACTGGGCCATGGCGATGGCCAAATTGGCTTCGGTCACCGTGTCCATGGCGGCGGACACCAGCGGGATATTAAGCTCGATTTCTCGGGTCAAAGACGTGCGCGTATCGGCCTGTGCGGGAAGAACGCTCGATTCGGCCGGGAGCAGCAGAACGTCGTCGAAGGTCAGGGCCTCAAGAATTTCCATGCCACCTCCTATGGCCTGCTCATACGGCAGGGCTTAAAGAACGAAGTTGGCGCGCTTTATATACACAGTTTGAGCGCTACTTCCATAGGAAAAGGGCTGTCGGGACTGTTTCTCTTCGGGAAGTCCAAATCGGGCTTTTCCCTCGATGCTTTACGTCTCGCCGCGATATCCCGAAGCGACAACGTAGGATTCCGCTGAATCGGGGCGGCTGGCAGGGGGTTTGGCGTGTTTGACGACCTTGAACCGGCGCTTCATGTCGGCCAGGAGGGTGTTTTCCGTGCCGCCCTTGAAAACCTTGGCGATAAACACGCCTTCAGGAGCAAGGATTTCGTAGGCGAATTCGAGAGCGGCTTCGACCAGTCCCATGATTCGCAAATGGTCGGTTGGCGGATGACCGGTGGCAGGCGAGGCCATGTCGGACAGCACCACGTCGACCGGACCGCCAAGTGCCTGTTTGATCCGCTCGGGCGCTTCCGGGTCCATGAAATCCATGTGAATAATCTTGGCGCCGGGCAGCGGTTCCATTTCCGAAATATCGAGCCCGACGACCTGGGTTTCGTCTTCATCGGTGGCGCCAACCTTTTCGACAACCACTTGCGTCCAGCCGCCGGGGGCCGCGCCAAGATCCAGGACCCGCTTTCCTTTTTTCAAGAAGTGGAATTTCTCGTCCAGTTCGATCAGCTTGAATGCGGCGCGAGAGCGGTATCCGAGTTTTTTCGCTTCAAGCACATAGGGGTCGTTTAACTGGCGTTGCAGCCAGCGGGTGGAAGACAGTTTGCGGCCACGGGCGGTCTTTACCTTCACATGGAGATTCCGCGAGCCGCTGCCTTTGCGGCCGCCTTGCGAACCACCCCGTCCTTGTCCCGATTTTTCCGCCATTAGTTTGCCGCCTGTCTCTTTCGTGTTTCTGCGGAGGCCTGTCTGTCACGGCGGTCGGCGAAAATCAACTCGTTGATGATTCCTTCGCGAATGCCCCGATCCGCAATCCGCAAATTTCCGACCGGCCAAAGTTCGCAAACCGCTTCTAGGATTGCGCATCCCGGAACGACGAGGTCTGCCCGGCTGGGCCCGATGCAGGGATTGGCCGCCCTGTCGTGAAAGTCCGTGTCGGCCAGTTCGCGGCAAACCCGTTTGACGTCGTAAAAGTTCATGCTCAGGCCGTCGACTTTGGAGCGGACGTAATGGGGGAGTTTTAGATAGGCCGCGCCCAACGTGGTCACCGTGCCCGATGTGCCAAGCATTTGAACCTGGTTTTTAGCAATCAACTCGCCGATCCGGTTGGCTTTTTCAAAGGGAGCGAACTGCCGTTTTATTTCTTCGGTCATTTGCCGATAGGTCGCGGGCGCGATTCTGTCGCCGCCGTATTTTTCGCAAAAGGTCACCACGCCTTCGCAGAGCGACATGACGTCGCGGACCTTTGGGGTGGTCCGGTCGGCGAGGTCGACCCAGGCAACCTCGGTGCTGCCGCCGCCGATATCGAAAACGATGGCATTGGCCGGTTCGGCGGCAAGAAGTGGGGCGCATCCGGCGAGCGTGAGGCGGGCTTCCTCCTCAGGCGGAATGATTTCCACACTCAGACCGGTCTCGTCGATGACTTTTTCGAGGAACCCTTTGCAATTGGCGGCGCTTCTGCAGGCCGCCGTCGCGACGTTGCGGGACGCCCGCACGTTGTGATGGCGCATTTTGTCGGCGCAGATCGCTAGGGCTTCAACGGTCCGCTCCACGGCGGTTTCGCACAGGTTGCCGCTTTCGGTGACGTCTTGCCCCAGCCTAACGGTGCGCGAGAAGGAATCGATGACCCTGAAGCCGTTGCGCGTCGGGACGGCAATCAGCATCCGGCAATTGTGCGTGCCGAGGTCAATGGCGGCAAAGGTTGGTTTTTGCCCGCCGTTTCCACCGCGTTTGTGTGTCCAGTGTCGACCGTTGCGCCGCATGGCTGGCCCATCGTCCTTTTGTTTTTCTGTTGAGCTTCGTATGTTGCGAAGCCGTCATCATTGATACCCGATTTATCCGGGAGAGACAAAACTAAGGTGAAAGCGACCATTTTTTTGACTTGGCGCGCCGCAGTCACTGCGCTATATCCTCGCCACCAATCCAGATGGGGTGTCGCCAAGCGGTAAGGCAACGGATTCTGATTCCGTCATGCGCAGGTTCGAATCCTGCCACCCCAGCCATTTTTGAACGGGAGCCTTAGAAAACTCTAGGGCTCCCGTTTCGTCTCTCGCCGCCGTTTTGCGGCCTCAAAAGGGGGCTTAATAGATTTTTTAGATATTTCGCTTATTTCGTTTATTGCGTTTGTTGCGCTGCAGTGATAGAAATGAAAGAAAACAGGCTGTGGTTTGGAAGGGGTTCTCCTATGGCAAAAGTTCGCGAAATAGAGCATCCGACAAGAGAAGATTCAGAAGCTGCAAAGGATCTTATGCATTTGATCGAGGCTCGTTTGAGCTTGGGGCAAGGCCTTAAGGTTCGTATTGCCGACGAACAGGAAGAGAATCATGAAGTAGCTCTTCCGACGGGTATTACGCGTCTTTTAGTGCATATTTTTGCTGAAATTTCTGAGGGGCGTACAGTCAAGATCGTTCCTGAGAATTCGACACTGACGACTCAGGAAGCCGCAGAACTACTCAATGTTTCTCGACCCTATCTCGTTTCGCTGCTTGAGGAAGACAAAATTAAGTACTTCAAGGTCGGAACCCATCGCCGCATCCGCTTTACGGATCTCATGGCTTACAAGGAAGAGCGTGACGCAACAGGCAAGGTGGCTCTCGACGAAATGGTCGAGGCGTCGGAGGATCTGATGGAGTATTAAATTGGCATACACCGCAATCTTCGACGCTTGTGTTCTATACCCTTTTCATTCGAGGGACATCTTGATGAGTTTGGCAACCACCGGGTTGTTTCATGCGCGATGGACCGACCAGATTCATGATGAATGGATGCGGAATCTTGCCAAAGATAATCCAGGTCTATCAAGTGAGAAAATTGAACGGGTTAGGGATCTGATGAACAATGCTGTTGAGGATTGCTTGGTTGAAGGCCACGAAAACCTAATTTCATGCCTTGACCTGCCTGACCCTGATGACCGGCATGTGCTCGCCGCTGCTATTCGTTGTAATGCAGACGTTATCGTCACGTTCAATCTTAAGGATTTTCCGAAGGACAAGTTGGCCCCCTACGGAATCGCTGTTCAGACGCCTGATGAGTTTGTATACCATCAATTAGATTTGCCAAATGATAATGGGCGCGTCCTTGAGGCAATCCGTGCTGCTCGCCTGCGAAAAAAGAAGCCTCCCTACGCGACCAAGGATTACCTTGATGTGCTAGAGGAGAAGGGCTTTGTGCGGACTGTTGTAGAGCTTCGGCAGTATACCTGGGCTCTCTAAAGAGGCTATTGACGGTGTGACACTTTCAGCTCGCGTGACGATACGCGATGCCCTATATCCGTTAGGGTTTTCCGCGGCTTTGGGGGAATGGCTGCGAATCCTGCCACCCCAGCCATCAAAGAGGGTCCTAGCCGGCGCCCTTTTCTTTTGGCCTGCGTTGCCATGGTTTGCGAACGGTGCTAGGCCTATGGTCGCAATTCGGTCTGGGGGGCGTGGGGCGGCCATGAAAAAAGGGCGGCGGCAAAGAAATAAATTAAAAGATGCGTTGATTGCCGGGACGGTATGTCTCGTTGCCATCGGTAGTATCTTGTATTTTGTGCCCCGGTTTTTGTCAGGCGACAAAGAAGCGGGAGGGCGCATCGTCCGTATTGAACCGGTCAATATCCAGATTGGTTCCTCCGGTACGGGGCATCGCGAAACGCTTCGCCTTTCCGTCCGTATCGGCGTTTCGGGCGTTCGCGATACCGAAGCCGTTTGCCGTTTTGCCCCGCATGTGATCGAGCGGATTCAGGGCTATATCCGGAAAGAAACCGGTAAAGACGCCGTAAGTTTGGACGCCGTGGTCAAGAATGCCGAGCAAGAGGCGCAAGAAGAACTGATTGGTCATATCGGAGCAGCCAAAGTGCTGTCTCTTCGGCTCGTCAAAGGCGAGCAGACGGCCGAGGGGGTCCGGTTCCCGAAGCCGTTGCCCAATACCGTTACCTGTGGAATGTAAAACCGAAGCCGTTCCTATTCGGGCGATTTCCTCCTTTAGCTTGACGCCTGCGCTGCAATGGGTAAGACAGTGCATAACCAGTCAGTACTCTATTTTTAAAGTGAGCCGGATATGAGCGACGCCGTCGAAAAAACCGAAGAAGAAGGTCCCGTCGATTTCGTCCGCGCCATCGTGCGCGACGACATTGAGGCTGGGCGCGTGCAATCGGTCGTGACCCGGTTTCCGCCGGAACCGAACGGTTATCTTCATATCGGCCACGCTAAGTCCATTTGCCTCAATTTTTCATTGGCCCAGGAGTTCGGCGGCAAGTGCCACCTACGCATGGACGACACCAACCCGGCAAAAGAGGAAATGGAATATATCGAGGCCATCAAGGAAGACGTCCGGTGGTTGGGCTTCGATTGGGGCGAAAACCTTTTTTATGCCTCGGATTATTTCGAGCAGCTTTACCTGTGGGCCGAACATCTGATTGAGCAGGGCAAGGCTTACGTTTGCGAGTTGAACGCCGAGCAGATGCGTGAATACCGTGGGACGCTGACCGAACCCGGAAAGGAAAGTCCTTACCGCAATCGGTCGGTTGAGGAGAACCTCGATCTGTTCCGACGGATGCGGGCCGGTGAGTTCAAGGAAGGCTCGAAGGTTTTACGGGCGAAGATCGACATGGCGGCGGGCAATATCAATATGCGCGACCCGGTGATGTATCGGATCATCCACGCGGCGCACCCGAGAACCGGAGACGCTTGGCATATTTATCCCAGCTACGATTTCGCTCACGGTCAGTCGGATGCGATCGAAGGGATAACCCATTCGATTTGCACCTTGGAATTTGCCGATCACCGGCCGCTTTACGACTGGTTTATCGAAAATTTGCCGGTGCCGGCGCGGCCCCGCCAGTATGAGTTCGGGCGTTTGAACCTCAACTACACGGTTCTCTCCAAGCGGCGGCTGATCCAGTTGGTGACCGAAAAGCATGTCCATGGTTGGGACGACCCGCGTATGCCGACGGTTTCGGGTATCCGCCGCCGGGGCGTGCCGCCGGAAGCCATCCGCGAATTTGCGCGTCGGATCGGGGTGACCAAATCGGACGGGGTGGTCGAGATGTCCTATCTCGATTTTTGCACCCGCGAGTTTCTCAATAAGAACGCTTTGCGCCGGATGGCCGTTCTCGACCCCTTGAAGGTGGTGATCGAGAACTACCCGGAAGGGCAGAGCGAAGAGCTTGATGCGGTCAACAATCCGGAAGACGAAGGGGCGGGCGTCCGCAAGGTGCCGTTCTCAAAGACGCTCTACATCGAGCGCGAAGATTTCATGGAAGATCCGCCCAAGAAGTTCTTCCGTCTGGCGCCGGGCCGCGAGGTGCGGTTGCGCTACGCCTATTACGTAACCTGCACGGACGTCGTCAAAGACGAGTCCGGGGAAATCGTAGAGTTGCGCTGTACCTATGATCCGGCCACCAAGGGCGGCGACTCGCCCGACGGACGGAAGGTCAAGGCGACCCTGCATTGGGTGTCCGCCGACCATGCCGTTCCCGCTGAAGTGCGCCTCTACGACCACCTGTTTAAAGAAGAAGAGCCCGGAAAAAACGGCGATTATTTGGACGATCTTAATCCGGACTCTCTCAAGGTCGTGGAAACCTGCTACCTGGAACCGGCGTTGGCTGAAGCCAAGACGGGCGAGACGGTGCAGTTCGAACGGTTGGGCTATTTCTGCAAGGACAAAGAGTCGTCGGGGGACAAGCCGGTCTTCAACCGGACCGTTGCTCTGCGCGACAGTTGGGCCAAAGCCAAGAAAAACGGATAGGGGTTACGGACTAACCCTGAACAGCAGGACGATCGTATTGCCGTTCTCGCCGTATTCCATGGCGATTGAACCCTTGTGCTCTTCCTTGACGATTTGCTCGACGTTGATGTCCATTTCGGCGCCCGGTCCCATGGTGCCTTTCAGAATGCTTGCCATGGCGGCCTGATTGAGAGGGGCGCCGTTGTCGGCAACGGTGAGGCGTATGCCGTCCGCGTGGTAGCGGCCCGTTAAACGGATTTGCCCCAACTCAGTCCCATTCGAGGTTTTCCGGCTGGCTGTCATGTCGGCGCTGTTGAGAATCAGAACCTCCAATGCCTCGCTGAGTTTTTTGGCGTTGCAAACCAGCTTGGGCATCCCATTGTCCACCTCGATGGTGACGTTGGCCACCGAAGACCAGCGGGGTTTGGTGGCTTCGGCCGTTTTGACTAGGAGGCGGTGAATATCGGTTGGGGCCTTTTCTTCCTTGGGGGCGTCGCCCGTCCATGTCGCTTTTTGTTGGCTGACGTCGATAATCCATCCGAAGAAGCAGGGGTGGCCTTGAAAATCAGCTCGGCGTAGGGTGATGAGGCCGGGAAACGGCGTGCCGTCCTTGTGGACCAAGGTCGCCTCGACGTTTTCCACGTCGTCATCGGCGAGGCACCGGTCGAGCAGCGCTTGGCGCTCCATTGGGTCGGCATAGAGATCGCGTCCGCGCATAGAGAGAAGTTCAGCGAGAGAGTAGCCGTGAAGCGCCGAAACCCGTTGGTTGGCGAAAGCGATATGTCCGTCGCTTTGCCGGGTGACCAGAAAGCCGGCCGGGGTCGCCTCGACAATATTGCGTAAGAAGGCCTCGGCGCGGACTTTTTCGGTAATGTCGGTATAGGTGGCGATGAAGCCGCCGGAGGGAAGCGGGTTGCCGTCCACCTGGATCACCGTGCCGTCGGGTCGGGTCCGGCGGTAGCTGTGATGGGTTGGGTTGCGCGCCTTTTCGATGCGCTCCTTGACCTGTTGATCGATATCGCCCGGACCGTATTCGCCACGCTGGGCGTTGTAGCGGATCAGATCTTCGAACCGGGCACCCTGAAAGACCATGTCTTTTGGGAATTCCAGCAGCTCGATAAAGTGTTCGTTGAACAGCATCAGGTTCAGATTGCTGTCGTAGACGCTCACACCTTGGTCCAGGTGATGGAGCGCCTCTTGTGCGATTTCCCGCAAACCCACCGTTTCGTTCATCCGTTTCTCGCCGTCAGATATGGCCTCGACCAGCGTTTTTCGCCTGTTTTAATTTTTGATGACATTTTTCTTACTGCAGTTGGACGGGAAGGCCAAGGACTTCTGAAAGGCGCGTTAGGGTCAGGGCCCTAGGCTAGAACGTCGACGAGGGCTTTTGTGATCCCTTCGTTTTCCGGGGCGTATTGGAGTAACTGCTTGTAGCGGAACCGGATATTTTTGGCGGCTTCAATTTGGGCGTCGGATAGGAACTGTGTTCGCTCCGCCGCCGTTTGGGCTTCCTGTAGGTCGAGTAGGGCGGCACGGGTGGTGCCGTCCACGGAATCGTTGATCGCTTGAGAGCGCGTTTGCGCTCGGTTGTCGTGATACTGGGCGGCCGCCAACTCACCTTTTAGGCGGGCAATGTGCAGATCGACGGTGACTTTTGCTGAATTGATATCCTCGTATGCCCGGGTCCGTCCGTCCGCAGTCAGCATGTTTTCATAGGCCCAGGCATCCAATATGCCCAGGCCTTCGGTGACGATGGTGCCTGAGAATTGCTGGGCGTCGGAGGTTTCGAAATCTATGGTGAAGGTAACGTCGGTTCCGGAAATGGAGTCGAGTCTCAAGCCGCCGTTGATGGTGGTGAAAACCCCGGTTTCGGCTCCTGTGCCGACTTCATGCTGGCGGAGGAAGTAACCGCCATAGTCCGTGTCGCGCCGCCATTCATAGAGGCCGCCGTCCTGTTCGATGACGTAGTCGGTACCGAGGAAGGTGTCGTCGACCGTTTCCGTCGCCTGATAAATGTCGGTAACGTACTTTAGGCCGGATTCATCGGCGTCGCCGATCAGATTGACGTAACGCCCCCGGTTTTCCGCCGTACTATTGATTCCCTTGATGTAAGAATCGAAAATAGCCGCATGGGAATCTTCGCTGATCGTGTCGCCGTACTGAGCTTTGAAGGTCGCGCTGATCAGCTCTTCCAGCTTCGACCTAATGGTTTGCGCCCGGGTGACCGTGTTGCCGAGATTGTCGATAACGTCTTCCAGGCCTTCACGGACGTGGTCCCAGCGGTCGAGTTCGCGGTTGAGGATGTTGATTTTGGAATCGGCGTCGGCGGCAATGACCTTGTGTTTTAAAGCAAGGTCGTTCGCGTTGTGGCTCCCTATTTGGAACCGCAATTGTTCCCGCGCCAAATCGGCAAAGGCAATGGTCGATAGAATTGTCATCTAAGGCGCCTTCTGCCCGATCGTCCATTCTGACTGCCCGACTCTTCTTGAGTCGTTAACGTTCTATTAACTTTTAAGATATCATGAGTTTTATGAAAATCCAAACTTCACCACGATTGAGGCCGCCAATGAACGGACAGAAAATGGGGCTTGATAAAATCCAGGCCCGGCTGAACGAGATCAGTCAGGAAATGGTTCAAATTATCCGGCAATACGGATTGACCGCCCAATCGCCTCTTGAGGTCATCGCCGACGCACGAAAAAACATAACGGAAACCGACGATTACATCCGGTTTCTCGAACTCTCCCTGGAAGGGCGAATTCTCGGTGAAATCGGCGATGCAATGATCAAACGCAACAACTAGTAAAGCGGCGGCTCTATTTCCTTATTTGAAAAGTATGATGAAAATTGATTTTTATCATATCGTTGGGCACACTCCCTCCGTCTTTACTTAAGCGCTCCTGTCGTGCGACGGCTGCATAATAGGTCTCCAATTGGTAAACCTATTTTAGGACGAGACCGTTTCATAAAAAAAGCCGGACGCTTGGCCCGGCTTTTTTATTGACCAGAAGGGTGTTCTATTTCATGGCGTTTGGCTTAAACAGTACTTCGCCGTTGATCTTGAAGGCGCCGATGGCCGCCTGACCTTTCTGTGAGATCAACCAGTCGATGAACTTTTGTCCTTCGGCGGTTTTCACATGCGGATGCTTTTGGGCATTGACCAAAATCACACCGTAGGGGTTCATCAGGCGGGCGTCGCCTTCGCTGACGACTTGCAGGTTGTCTTTGTTCTTAAAGCTTAGCCAGGTGCCCCGGTCGGCCAGGGCATAACCGCCCATGGCGGCAGCGGTGTTGAGCGTCGCGCCCATGCCGGAACCGGTTTCGCGATACCATTTGCCGGAATCTTTCACCGGATCGATTTGGGCGGCTTTCCACAGAGATTTTTCCCGTTTATGGGTGCCGGAATCGTCGCCCCGAGAAACGAACGGCGCTTTGGCTTTGGCGATCATGGTAATCGCCTTGGCGACGTCTTTTTCGCCTGCGATGCCGGCCGGGTCGTTCTTCGGACCGACGATAACGAAATCGTTGACCATAACGTCGAACCGTTTAACCCCGAAGCCGTCGGCAACGAATTTTTCTTCCGACGGACGGTGGTGGACGAACAGCACGTCGGCGTCTCCGGCTTTGGCCAAGCGGATCGCCTTGCCGGTTCCCACGGCCACCACCCGAACGTCAACGCCCGACTCCTTGGTGAACTGCGGCAGGATGTCTTCAAACAAGCCGGAGTTGGCGGTGGACGTGGTTGAGGCGACGGTAATGAACGGCTTTTCCGCGAGAGCCATGGTGCCGGTCAGAACGACGGCAGCTAGGGCGGGTGCCATCAAGCCGAGTGCGCGTTTGACAAATTTCATGTTGGGGGTACCTCTCTGTCAAAAAAATGTTTGGAGTGCGAACATTCTTAGTTGGCCGGATACGCTATGTCAAAAAGATCATAACGATTGAAGGGACGTATTGGCTACTGTACTTTTGGCTGGGGAGGGGGAAATGCCGAAACGCAAGGTAAAAACCGCAGTCGAACAACCGGAATTACGCTTTAAAGTACGCATCGGCACGGATGCGTTGGGGCCCGGTAAAATCAGGCTGTTGCAACAGATTGAGCAAAGCGGCTCGATTTCGGGAGCCGCACGAGCCTGTGGGATGAATTACCGCCGGGCGCAGTACCTGCTGGAAACGCTCAATCAGGCGGTGGGTGCTCCGGTGGTCGAAACGGTCGTCGGTGGCCCTAAGGGAGGCGGTGCTCAATTGACCGACAGCGGTCGGCGGCTGATTGATGCGTTTCAAGCCTTGGAGCAGGCGGTAAAAAAAGCGGCCTCGGACCCTTTGGCAAATTTGGCTGAAATTGTAGCGCCGTAATTTTTTGAAAAGTGTGTCGAAAGGTTAACCGCCGGTCACGTTCATGTGGCGGGCGAGCGCCGGCTCCTTGTGGCTGTCATCGATGACGAACTCATGGCCTTGTGGCTTGCGACCGATCGCCTTGTCGATAACCTCAAGCAGCGGACCATCTGATTCGCTTTGCCGTACCGGTGCGCGCAGGTCCACATGGTCGTCCTGTCCTAAGCACATATAGAGCCGCCCTGTGCAGGTCAGGCGTACCCGGTTGCAGGTTTCGCAGAAGTGTTCGGTCAAGGGGGTGATAAACCCGACCCGCTGTCCCGTTTCGGCCACATCGACATACTTGGACGGTCCGCCCGTATTGTGGTCGCTATCGCTGAAGGTCCAGTGTTTTTCCAGATCCTTGCGAACGTCCATCAGCGGCAAATACTGATCGCTCCGGTCGCCGCCGATTTCGCCCAGCGGCATGGTTTCGATCAGGGTCAGATCGAGCTTTTGTTCGCCGCACCAGGAGATGAGCCGGTCGAATTCGCTGTCGTTGAAACCTTTAAGAGCGACGGTGTTGATCTTGATTTTGAGGCCTGCATCTTGAGCGGCCTTGATGCCGTCCATCACTTTTTCAATGACCCCGAAACGGGTGATATCGGAAAATTTCACCGGATCCAGGGTGTCGAGCGAAATGTTGATGCGCCGTACACCGTAATCGACCAACTGCTTGGCATACTTTGGCAGTTGGGTGCCGTTGCTGGTCAGGGTCAGCTCGTTCAAAGCCCCGCTGTCGAGGTGCCGGGACAAATTTTCAAACAGCGACATGATGCCATTGCGGACCAGCGGTTCGCCGCCGGTGATGCGGATTTTTTTGACGCCCCGGTTAATGAAGGCGGAACAGATGCGGTCCAACTCTTCCAGGCTCAAGACCTCGTCGCGCGGCAGGAACTGCATGTCTTCCGCCATGCAGTATTGGCACCGGAAATCGCATTTATCGGTGACGGAAACCCGAAGGTAGGTGATGGTGCGGCCAAACGGATCAAGCATAGTTTTCGATTAAGGCTTTTTGGACCTCCAAATCAAGCATTATATTCGGTCGGATATAACGCTTTTCGTTGCTACTCGGCGTGATGGCGTTCCGAGGGGGGCTGCAATTCCTTGCGTTTCCACCATAGCAGATCGCCTTTTAAGAAGGCTTGAGCTAGATCGTTTTTAGGTCCGGCAAAGAATGCATCGGCGTCAGCTCTTTCCAAGATGCGGCCCCGGTGGAGGAAAAGGACCTCGTCGGCCAATCGTTTGGCTTGCCCCAGATCATGGGTCGTCATGATGATCTTGGTGCCCGCCGCTTTGAAAGTATCAATAGCTTCTTCGATTGAGTGGGTGGCCGCAGGGTCCAGGCTGGCGGTCGGCTCGTCGAGAAAAAGTACTTGCGGGCGGAGCGCCCAGGCTCGGGCGATGGCCAGCCGTTGTTGCTCACCGCCCGAAAGTAGCCGCGCCGGTTGATCGATAAACCGGCCCAGACCGATCATTTGCATAGCCTCAACAACTCTTTCTCGCCGCTGGTTTGCCGGAACGCCGTGAAGCTTCAGTGCATAGTCGATGTTGGCCCCGGCCGAGCGGCGCAACATCACGGGACGCTGGAAGACCATTGCTTGGCCCTTTTTGGGGTCGTCGGCATTTGCGCCTTGCCATTCGATGGTTCCTTCGGAGGGGGGTAACAGTCCGTGGCAGATGCGGAGAAACAGGCTTTTGCCTGCGCCATTGGGACCGAGTATGACCGTGGCTTTTCCGGCCTCAAGCGTAAGGGTCACGTCCTTGAGAAGTTTCTTTTCGCCAGGTTTGAACGAAATGCCTTTGACCACCAGCGGCAGGATGGAAGAGCGGTTTGTCATGCGCCCTGCCTCCTTTGAGCCACGTCTTTCAAGATTGACGCCAAAGCATTCACTCCCACGGACAACGTCACCAAAATAATCCCCAAGCCGAGAGCCAGGGGAAGGTCGCCCTTACTGACTTCGAGCGCGATGGTCGTCGTCATAACGCGGGTGACATGGTCGATGTTGCCGCCGACGATCATGACCGCCCCGACCTCGGCGCTGGCCCGGCCGAACCCGGCCAGAACGGCTGTGGTGAGGACAAAACGGGCGTCCCACAATAGGGTTTGAAGGGCCTGCAAGGTGGTCGCCCCGAGCGATCGCAGTTGTTCGTCGTATTCTTCCCAAAGGGACTCGATCACTTGGCGGGTCAGGGCCGCAATGATCGGGGTGACCAGAATGACTTGGGCGATCACCATGGCGGTGGGGGTGAACAACAGGCCGAAAACTCCGAAAGGACCTGAGCGTGAAAGCATCAGGTAGACAACGAGGCCTACGACCACCGGCGGCAGTCCCATAAGCGCATTGACCAGAATGGTTAGGCTTTTGCGTCCAGGGAACTTAAACAGCGCTAGCGCCGCGCCGATAGGCAGGCCGAAGAGCGTCGAAATCACCACCGCGCCGAGACTGACGCGTAATGACAGGAAGACGATTTCCATCAGCCCTTCATCGGCATGGGTGATGAGCGTAATGGCGGCCCCCAGGGCGGCCCAGATGTCGTTCACGCGGCCTCGCTATTCATCGGTTAGTGGTTGCGGAAAATTAGACGTGGATACGATATGATAGATTTAGCATAACGGAAAGCCTTGCACATTTCGACTTTAGTCGCCATATTGCAAAAAATAGTTCGGGTGCCGAACAATTAAGGGAAGACTTTTCAATATCGCGCATCCGGCCGGGAGACTAGGGAGAGCTTGCAATGGCGCCGAAAGATATGGTGGAGACCTACCGCCTGACCATCCGTCCCAATCCGGAAGACCCGCGCCTGACCGAAGCCGTGAGCGGAATCGACCAGGATGGGCGGCCAACCAGTATTTCCGTGGTAACCGAGCGGCCCTTGACCCTATTTCTCAACTCCCGGGAAATCGTCACCATGATGACCATCGGCGACTTCCCCGAGTATTTGGCCGTCGGCTATCTGGTCAACCAAAACATGCTGAAGGCTGGCGACCAAGTGTTGGCGGTCGAATATGATGATGACATCGATACCGTCGTCGTGCGGACCGCCCACGAAACCGATTTCGAGGATAAGCTTAAGAAAAAGACGTTGACCTCTGGCTGCGCCCAGGGAACCGTGTTCGGTGACATGATGGAACGGTTTGACGAAATTGACCTAGCCAAAGGTCCCGGCTTACCGGCATCGACATTGCAGCGCCTGCTCAAGGAGATTGGCACCACCCCGAGCCTGTATCTCAAAGCCGGAGCAATCCATGGCTGCGCCTTGTGCCGGGGCGAGGAAGTGCTGCTCTATATGGAAGATGTCGGGCGGCACAACGCGGTGGATAAGATTGCCGGGTACATGTTCCTCGAAGGCATGCAAAACGGAGAGATGGACGCGAGCGATCTGGTCTTGTACACAACGGGTCGGTTGACCAGTGAAATGGTCATCAAAACGGTGCAGATGGGAATTCCCGTTCTCGTTTCTCGCTCTGGCTTCACTGCCTGGGGTGTTGATTTGGCGCGGCAAGCGGGTTTGACCTTGGTTGGACGGGCAAAAGGCAAACGCTTCCAAGTACTCTCAGGGGCGGAGCGGATTGTCTTCGATAAAAAGGCGGACCACAGCGATGGAGAAAGAGCCGAGTGATATTGTCGGATTGCTGCTGGCGGGTGGATTGGCCCGGCGGATGGGCGGCGGCGACAAGGCTTTAAGAACACTCGGCGGACGCACGGTTCTTCAGCGAATCATCGATACGGTTTCCCCTCAGGTTTCAACGCTTTTACTAAACGCCAACGGCGATCCGGCGCGGTTCGCCGAATACGGTCTGCCGGTGGTGCCCGATGTGATCGAGGGCTTTGCCGGTCCCTTGGCTGGGGTTTTGACCGGCCTTGAGTGGATGGCGGAAAACCGGCCTGACGCTCGTTGGTTGCTGACCGTGCCTTCAGACGCGCCTTTCATGCCAAAAGATTTGGTTGTCCGGCTCAGATCGGAAATGGAGCGTAACAACGGGCACCTGGCGTGCGCCTCGACTAACGGCCGGACGCACCCGGTGGTCGGTCTTTGGCCGGTCGCCTTAAAAGACGATCTGCGTAAAGCGATGGTCGAGGAAGACATGCGCAAAATCGACCTATGGACGGCGCGCTATAATATCGTCCATGTGGATTTTTCAACCGATCCGGTTGACCCGTTCTTCAACGCCAACCGGCCCGAGGATTTTGCCGAGGCGGAAGTCCTGCTGGCGAAAGTCGAATAAGAAAAGGGCGGAGAAAATCCCCGCCCTTTGTCATCTTTATTGGATACGCTTTTAGGTGCCCAGAGCAAACATTAGCTCTTCGTAGGTCAGCCCCTTTTCCTTGCATAGATCCATCAGCATTTTCATTGAAGCGGCCATGCCGTCTTTGGGGCTTGAATGTTTTTGCTCTTCGGCCAGCAACTGCTTGTAAAGAGGGATGATCGTGCCTTCCAAAACCTGCCGATTGGGTACGCGCCGGTTTGAAT
>Ga0209475_10003072_pt1 | contig 15852 bp, 6 predicted proteins | sample tdDd471_FD_187128 | JGI IMG/M metagenome (GOLD analysis project Ga0209475, IMG submission 187128) | Marine sediment microbial communities from the Atlantic coast under amendment with organic carbon and nitrate - tdDd47.1 (SPAdes)... | ecosystem: Environmental > Aquatic > Marine > Coastal >... | reverse complement strand
TTCAACTTGATATCAAATTCAAACTGCGCGCTATGAATAGCATCCTCCATTTGGACAATCTGAGTAACCTGACCCGTTGCCGAAGGATAAGAACCGATTGAAGTTTCTACTCGCAAATAGTAATTTGCATTATCTCCTACGGTAGTTTTATATTCTCCATTATCGTCAGTTACTCCCCAGACACCAAGCGAGAAGCTGTCAGTGCTTTGCCATGCCTCCGAGAATACCAGCACTCTTGCACCGTCTACAGGAATATCATTTTCGTCTTTAACGTTTATTTTTATTGAAATGTAGTCCGAGAAAAGATCTATCACGGAATGTACCTTACCATCACCATCGGAACGAATGATACAGGCGCAGTCTTTTCCTCCGCCTTGTTGTTTGTCGTAGGAGATACCTGCATTGTCAATTCTGGTAGCCTCATCGCTCCAGTCTATTTGGTACGGTATCCATTGATCGTTCAGGTAGACGATATTCCAGACATGATCTTCGGTTGTGTTGTGGGCATTAAAAGCCGGCACCAACATTGTTTTTGAGGCTGATCCTAAAACATCCTGATCTTCTCCACAATTGCCGTAATGATTATTTGACAGGCGAACAGGCTGGTTGCCACGTTCGGGAGAACCACCCATGTGTGCGACCCTCTCAGCCACATTCATTATCAGAATTTCGCTGGCCCAGTAGCCAATTTTATCCAATGCAAAAGTATCTGCATCAAATAACCTAGTACCGGAAATGCCAGTATGCTTTTCTTTGTCCCAGACAAATTTAGTGTTTTCCATCAGCTCTGTTAGCTTCGAATAACCACCTTCGATATAGCTCTCATCTGCTTTTGTGGTGTCAGTCAGGCGGGTAGTAAATCCTCCAGGCATAACAATGCCGTCCCAGCGGTCTACTGCGTTTTGTACGGCACCATGAAATTCAAGACACAAGCCTTTGCTGATGAGATCTTCTATTACTGTTCTCTTGTCAGCAAGTGCCTGATAAAAACCTAAAGATTGATCAGATGGAATTACCAGCTTCTTTACCCGTCTGAAATTGATGGTGTCGGCTAAAGTATCCAATTCTTCTAGCTCGATGACTGAATGTGTGATATTCATCTCGTTAAGCGTATTGACTATAACAGGCTGTCCAAACGGATCCTTCTCCTTAAGCACGATTACTTCATAGCTACCGACAATGCGCCTGCCATCATTCAAATATGTCAGCATATTAACAAGCAGATCGTCGTTGCCATCTATAGCCATCTGCTCAACAGGTACAAGTGTTGCGACTACAGATTGTGCATAGTTTTTCGGATTGAACTCAATCATGATTGCTTGATTATCCGATGCTCTTTTTACCAGATTCAGTGGGCCTACTTCAAAGTCTACAAAGACGGCTTCGCTTTGGAGGGTCGAACCCGGGAAGTTTGTTCCATGCAAGTCATTAGGATCTGAAAAAACAGGATGATTTGCATAGCTTTGGGGAGGTTCTTGCTGATCCATAAAATAGCTGCGCCAGAATATACCATCCGGTTCTTCAGAATAATTGCCAGTTTCCGGATTGATCAATGACACACGTTCCCAATCCATTTTCATATTTACTACGCCATTATAATAGATCTCATACGGGATCGTGTTTTTACTGTCTTCAATATCGCCGGTGCCGAAGGAATATTCAAGTGTGGTGTGATTGTCGTCGAGTTCCACAATTTCCACGTAATCCAGTAGCTCGGCCTGTTTATAGATGTTTGAGGCATTGTCATATATCATCTGCGCATTCATGCCTGCATAGGCGAGATCCTGCGGTGTCATGTGTGATAGGCACCAGGCGATTTCATCGTCTAGTCTGTCGTCTGTATTTTCGACAAACATCGTTGCGTATGAGACAGCTTTTTCCTCGGATATTGCACCCATGCGAGCTTCAAAACCTGTGCGCCATGTTTCATCAATAGTTGATATTTTATCTATGGCTGTAATGATTTGCGGGTCCCTGTCATCTTCATCAGATGCCGGGCTTGTTTCGCCGATTGCCAATGTGCCAAGCATACCATTTAGCTTGAAAACGGCTGCTGTTTTCCTGTTTACTCTAACTTTAAAATCCAAATCCGAGGTGCTCTCATAATCAGGCAGCTCGAGTTCGTTTTGTTCCAGCTTTTCCAGTTTTACAGGTTTTTCAGCCTGCTGTGTAACACTTGGCAGATATTCGCCGTTCCACTTATAATGAACTTGTGATGCTGGTGTGGTGGAATGTCTTACAGAATCCGTAAAATTATTAGCAAGAACCAAACCTAATGAAGCAAATACAAACAAAACAGCAGTCCAAAACGAAAATACTTTCTTGTATGACATATAAACCTCTATTGAATTGAATTGAACAACGGACTCGTGAAACATATCACAGGCCGGGTGTTCAAGTAAAGCCCCCAAATTTATTGCTATAATTTGATGCTTTGTTTATGGATCTACGCAGTAATAGCCAAAGGCTTCACCGCTGTATTCGCATATTTGGGCACATGGTTCGCAGTGACGCATTTTAATGGCACCATCTTCACACCAGACGGCCACATTACCTTCATCGCACTGACCTTCCATTGTGATTCCACCACAAGGGTCTGGAATGCATCTGTTTTTTAAGTCAGAGTTTTCACCGCAAACCTCATCGGTTTCTTCACAGTCTCGTTCAAGAAGAACACCGTGGTCGCACCATGTGACAACGTTTCCATTGCACTTCCCAACATCATCTATTGAGCCACAAGCGAATTCGTCTTCTACATAATTTGACAGCCATTCCATGTCGTATTGAATGTCTGAGAAATGGTCGATTCCACTGCAACTTTCGTCTCCCCATGAAACTGTGCCAATAACTTTAACGCCCTGTCCAAAGTCGTAGAATGAAGGGCCACCAGAGTCGCCAAAACATACACCGCCAACACCCATACCGTTAACCGTGAATTCGCCAGAGTTGACAGAAGCCACCTGCTCTTCTATCCACCACCTTCGGGTATTGTTTTCACCTTCTTCAATGGTGGAACCATATCCGCCATTTTGTACCATGTTGCCAATGAGGCTGTTGGTTAGAGGATCGCGGTTCATTGGGATTGTCTGCATCTCTGGCACTGTTTCGGAAACATTATCTTCCAGAATTAAAACAGCATTGTCATGTGCTGCAGGTACCCAGCTTGTTTTGTTGTATTTAGGGTTCGAATGGAAAGCTTTGACATTTAACAAGATATCCGGAGACTCAACATTTTGCCCTATGGCAAATTTAATTGAACTTGCACTTGGTACATCTTCCATGCAGTGTGCGGCTGTTAAAACCACATCTTGCGAAACTACTGTTCCGGTGCAGAAGTTTGTCCAGCTACCGTTCCATGCCTGATATACCAAAGCTCCCATGGCCAGTTGCTGGGCATCTGTGATTCCGAACAGTTTTGGATCTTTTGTGCCATTGTATACTTTTTGCACAGGCACTACCATGGGTGGTTTTTCAGAATCACCTACACCACACATGCTTAGATCAAACTCTTCTTCCGCATCTTGCTGTTCTACCTCAGCTTGCTCCGAAAAATCACCATCAACCACTACGTCATCAATATCGCCGTCTGGATAAATTGTATCACCATCTGGATTGGTGATGTTATCTGTGTCGCCATCTGTGCCGATGTTTGTGGATGTTCCTGTGCAGGCGGCTGTAATACAAAGTATGCAGATTGTTGCCAGCGTGAAAAGAGAAAATAGATTGCGCATGTTACAGCTCTCCAATGTTTATTTTGATCCGGTAAAGTCAACCAAGAAATCGTCCCATGTTGTGCGGTCGCTCCATACTGCACCATCACCACGGTAGTTAGAATTAAATGAACCGCCTTTAGATGGGAAGTAAATTGAAAGTCCGTATGAATCCGGGTGAGATGATGCTTGATTCTTGTTGTAGGCAATTGTGATATCCAGCTGATTAAGTAAACTTTGAGCAGCAGATTCTATGTCTCCTGGAACTGAAGACCACTGTGTCAACAAGTGTGCAAAGTGATACAAATCTCTAAATGAGTTTGTGTAATTGAACTTCTGTGTTTGGGATCTGATGTTTTCTATACTTGAATATAAATCTTTATGGGCCATAAGCGCATTTGCAAGATTTGTCATTCTTGTGGCCAAAGCATCCATTGTGCCAAGGTTGGAAACTGCCAGGGTTGCATCGGAAGTGTCGTAATCGTAATACGAATCTACAATATTTTTAGATAGGTCAAGTGCTGTGGTGTTAAGTGGATCTGCCACAAGCTGTGGTAAAAATCCGTCGTATGCCCAGCCGTTTACGGGTTCAGTCTCAGATGATGCAATAAAGTAGTCGGCAAATGGGGCAGATGCCTCTGCAACTTCCCACATACCCATAAGACATGCGTCAAAACCTACAATGTCAAATTTCCGACCAAGAGCATCAACCATCTGTTGCATTGCAGAGGCGTATTCACCGTTTGAGATTGAAATCTCGTGATGCGTGCCGTGATCGTCATTTGAGAAGCCTTTGAATATCGGATGAGTATTTACTGCGGAGGATTTTTTCTCCCAACCGGCACCATGATCCCACATGATGAAAGCATTGTGACGAGACGGGTAATTTTCTACGGCCCATTTTCCAAAATCGGCCATAACCTGTGGGTCACTCATATCAATTTCGCCAAGGCTTTCTACAACATCGTAGCCACCTTCGGTAATGTAAATATCGTTTGCTTCTCCGGAATACGTGTCAAACAAGGATACTATGTGGACATAAACCGTAGAACCAGCAGTGCCCATTTCTGCTACATCCGTATGTCCATCTTCTTCAAGATTGTTGTCTGCATTAAGGAAAACGAAGAAAGACCAGGCGTTTGAATTTGGATCTTCTATACAGATGCCATTGCCATCATCAATATAACCACTTTTGCAATTACAATGATATGAATCTGGCAAATCTGCTATACACTTGGTTCTTAAACCTTCTGTGCAAAGGTCAGGCTCGCAAGGATCGTCCACACAACCTTCTTCAAACGGCACAAAGCCATCAGGGCAAACGCAATTGTAATTTTGCCAATTTGCAGTAGGAACGCATTCGGGAACACCGGGGCATGGATCGTCTGCACAAGGATCTCTTGTAAAGTCGTAGTTTAAAGTATAATTGCCAGATCTATCAAAACTGTCAGCAAACAGATAATACATTCCCGGTTGTAATATGCCTGACAAACCTGCATAGCTTTGTGAATAATCATCATTGCAAGCTGTTTCACTTGAAGAGTCGTCGCATGTAGTACGCAAATACATGACTGTATCGTAACCAGTTAATAGCATGTTGTATTTATAAGCAGCATCTAAAACAAAGGCATAGACGCGCTCTGCACCATTGTTTGTGCTGCAACTGCCAACATATTCAGAGCTTGATTCCAGATTTGAACCACTGATTGAGCCTTCGCTTAAAACTTCTAAAGGCATGGGATCATCACATGAGTCCCCCGTTGGGTTGGGATCTTCTATACAATTATCTCCATCGCTGATATAGCCGGGATCGCATCCACAAGTGTACGAGGGCAAATCTAAAATGCAGGCAGTTTTATTCACTTCTTCACATGGGTTAGGCAAGCAGGGGTTGTCAACGCAGGCACCGCTTGAGGCGTCGAAAACAAGGCCACTGCTACATGAAATTTTGATATCCAGATTAAACTCACTTGATTGGCTAAAGCCGTCTACGAACAAATAATATGTTCCAGAACTTAAGCTGGCTGAAATTTTTGAATCCAGACTTTTATTTTTGTTTTTACTGACATCATCATTGCAGGCAATCTCTGTTGTTCTATCTTCACAATCTTTTCGAAGATAAAGAACTGTATCAAATCCATAAGAGTGGAACTCAACCTGCAATGGAATATCGATGGTGAAAGTATATACCATTTCTTCACCATTGCTTTCGCCACATGTACTTGTGTAATGGTGAACTGCACCAACTGTGGTAGCGGTAATTGTGGATTGCCCAAGATCGAGTTCTACAGGATTGTAACAACTATATCCTTCAGGGCTTGTTTCTTCAACTTCGCCAGTTTCATCATCGCCGTCAACTACAGTATCAGTTTCCGCTATTTCACTGTCGTCTTCTAATTCATCATCACCATCAGCAATTTCTGTTTCAACATCACCGTCAGAGGTGTCTTCTTCAACTACATCTTCTTCCTGCTCCTCAGACTCTACCGAATCGTCTTCTGGATCCAGGTCAATGTCGCCGTCTTCCACAGTCTCTTTATCTTCATCACCATCTGTTACAGCAGGCCAATTGCAGGTAAAATCATTGTCGCCACCAATAGAAATGCAATTAGAAAACTCTTCACATGTTTCTTTGTCTGTGCAGCCATAATATTTAATTACTGATGCTTTAAGATCTTCAGGAATGCTTTCGCATCTTTGCTGGCAGGTATCTTCGCTATCGTCGTTGTAAAAGTCTGAAATTTCGCATTCTGCTATTCTTTCACAGGTCGAGATGCAGCTTTCCATGCACATTGTTGTGTTTTCGATGTCATTGTCTCCATCAATGTCACCGTCTACAGCATTTTCATCACCAGCACAACCAGACACAGTCAAAATTAGACACTGAAAAACTACTAGTATCAAAAACAATTTGAAATTGTGCATTATGTAAACTCCACTCGTGATTTATTTTACAACAGATAATAAAGGCTACTATAAATACAGTTTGAACAATCAGTAGAAGATCATCGATTCCGGCACCATACAAAACATTCGGCAGTCTACGGTATTTCTTTTGTTATTTCAATGATTTTGAGGTGATATCATACATATTTACATGACATCAGATGTCAATTCTCAAAATGATTGTGACAAACCGGGGTTTTATCTCACTTTGCTATATTTTGGACGAGACTTATGGCTTTTTGATTCAATTAAAATTTAAAGTTAAAACTCACCTTTAAGCTCTTTTTACCGGGGTCAACCTCTGGGGTGATCGCCACATCTTTCATTGGTGGGACAAAAAACAGTACAACTCCGGCTACAACAGCACCGGCTCCAACGCCCATCAAAATACCACCACCTATTCTGGAATTTCTACCGGCATTAAGCTCACTTTGTTTGTTTTCATCAGTGTCTGCCATGCTGTTTGCGTTTGAATAATGATCCTGAGCTACTGTTTCCACAAATGCACCAAATCCGGTCAGCATTGCGCCTATGACCGTGGTAAATATAGCAGGAAGGTAATCCGGTTGTTGTTCCATTATTTGACCGGGTTTTAAAGACAGGCCAGACTCCAGTTTTTCATTTATTATTGTCGTTTTTCCCGAGAACACCTCAACAACAAGTTCCTTGGTTTGAAACCCTTCCTGCACGAGTAACAATCTGTATTGACCCTGCGGCAATTCTGCTCGATACTCATTTTCCGAGACTTTAGAACCATTCAGATAAATTTCGATTGCCTTCTTGCCCTGCTGATTCTCGCAACGGACTATAAGAGTGCCATTCTGGTTTATGAATTCATGTTTTATCCTGGTGATATCATTCGGTTTTACCTCCACAGGATATGTCGCTTCAGCATAAGGTGAGAGTTGCAACACAACTCGGTGTGGGCCTTCGGTAACGTTTTGTACAACCTTGGGTGTTGTACCAACATTTTGGTTATCCAGAATTATAGTGGCACCTGATGGATCTGAATCAATGAGCAATTCGCCCTGTTTAATTATCAGGTCTGCATAGATTGTTTGAACTGTTCCTGCCTTAAACACTGCATTTCTTGCAATTTTCGGATGATTTTCTCTCTTTATTGACAGCTGAACCATGCTGTTGTCAAGGCCAGCAATACTCAAGGGGGTATGTCCTATGTAGCTTTGATCCACCTTTACAGAAGCACCCAGCGGAAAAGAAGTAATATGTACAACACCCTGATTTGCCTTGAGATTGTTTTCTAGACCAAGCAGGTTTGGTAACATGTTTACTAATATTGATGAAACAAATGAGACATCCGGCACCACCTCGACGAACTCTCTTTTATCGTCAATGTTTTTAAGAATTAGTCGAAGGTTGTATTTTCCATCTGCTCTTTGTTTTAAGTTCACTGAAATTTCGTGATTGATTTTAAGTAGTTTCTTTAATTCACTGGAACAATCATCGGGTAATGTGCAATCGATGCTCTTGTTCTTTTTGGCCCATCCAATCTGATTGGAAAATTGTTTTTTAGTGTAAATTGCAAGATTTGTGTACGTGTAAAGACTTTTTAATAATGTTTCGGTAATTTTTTTGTTTTCCGATTGCGTAAGTTCACTTTGAATCTGATGAACCAGAATTGGCAGTGGCCATTTTAATGAATTATTCTGTTCCTGAGCGCAAAGAGTGCTGCAGAAACAATTCAGGATAACAAAAACAATAACAAACATTGTGTTTTTATACATGCGTACTCTCTTGTTTTATTTATTCAAATCAGGCAGACCCGCAAAATCGAGCAAAAACTCATCCCATTTGAAACGATCTCTCCAGGGCGATTCGTCCAAAAAATAGTTTGGATGCGCCCATGTGTCATATTTTGGGAAGTATATATTAACTCCATTTGCATTTGGGTGAGAACTTTGATTTTTGTTGTAAATAATAAATTCGTTTAAAGCTGCTTCCAGGTTTGCAGCACTTGTTTTAAGGGAAGACGGCAGAGTGATATCTTCTTTCACTTTCGTGACAAAATCTTTTAAATCTTTATAAGTGTCATATCGATACACGTCCTGCGATAAATTACGATGCAGTTCAAAGGTTTGGTAGTGTTCGCTGTTTATTGTCATCAAATCTGCAAACGCCGACAATTCAATTAACAGGCTATCCATCTTTGTCAAGTCTAGCGCAGATAAGGTGCTGTTTTGATCCGATTCAAGATAATATGAATCTACAATTTCAAAAGCCAAATCTTCTGCTGATTTTTGTGGATTTGCCACAAGAGGTCGTAGAATATCGTGATAACTCCAGCCATCGTTCGGTATGGTTTCCTGGCTTGCGATGAAAATGTCTGCATAATCAGCCGATGCAATCGCAATTTCAAGCATTCCCATATAACAGGCATCAAAACCAACTATGTCTATTTTGGAACCGTGAGCATCTGTAATTTGTTCTAGAGCTTTTGAAAATTCGCCGTTTGAAATAAGAATCCCGGAGCTGCTTCCATGACTATCCTCTGAGAAGTCCTTGAATGGTGGCGTTTCTCCTGTGGAGGATTTCATCCAGCCGTTGCCGTGATCCCACATAATGAGGGCGTTTTTTCTTGCTGGATATGTATCCATGGCCCAGACACCGAAATCGGCCAGAGTCTGCCAATGACCCATGTCAATTTCGCCCAGGTTTTCAATGACTTCTACGCCTTCTTTGGTAATGTAAATTTTTCTTCCTGCACCTTCATCCTCATCGTAGGAATCGAACAGCACGACGATATGCACATCTTTGGTAGATCCTGCAAGAACCATTTCCTCAAGATCAATATAACCATTGTCTTCAAGGTTGTTGTCTGCATTAAGATATACGAAAAACCCCCATTCATTCGCATCTGGATCCGCAATGCAGGTTCCGTTGTTTTCAATGTACCCATAGTCGCATACGCAGAATGTTCCAATTGTTTCGCCAAATACCGGCTGGCAGGTGTTTTTGTGTTCCAATCCATTGCATGGGTTTGGAATACAAGGATCATCTACACATTTTGAGTTATCCTCATTGTATCCTTCTTCGCAGGTGCATTCATAAGCTGACCAGTCTTGCGATTGCTGACAAAATGTTTCGCCAGCGCATTCAATTTCCAAGCATGGATCGGTTCTTATCGTGTACTCCAGTTCAAAATCATCCCCAATGTGATATGAGTCTACTATCAGATAATATAAACCTTCTTCAAGTATGCTTGATTGATACAAAACATTTCCTTTTGCACCGTTGTTACACATGACTTCTGTGTCAGAGTCCTCGCAGTTTTGGCGGATATATATTAAGCCTTCGCCACCTGTGTAGGTTATTTGCATCATTGATGTTTCGGTTATTTCAAACATGTATACCAGATCGCCCGCTGTTGGCATGTCTTCTACACAGTTCGGTCTTTCGTCTGGCAAGGCAGTTGTAGTTGTGCCTGTAATTGTTCCTTCTGTTTCTTCCAGAAAAACTGGAGACAGGCAGCTTTCACCTGTGCTTGAGAAATCTGCTATGCACGCGTTATTGTCTTCTACTAATCCCGCGGTACATGAGCACTCATATTCTGTATCGCTAATTCTTTTACAACGGCTTTTGTATTTGTCTGTACATGGATCACTTAAACAGGGGTCAACCAGACATTTTCCCTTTAAGGTGTCGAAAGTTTTGTCTGCTGGACAAGAAAATGATGATTCAAGATAATACCTGTTACCGGAGGCCAAATAGCTATCAACAAACAGGAAATACCAACCTTGTTCAAGTTCCACATTTATGTGGGAACCGTTGCGATCTTCGTCATTATCGTTACAAGCAATTTCGCTATCGGCATCGGAACAAACAGATCGCAAATACATAACAGTGTCATAACCACTTGAGGTAAATTCTGCCTCAATGGTTTCGTCTACATAAAAGTAGTGGATGGCTTCGATCCCGTCACGAATCGCACAGCTTCCAGACGTGTTGTCTTGTGCCCCCGCCGAGAATCCATGAAAGTCTGTATTTGGGGCAAGTAAAATAGCATCGTTACAAGTTGTGCCTGCAATTTGTGTTTGCATGCAGTTGCCGTTGCCATCTATTCCAAAACCCTCATTACATAGGCATCTTGCGTTATCGTTTTCAACTATGCAGATATTTTTATTTGCATCCGAACAAAATGCATGGCTGTCGCATTGCTCGGTTTGCGCATTATATAAACCTGCAACACAAGGATCTTCATTAGGGCAATCCGGGATTTCTTTTTCGACATCTTCTTCTATGGATTCTTGCTCAACTTCATCTGATTCGGATATATCAGCATCCCCATCCAACACATCGAAATCCTGATCCAAGTCGCCATCTAGCTGATTGGAATCAGCAGAACAAGAAGTTATCAACAACAATATAGTTGTAAAAAAAATTGTGATGTTGATTTTCCTTGAAAACATTATCATGCTTAACATCTTGTAATTATTTTACTATTCCTAAAAGAATACAATGCTGAAGGATATTACGTTTTGCTTGTTAATTCAATGCTTCTTTGCTGTTTTATAAATAAAAGAGATTTTGACAAAGCCTATCATGTTAAAAAAGCTCCAGTATAACATCATCTGCAAACAATATTCCCTTATCAGAAAGACTCAAAACTCTATCCTGATCAATGTTTTTAAGTGTTATCATATTCTGTCGCAGGAGATTTTCCAGAGTTTTAGCAGGAAAAGCTTCGAAAGTCTTGCCTGTTCTGGCTATAAATTCACTCTCTTTTATTCCATCCATGCGACGTAATCCGGTCATTATCGCATCTGAAACAGCTTCGTTTGAAGATAAAACTTCTGTAAATTCTCTGGCGGAACCGCTGTTTTGGATGGAATCTATATAATCCTCAGGTTTCAATAAATTCCCATAACGAACACCGTATTTTCCCTCTGAATGTAGATACGAATGCGCTCCCGGGCCAACACTAATGTATTCGCTACCATCCCAATATAATTGGTTATGACGAGACCTTTCATTTGCTTTTGCATAATTTGAAATTTCATAATGCTCATACCCCAATTCATGCAGTTTTTTTCGGCAGAAATCGAATTGATCGGCTGACAAGCTCTCGTTAGCAGTTAATATATGCCCTGCTGATGATTGTTTTCCAAATACTGTGTCTGGCTCGATGGTCAGAAGGTATGCAGAAACATGCTCCGGTTTGTAACTATCTATTTCAAGCAGATCATTTTCCAATGTTTCCATAGTAGACGTTTTTGTTGCAAGAATGAGGTCAACACTTATGTTGTCAAAGCCTGCTTTTCTTGCATCTGTTATTGCTTGTTTGGCACCTTTGGAATCGTGTAATCGGCCTAAAAATGAAAGGTTATTATCATCGAAACTCTGAACGCCTATAGAAAGCCTGTTAATTCCTGCATTTTTCAAGCTGACAAGTTTTGCAAAATCCACGGTGGCAGGATTTACTTCCAACGTGATTTCAACTGTTTGCAGTGAATATCTGGAGTCAATCCAACTGAGAATTTTAGCAACGTTTTCAGTTTTCATCAGTGACGGTGTTCCACCACCGAAATAGACAGATTCCAGTTTGTTTGATTTTATATTTTCCAAAACATGGTCAAGTTCGCTTAAGTAGGCTTTTGTAATCTCATCGTGCAGCATTGCTTTGTCTGCATATGAGTTAAAGTCACAATACGGGCATTTGTTTAGACAATATGGCCAGTGAAAATATATTCCGAATTTACCGCTTTGTTTTTGCATCATTTCTATTGTAGGATCAGGTACTCTTGTTATTAATGCTCACTGACTTTAGCATGCTTTTGTCAATAAGATTATGATTTACTGAAATATAAGAAAATACAATGCCACAAACTAACATGAATAATATATTTTCAAAACTTATTGTTGTTACTATTTTCTTTTTACTGTCTGCGTGTTCTGGTGACTCCACATGCGATGAAGGTGAACTTTCCTGTAATGATTTAGAAAGCTCCAGCATTTGTAAAGATGGTGCGTTTGAAATGCTGGAAGATTGCTCTTCCACAAATCTTATTTGTGTTGAAGGTGAATGCATTGAACCACCACAAGCAAATTTTTCGATTCAGAAACACCAGATTTCGGAAACAACAACAATATACCTGGACTATAGCGAACCCTTGTCAGAGTATCTGATTTTTACGTATCATTTTAGCATACAAAATGAAAGTGTACCCTATTCCCTCAATTTTTCGGACAACATTGATTTGTCTACAAATGAACCTTTAAATTTTCTGAGTTCTCCCAATGATGAAACGCAGGAAAGAGCTCTGCGATATCAACGGGATTATGAAATGCGTCTTCGCGACCGCAAGCTGTGGATGGAAAACAAGCACAGGCTTACTTTGCCAAATGTCGCATTAAAAAATAAAGATTCAGCTTGCACTAAAAGCACTGATTGCCAACAAAACGAACTTTGCGAAGATGGCGAATGTAAAGACAATATCCAGATGTATTTTAATGCATGGACAATAAACACGAAGATAAATGTTTCAGTAATTGCAAAAGGCGAAAAATGTGTTTTGCTTGCAGACAACGACGACATTGGTTTTTCTCTGGAGCTATCACAAGAACATATTGAAGATTTCCTTAATGCTTGCGACAATGTTATTGTTCCACGCGCAAAAGCATTTTTCGGTGATCCGGCCAATATTTCTTCAAGCCCTGTAAATGATCCCTCCGACAGAAACAGTGACGGACTTTTGCACGTTCTATTTTCTGGAAAAGTTAATCAGGAACGAGTTTGGGGCTTTTTTAGCTCTGCGGATTATTTTGAAAACTCTGCCAACAATCCCTCTAACGAGCGAGACATGCTATATGTTTCCTTACCCGAACATGAAGGAGAAATTAACACCATAAAGGCAACAATGATTCATGAATATCAACACCTTCTGCATTTCGTTATTCATAATTACATTCCGTTTTTAAACGGGACGGAAGTTGCATACAATCCTGTATGGCTAGATGAAGCCTTCGCACATCTTGCCGAAGAAATTGGTGGTTACGGGATTGATAACGTGGAATTTGTTTCTGATATTCTAAATAGTTTTGACAACTATTCTTTAGCCTTTGGCAGTGACAATCTAAAAAAACGTGCTTTGGGCTTTCTTTTTGTACTATATCTTTTTGAGCAACATGGTGGTTTTGAGTACGGTTCGGATAATGAAATTGTCGACAAAGGTGGACCTTCCTTTTTACAAAAGATTATCTCCTCTGAATATGCGGGGTTTGACGCATTTGACTCCGTATTGTCAAAACCAATAGAAGAAATGTACTTTGACTGGCTGGTTACATTAGCCGTAGACAAGATGAACATAACCACGGATACAAAATACAATTACAATGCAATAAAAACCGACCCTGTTACCGGAAACGAAGTCGGAGTCAGCACAAACGGCGAAAGAACTGATAATGCAGGCGACACATATCAACTTACAGGCCCCAGAAACCATGAAATAGTTCTGAACCCCACCGAAGATATCGCAGATTCTCTTTCTGCGATGTATTTCAGTTTGCCGTCGTATGAAGATAAAATGTCAATAGAGGTGAATGTCTCCGACCAAGCAATCACTTTGGGTGTAATCAGAATCCATTGACTACTTTATAAAAACATTCTAGACTGCATTGCGTATAACATTATCATTCTAACTATTACTCTAAATGGTGAGGAAAGACTATGCAGTGGAAAGTAATAATGGCTCTGTTTATTTTTTGTGTATCAGTGTCTAATTTTTCATGCTCGGACGGAAATGAGAACACAGATGGAGACCTTGACCAAGTAGCTGACGGCGATATTGACATTGAAGTTGATGATGATATTGCTGAAAATGAATCTGAAGTTGAAGACGAAACAGATGGTGACACCCTGGAATCGGACACGATTGAAGATGGCGACAGCGAAAACGATACTGAAACAGAGACTCAATGGTGCGACAATCCTTTTGATATTCCTACCGAAAAATGGCAACCACAAAACACATATGTAGATGTGCCATATGTTCAGGAACAGGGTAAGTTTGTTGAAAGCGGATTGCCCGAAGGTAGTGTTAACGCCCTTACTAAAGCCAACACAGATGAAGTTTACGCAGCTACTGACAATGGAATTTTTAAAGTTGATGAAAACAGAAATGTTACAAAGCTTGATTCGTGGAATACAAAACCTTATGAATTTATTGTTTCTAACACTGAAAACCTATATGCAATTTCTGGCACTGAATTGTTTATAGGAAATGAAACAGAATCGTCAGACTCCGTAATACTTGAGGCAAATCCTTTATATCTTGGGTCAACCGGCAACAACGAAGTTTGGCTTGTTACTGATGACGGCAAATTTGGTCAAGTATCAAGCAATCCTCTTAGCGTGCAATACTATGGCGATTTCGCAGCCTTTAGTCCTAACTCGCTGTGTGTAGTTGGCACTAAAGTGTATCTCGCAGCAAACACCGGACTTTGGGAATATAATCTGGATGACAGCACCGCAACATCCCTCATAGCGAATGAGAACAATTGGCCTGCTACAAACTTAACATCTGTTGTGTGCAATGAGAACGGGCCATCCTGGGTTTCAATAAAGGATAATGGTGTTGCAAAACTCTCGGGTGATAATGTGGAGTTCTTTGATGGTTCCAAAGGGCTTCCATATATGTCTGTTAACATGATTGTCTCAGATCATAGATTGCTGTTTGTCACCGATCCCGTATCTCCAGCGGTTGAAGAAAACAAGAGAGAAATGCCTACAGGATTTGGTCTTATCACATTTGATACAGAGTCCAGTTTTTGGGACTATTATAACTCTCAGTACTGGATAAAGGATAATATTGTTAATGATACCTTAATGACAGATCCACAACACATCTTTGTTGCAACATCTACAGGGCTTAGCATTATTACTGCCACAAACATAACACTTGAAGAAAAAGCCGAAGTGCTTGATCTTGGTCAATATGAACGTCACAATCGCTTTGGAATGTTTTCAAAGTGCTTTCTGTCCGTGCCTGGAGATTTAAGTAGTTCCTATTTGGTTGATGATGACAATGATGGTCAATGGACCAATCAGTACCTTGCCTCTCAAAGTTTCCGCTACGCAGTTACCGGCTCTGAAACGGCAAAACAATATGCCGATGAAGCTGCCAATGCAATGGTTAAACTTTTAACGATAACTGGCAAAAAAGGCTTTTTTGCTCGCTCG
>Ga0209475_10003071_pt1 | contig 15853 bp, 14 predicted proteins | sample tdDd471_FD_187128 | JGI IMG/M metagenome (GOLD analysis project Ga0209475, IMG submission 187128) | Marine sediment microbial communities from the Atlantic coast under amendment with organic carbon and nitrate - tdDd47.1 (SPAdes)... | ecosystem: Environmental > Aquatic > Marine > Coastal >... | reverse complement strand
AACTATATCATATCCAACAATGTGGAATGCAATCATTATAATTCCAAAAAAGAACGATGTCAAAATTAGAGGTTCTGCTTTTTTCATTTATTAATTATTCAAGATGGTTTACCAAATTATGCCTAACGTTTTGAATATGATGCGTGCCGCATCTTGTTCAATAAGTTTTTTAGTTTACGTATTTTCAAATTTACAAATCATTTTCTGTGAAAATGAAACTGCGGCATGCATTATATTTTTTGTTAGCAACTGGGCTTTTTGCACCATGCTAATTATTAATGTTTTACCCATTTACCAATATTGATTTTCTCATTGTTTGTATCTGTAATTTTATAAAAATACACACCAGATTTTAGGAAGTCTGTACTGATGGAAGTATATGAACCAACAAATGATTCACTAATAACACGCACTCCATGCATATCGAATAATTCAAAGTGTCCTTCCAAGTTTACAACTTCAATATTTAGTTGGTTTGATCCTGGATTGGGATATACTTTACAGAATTGAACCATACTAATACTGGTATTATTACCTACCAAAGTTCCAGTACTATCTATTTTTATGATTAAAATATCCCTTTCAAGACTATCTGCATTATGCCAATCATAACGAGTTGAATAAACAATACATTCATTATCTGGGGTTAGGTATAATCCATACATATAGTAATTTGCATCACCTCCATAACGAAAAAACCAATTTTCATTTTGTGTTTCATAATTTAGATTCTTAACTACCAGCCATCTATAATCTTGTTCAAATCCACTGATAAATTCGGGACCAAAATAGGCATCATGAGTACCTCCATAACAAAGATTACCGGATGATGAATAATCAAGACCATTACAGAAATCAATAGTGTCAGGTAAATAAATATATCCTGAATCAACAGATTTTGCTTGATCATCTAATAGATAATAAGTTATATCTATATGGGAGCCTAATGCATTATCAAAATTACTTTTGCTTCCATACCCCTGTGCAGCAATTCCACCAATAAAATATTTATCGTTTTCATAGTAAGTGTTTTGATACATGTATAGCAACTGGTTAAAGTAATTTGGGAAAAACGTATTCTGAAGGGTTAGCGTAGAATCATAAATGCTAATATGAAACATATCAATGAAATGATATTTTTTTGATTCTGGTAATTGCATACAATATGCTCCTTCTAGATGCCATGAAGTATCAGTTACAGATCTTAGTAGATCACCATGTTTATTACATTCAAATAAAATAAAGTATTTATCCTCGTAACTCTGCGTTGTAATCATAGATGAAATAACAAAATTATTCTTGTCATTTATTATAATATCTGACATTATCTCAATAAGTGAAGTATCGCCAAATAATGAATAATCTATTAATTGAAAATCCATAGTATAACGATTAAAAAAGATCTGCTCATCGGAATTGTCAGGTTTAATGGCTCTACCAGAAGCATAAATAGTATCATCCAAAACCAAGACTTTCTTCGCGTTCAACAGGTATCCTTCCAACGGCTCAAACAATAATGAGTCATTGACATTTAATGAACTGTCAAGTTTAATCAGATAACAATTATATCCTTCTGTCTCGTATAATAATGAACCACTTGGAATATGCCATTCTCCAGAATGTGTTATAAAATAATGACTATCTTCATAATAAAATCCATATCGTATAATTTGATCAAGTGTGTCATTTGAAAAATAAATATCAGTTTGTGCTGAAGTTTTTCCAAAAAACAAAAAGAAAGAAATAAGCAAAATAGAATATTTCATGTGTGTTTATTGCCTTGTTGCTAACGTTTTGAATATGATGCGTGCCGCATCGTGTTCAATAAGTTTTTTAGTTTACGTATTTTCAAATTTACTAAATCATTTTCTTTGGAAAATGAAACTGCGGCATGAATTATATTTGTTGTTGTATGCCGTTTTTTATTTTTTTTTAATTTCTTATTCTAGTCTACATCAATTGCCTTTATGTCTTTTCTATCTGGCATTCTTGCTTGTTTTTTATGCAGTCTATTAACTTCTTTTGAACTTAATATTTTGTATTCTGTGAGTATAATTTGAAAGTAGTTATCAATGTCTATTTCCTCAAATAATTCAATATTTGAAAGCGAAATATTTATAGGGTTACTGACTTCATTATGCATATGTCCAATCTGGTATTTTATTTTCAAAAAAATTGAGTCAATATTATTTCCTTTATTGTTTATGTATAGCTCTGTAATTCCATCAAAATCAGAACGAGATTGATGTAATATGGAATCATTTTTCATAATACTAAAGTCGACGAAAGGTACTGCTTCATCAAGTTCAGTCACATAAGATTTGAATTGCAGAAAATATACTTGCCCTGAATTTTCAGTCTGAGAGAAAACTTGAGTTACTATTATAAAAAGAAGAAATGTTATAACACTGGTTTTTATTTTCATGAGTCTTTCATTATTCTGACTATCGTCAAATTTTGTTGCATTTATTTTGTATTCGTTTATTCATAATCCTTTCAGCTTAAAATTACCCTAAATTATCACCTTGTTTTGAGAAATTAATCTCGGTTTTCCGTGATGAAGGTAATGGCATACAACGTTTTGAATATGATGCGTGCCGCATCTTGTTCAATAAGTTTTTTAGTTTACGTATTTTCAAATTTACCAAATCATTTTCTATGAAAATGAACCTGCGGCATGAATTATATTTGTTGTTGGCGGTTCGGCCTTTTTAATTTATTATTTTTTCTTTTGTATTTGTTATCTTATTAATTCTTGGTTGTAAAAACCAAATGCCAATTGGTAAAAAAACAATAAGAAAGAATTCACTTATGTAATCTCTAAATTTTGCTTCTTTATTAAGTTCTATTGATTTTAATGTTTTCGCTGGAAATGATAAATAATGTAGAAATGCGAATACTACATATAACATTGGAATAGCTGCAAGTCCACTAAAAGTCATACCTTCTCCCTTTGAAAGAATCATTACAGTCAGATAAGTTGTTATCCAAATTAAACTGTTTAATATGAAATAATTATGATTTAATCTAATTGTATTTGGAAGATAGTCTTGTAAAAAGAGTCCAATCAAAAATGGGTATAGAAAATAGAGAACAATCCCAATATTCTTGAGAACCAATGTTACTGTGTCATTGTTCTCGATAGTGAAATTTGCAATAACAAGGCTGATTATAAGAATTATAAATATTTGCCAATGTTTTGCTTTTAATATTATTCCCATTCCGCTTGTTATTTTCTTTTAGGCTGACCGCCAACGTTTCGTGCTAAGAATAGTTGGCGGCTTAATGTCGCCTTCTATTCTATTTACAACGCATTGCGATTTTGTTTTATATATTTTTACTTATATCTGCGCTAGCCAATTTTTTTTAGCACTTGTTAGGTGCAGGTTTTCCAAAAACTTTCCTAGAAATTGCGTTTACGCAATAGGGGTTTTTGCAACTTGCACCTAACGGTTTGAATATGATGCGTGCCGCATCTTGTTCAATAAGTGTGATTGGTTTACGTATTTTCAAATTTACTAAATCATTTTCTATGAAAATGAAACTGCGGCATGCATTATATTTTTTGTTAGGGGGCGTTTTTGTTATTATCTGTTAGTAGAATTATCGGATAGAAATATTCAATAATTAGTTGAGGCATAATGCTATTATAAGACATTTGTTCAGTTTCTATTTGATTCACTAGTAATTGATGGCTCATATGAGTAATTCTGTTTGGAGTCCGGATAGTAACCTCTTTATAGGATTCTACTGAATCATTTATCATATAAACTTTCAAATCTTCAATTTCTTGAGGGGTGTAGTTAACAATATTATTACTCATGAGGCTATCAATTGACTTGTATAGATATTGAGCAGAAGTAAAGAAGATCTTGTTTCTGTCAAATTGTAAATTTGGAATAATTGTGTCCAGTCTTACAATGTTTTGTTTAATGTTTTTATGATATTGTCTTGAAATTTCAAATGAACCAGAAGCAATAGAGTCAATTGGTGATGCAAAAATGAAATGGCTTTGATTTCTATTATCTTGGAATATGTAAATAATCCTATAATTCGGAACATTATAGCCTTCAAATAGTGTTTCTCCTATTTCCATTCTCTCAATTAATATCAGATCAGTTAAATAGCTAGGATACGGCGTAGAGTTTTTGTTAATACTAATGAAATTTGTTCCAAAATGAACTAAATTCAATAAAACTATATTAAGAAGAATGTTGAAAAATATGACTTTAATTTTCTCATTAAATATTACCGCTGAGAATATGTACGTAAAAACAAAAAGACCGAATACCACTAAATTTGCTAACAAATAGAAATTGTAATTCTCAAAAAAGGTAAAAAGTTCAAAAAATATTATGAGTAGTGGGACAATTAGAAGTTTTGTTAAAATAACAAAGAAAAGTATATTCTCGAAATTACTTTTTTCTTTTTTAACTTTAGATATTATAAAATCGGAGGTGGCTAGAACTAGGCAGGCATAAAAAAGTAAAGCAATCTCAAAAAAGAATTCTTTTATTAGTTCTTTAATCGTTATTTCATCAATCAAAACAAATTCAAAAGCAAGGAACAGAATAGTATAAAACAGAGTCTGAATTATTTTGTCATGGAGTGAACGCGAAAAGAAGTTTTTAAAAAACTTGAATGGTTTTAGATAGAACCAGATAAGCTCCTCAATAAAGGAAATAATCTTTTCAATGCCAATGTAATCTGAAATTTTATCTACAACGCTCATAACTTATAACTATATTTAATTCGATTCAATCATTAGGCTTGTATTTTACTGAATCTAGAAGTGATGTCCTCAGGTTTTCTCGCAATATAGTAATTGAGTCATTTACTTCTTTCTCAACCCATTTGCTACTAATAATTTTATCAATATTTGATGTTGTGGGTGTTTCAATGGTCTGTAAATAGTCAGTAAGTTTTTTGTAATGGTTTCCAGTATTTATATTTCTACTTTTCAGTTTTTGATAAGTAATTTCAGATTGTTTTATTAAGGAATTATAATCAGATTTTTTTGAATCATCACTAAGAAAGTAGTTAAACGAATACAATCTTGAAGAATCTGCAGGTTTGTAAACTATTTTATAATTGTAGTATTCGTTTAATAATTGAACCAATTGGTATGCTGATTTATAAGCTTTGTCTTTTAATAATATCTCAATTTTTTTATTATCTATATATAAGTGCCTCACCGAATTTTTATAGCAATTGTCATATGATTGTAACATAATGTCCTCCCATATAAATGATTTGTTGTCAGCATTATAATACTTCAGTAATTCAATATTTCTAAAACTTATTTTGAATTCACTTGCATTGAAATAAATTTTGCATGTAAGTTTAAATAATCCAGAGAGATTCTTTCTCTCTCCATACTGAAAATATTGAAATCTTATTGCTATGGGAACACATGTATATTCGGTATATGAGAAGCAATCGTCACAATAAAAAGATTTCAACTCTTTAGTTAGTTTCTCTTTAAAATCTTTTATATTGAATTTCTTTGGTTCTAAAACTTCAAATGTATCCTTTATATCTTCGTGAATGAAATAGAAAAATGCCTTATTTAGAGCGATATCATGGTTTACAGGCTTGATAGAAATTTTCTCATTATTAATCCTGTTTTGAGTTCGAATTATTGAAAAGTTAAAAAGGGGTGTTGTTTTTTCGTTGTATTCTTTAAGTTCAAACTTCAGTGCTTTGTATGTTAAATGTGTATTAAATCCTGAATAAATTAATACACCCAAAGCAATTATAATTCCAAAAAAGCTGAGACTATTTTTATAATTAGTAAGAAATGATTCAAATTTTCTCATATGATATTATTGGGTTTGAAATTCTGTCTAACGTTAAGTAAGTTTCTGTTAATCAATGGTCATTTTTTATCCAAAATTAGTCAATTTTTCAAGTTTTAGCCGCCTCTTGACGTTAGCAACAGTATTTAATCAGCTCTGGAAAAATAGATAATTTACGTTGTTTTCTATTTTGGATGTGCTGATGTGGGGAATGCCCCCTAACGTTTTGAATATGATGCGTGCCGCATCTTGTTCAATAAGTGTTTTTGGTTTACGTATTTTCAAATTCACTAAAGCATTTTCTATGAAAATGAAACTGCGGCATGAATTATATTTGTTGTTATGCAAAGTGCTTTATTTAATTATTAGTTTTTCTCTATATATTATTTCATTATATATTATTTCATTTACTACCTGTTCAATTACATAAATACCAGAATCTAATTTCGATATGTCTATTTTGTCTGAGTTATATGTTCTTGAAACATTATGTCCCAACAAAGTATATATATTTATAATAAATAAATCTGGTTTTACGGTGTGTTTAATAACTATATTGGTTTTTGCAGGATTAGGGTGCACAGAAAAACTATAGTTGTAATATGACTCATTTTCACCTAAAATTAGATGAGAACACCTATTAAAGTAGTTTTGTTCGCTCATAAAGAATGTTTCGGTGTCTTCATAACACAGTAGCATTTCCTGTCCTTCGAAAATATAACAAATAGATCCAAATAATGAAAATGTACTTCCAATACCTTCAATCCATGTGTCTCCCATGTAATTATTGGTTAAATGAAACTGTTTTCGATAAGTAGAATCTACCATTATTGAATCAACTTTATAAACTATTGAATTACCAAACATTGCCGTTGAATATTCATTTAGATCAACTGTGTCACCTAGTTCTATGTCATACCTGTATAATATGAACTCTTCAAGTGTAGAATTATCGATAAAACAATTATTACTAAATACCTGATTCAATTGTGATGGTTTAAAAAGAATGTGCTTGTTTAAATCCTCTCTAATAGCACCAATATATGTCAATGAAGCTGTGTCAATGACTTTCGAATAAAGTATTGAATCAAATATGGTGTCTCCCATTAAACTGTAACGATAAGTCGCTTCTTCATAGCTTCCCCACGGACTATGTCTACTATAAACACTCCAGTGAGCAGAGTCTGATGGAAAAGAATAGTATTCTTGAGCAAGCAAATGACTACTTGTTAATAATAAAAATGCGATTGATGTTATGATTTTGAGTTGTTTCATGGTCCTTTTTTCAGCATTTTGCATAACGGTTTGAATATGATGCGTGCCGCATCTTGTTCAATAAGTGTCTTTTGTTAACTTATTTTCAAATTTATAATATCATTTTCTCAATAGTTCTTAGCGGTGGCATGCATTATATTTGTTGTTATGCACTGTGCTTTATTTTAATTTCATTTTCTTCTGAGTTGTACCATCATCATAGATTTCGATGAAAGGCTGATTAAGTCTTGGTTCAGATACTTCTCTACCTGTCAGATCTATGATTTTAATTAGTTTTCTGGAGGTTTCCATACCATTATCCTGATTCTCATCAATACCCACTGTATTTATATAACAATAACTTCCTCCTGGCATAATGTATTCCAATACATCATTATCATGGAAACAGAGTAAATACCAGTATGGACAAATTATACAGTGCCAGTAATAAGTATATACCAGACCACTAACACTTCCTATTCCCTCAATCCAGATTTCTTCTCCAAAGTCGGAATTTAAATGCCATCTTTTTCGTAAAATACCAGAGTATTCAACTGTATCGATATTTACTACTGTTATTGGTATTTCTTCACAGAAGACATTTCTAACCATTGTTGAATCACCGACTTCTAGACTAAAATCGTACAATACACCTTCTGTTGAATTTGACGGCATAAAATAAACAATATCTGACTCTTCTCTTAAAAGTCCAAGGTTACTCAGAGTCTCCAGGGAATCATGTGATATCCATAATTTATAATAGAGGATTGAGTCCACTAATGTATCTCCTTCAATCTTATATATCTCTGTACTTTCACTAATGCCCCCTCCAGATAAAACATTCCATTGTTTGCTTGGAGATATAAAGTTCTGCGATAAGAGGAATGTTGGTAGGATTATTAAAATAAGAAGAAGCTTCCTCATAATGTTATTGTTTTATCTTTTGTCCGCATGTGCATAACGGTTTGAATATGATGCGTGCCGCATCTTGTTCAATTAGTGTCTAAGGGTTTTATATTTTCAAATTTACAAAATCATTTTCTGTGAAAATGAAACTGCGGCATGAATTATATTTATTGTTAGCAAACGTTAATATTCAATCTTTTTTCCAAAGATAACTTGAGTTTTAACATAAAGGTAGTCTATATCTTTTATGATTAAAAAGAGACTGTCATGATTTATGAAATACCCTTGAGGATATTGATTTACAACACTATCACTAATTTCACCATCTAAACTAACTTTGACTGTTATCATATTGTTTTCTCTAAACTCAATGTTGATATTCTCAAATGATTCGTTTGATATATAACCAAGGTGGTTATATATTGTGTCAGCATCTTGAATGTCACCCATACCAGAATCTTCATAAAATTCAGTAATAAAAAACCATTCTCCGTAATATTTTTCTCTGTAATCAATTTGTTCTTTTTTACAACTGTTATGTAAAAACAAAACAACTAAGGATATTAAGAGCGGATACAAGTAGTTTTTCATAATAACTATGGTTTTTCAAATTATGACAGGTCGATAAAGCTATTGTAAGAAAACATTTTTATAAATCAGTTTCTTCTATTCTGTTAGTAGTTATATTATACTTATAAACTTTTTTATTAGCGGTACTATAAACGCTAAATTCCTCCATCTCACTAAATTCATGATACAACCTAAATGTACATATGTCAGTAGCTGTAATGTAAGGTGTTGTTTTCAGGTGAGAATGGAATGCTGAAATAACTTTATTACCACTTGGCCCTTTAAATGGAGCTGAAATCATTCTTGAATGGAATTTTTTACAATAGGTTATATCTCCATTACTGTCAGCTTTAATGAGATAATCGTTACCGAACGGTATTGAACTAATCTTTCTTGTTCCCATAATAATATATAGCTTATATTCATCATTCTCTTTGACAAGAATAAGGTTTGGATCATAACCATTTGGTACAACAATATCACATTTTCTACTTGCTAATTGCTCACTCAGTTTTAACTTGATCTTAAGCAGTTCATCCTCTATTGGCAGAAGAGATTCAATATTTTTATCTATATAGATTGGTTCTTTCAAGTTGGACTCTAAGAAAACATATTTTGCAATTCTCTGATTTAGGTCTTTATTTATGTATGCAACATATATTGTGTCTTTTTTATGATATACAATGTAATTTCCAAATTTCCGCTTCAGCTTTCTGTCTTGTTTTAACATGTCCGTTGATTCCCATACTGCTTTTTCATAATTATAAAGCAAATTAGCCTCAGTTACTATCGAGTCAAGTTTTATTCGTAATGTGTCAACTTCTTGCGAGAATAAACTTGAAAACATTGTAAATACTATAATAATTGTTGTGATTAATTTCATATGTTTTTCTTTTAATTCCAACTAACGTCAAAGTTTCATACTGGTATCCAGTGGATTAGAAAACCCAACATCTTCTGGGTTAAGATCAAATTTAGCGATATTCTTTTTAATTCGATTGACTAATTTCATTTTTCTTTTTTGATCAAGAAAAAGGTACTCAGTAGGGGGTGTATATTGTTCACCTTTTACGAGCATATTCCAAATTATGACTGCAAGTTTCCTGGCTGTAGCGCTTATAGCAGCAGGTCTTCCTTTTTTGTAGTTAATTCGACGAAAGAAATTGCTTAGATGCCCTTCCTTTAAGTTTCCTATGACATTTGCAGCCTGTCTAAGAGACATTTTAAGCCTATTGCTACCTTTGGGTAGATAATGGCTTAAGACTTTTCCACCACTAATTTTATTATTTGGAGCCAGGCGTAACCATGCTGTAAATTCCTTAGAAGTTTTAAACTTCTTAATACCTTCGAGTCCCATTTCACATATAAATGCCATTATAGTAGCATCATTTACACCTTCTATAGCCATGATGTCAACACCTTCAAAATATTGAAATGCGATTTGATTCATGTCGGTATTTCTTATTGCATTCTTGTTTTTTCGTTTATAGGCTTTTTTTTTGCTTTATGATTTTTCTTGTTTACATCATTGTCAATAATTCTTTCAAGGAGTTTTTTTATTTCATCATCAACCTGATCAATTTGTTTTTGCAGATGTAAAAAAGTTTCCCATTCTTGCTTTAGTGCAAATGCTAAATCATCTCGGCCATTGTATTGTAATGCTTTGGCAATTTCTTCTTCTGATTTTCTGATATTATAATGCCTGTGTTTAGCAAGTTTTTTTCCATCTCTTTCGCCAGCGACGAATGCAGTGATTATTTTTTGACCAGTTAATCCGACAATGTCATTGACCACTACATCAAGCCTAAGATTCATAAGTTGCAGATATTTTTGCATTTTTAAACTGGCTTTACCTGTTTGCTTAATTATATCTTGTCTGTGACGATAATAAGTTCTGATAATGTCAGTAGTGCTGTCAGGAAGAAAGCTGGCACTTAATAACCCTAAGGTATGAAGTTTTTGTATCCATTGGCAATCTTTGATATCCGTCTTTTTTCCCTTGATATTTTTTGTTTGTTTACCATTAACTAAGATTACTTCAAAATCTTCACCCACGAGAAAGGAGAATAAAGTCTGCCAATAAGTTCCTGTACTTTCCATGGCAATGGTCGTGATTTTGTGATGATGTAACCAATTTGCCATTTCCTGATGGTCTTCGGTGTAAACACCAAATTCCTTAACATCTTGTGAGTCTTGTCCAATGGCTACCCAATGGCTTCTGCTCCCGATATCAATACCAGCTGCATGTGGATTTATTACTTCCAAAGAAGCATGTTTTTTACTCATAACACTCATTTTAAGTTGATATTAAAAATGAGTTCCAAGGAGTGTAACTCTAATTTTGATATTATTCCAATCGGGATATTCACCTTTGGTGAACTCACCACTTAATTCTAACCCAAGTAACAAAGAAACTAATGCTACTTTTTACACTCAAACCCTTATGTTGGTCGGACTTTGATAGCACCACTTAAAAATCGGCCTTAACAAGGAACTCTTGGCTAAAGTACAAGTGTTAGCTGAAATATTCATCGGTATTTCTATCGAAGGGCTATGTTTGCTAACGTTTTGAATATGATGCGTGCCGCATCGTGTTCAATAAGTGTTTAAGGGTTACGTGTTTTTAATTTTACTAAATCATTTTCTGTGAAAATGAAACAGCGGCATGCATTATATTTGTTGTTATGCAAAGTGCTTTATCTTTTCACAATTTTGTTTCGGTATATTGTCCCTTTACTTAATATTTCAATGATATAAATCCCTTGTTCTAGATTTGAGATATCAATTCTATTTGTGTTACTGTCAATCAATACTATTTGTTGGAAAGTGTTTAAAATAATTATTTTGTCAAAATTTACAGGGTTTATACCAGATATGTTTATTTCCTTGTTAGTAGGATTTGGGTAGTATTGTAAAGAAAGTCCAGAGTTTTCATTTGGGATATTCACAAAGCACAATTCTTTGACCTCATTAATACTATTGCAGTCTGGTGCATTATTCTGGATGATGATATTTTCAGGGTCAGTTTCTAAAAAATCACATATCGACTTTATATTACAAACATCTAAATTTGGATTATTGAATATACTGACAGAATTACCAATATAAGCATTTTCAATACTTTCTATTGAAGATAATAGAGGGTTATCACTTATTGCTATGCTGTTTATTGTATCGAGGTTAAAAAGTCCTCCCAAAGTTAATAATGATGCGTTTTCGTATATGTCTATGTTAGCATTTATGAAGGTAATGTTTGTTAAATTTGCAATATTCGTAAGGCTGTTATTTTTACTAACTATAAGTTTATATTCTATTGAGTCAAGATTCTCAAGTCCTGATAAGCTTGTTAATGAATCATTTTCAGAAATGACTAACGTACCACCTATACACGTCAAGTTAGAAAGGCCTTGGAGGTTACGTATATTTCCATCAGATGTATCATTAATTACAACATGACCATCAATTTTTGTAATGTCCGGGTAATTGACCGGAAAATTATCTATTTCTTGCTGTGAATATAAGTTAAGACCTGTAACACATTCCTCTCCCCAATGTGGTCGGTATTCTGTAATAAGAGGACAATTCTCAGAAAAATAATCTGGTTCAGTAGGAATTTGCTCAACACACCATAGACTTATGTTTTGATTGAAATTAGAATAATAAAACATTGTAGACATATTTGTAACATTGCTTACGTCCCACATGCTGATATCTTGGTTAAAAATTGTACCACTAAACATTTGGCTCATATCTGTAACACTACTTACATCCCAATCACCTATATCACTGTTAAAAGCTGAATTACCAAAGGTTCTTTTCATATTAACAACATTCCTTACATCCCAATTACCAATGTATTGATTGAAATTATTTGTGCTTACAAACATTTGATTCATATTAGTAACATTACTTACATCCCAATTACCAATATTCTGATTAAAATAAAAACAGGAATCAAACATATGTGACATGTTTGTAACTTGTCCTACGTCCCAGTTACCAATATTCTGATTAAAATCATATGCCCCATAGAATATATTGCTCATATCCATAACATTACTTACGTCCCAATTACCAATATCTTGATTAAATGACATCGCAAAATGAAACATCCCTGACATAGAAGTAACATTGCTTACATCCCAATTACAAATATTTTGATTGAAATGTCTTGTTAAATAAAACATGTAATTCATACTTGTAACATTACTTACATCCCATGATGAGATATCACCATTGAAATAATATGCATAATAAGGTGCAAATGCACTATCCATATTTGTAACAGCACTTACATCCCAGTCAGGCATGGCTCCATATTCGCAATTATTACATAATCCATCAACAGGGTTTATACTCAAACATGTATCAATTGCATGATGAAAGTTGTCATCTGTAATTGGAGTTTGAGAGTAACTCATTATTGCAATAAATACTAAAACTATTACTGAAAAATATTTCATTCTTAGTGTATTTTAATGTTCATATTGTTATGATATACTATTCTTTTTTTTTGTTTGTAAGTGGTATTGCTTTAATTGTTTTTGCAGTGTTCAGGGCATTCCGACTAACGTCAAGTGTTTGTGGTTGTGTTACAGCTAGTTGCAAAATTGAGTTGTTCTGGTTGAATTTCAAATTTAGTAATTTGTTTTTGAATTCTTTTCACTAATCCCAATTTTCTTTTTTCATCAAGAAATAAATATTGAGTCGGAGGTGAATAGGGAATGTCTTTTGCCAGCATATTCCAAATTATAACAGATAGTTTTCTAGCAGTAGCACTTACAGCTGTTGCTCTTCCTTTTTTGTAATTGATTCTTCTAAAGAAATCCGCCAAGTGTCCCTCTTTTAGATTACCAATTGAATTAGCAGCATTTCTAAAAGCGATTTTTAACCTACTGCTACCTTTTGGTAAATGATGGCTAAGAACCTTTCCTCCACTAATTTTATTGTTTGGAGCAAGTCGCAACCATGAAGTAAATTGTTTTGCTGACTCAAATTTTCTTATTCCGGCTAAACCTATTTCACTTATTATTGACATTATTGTTGCATCATTCACACCTTCAATAGCCATTAAATCAATGCCTTCAAAATATTGATATGCTATTTGATTCATATCAGTTCCGCGTATTGTATTCTTGTTTTTCCTTTTATAGGTCTTTTTGCTAGCGATGTGTTGTTTTTTATTGTCGTCTTTGTAAATAATATTTTCTAGTAATTTCTTGATTTGTAAATCGACTTCATCAATTTGTTTTTGAATATGTATATATGTTTCCCATTCGTGCTTTAGAGCAAACATGTAGTCATCCCTTCCATTGTATTGGAGTGCTTTTGCAATTTCGTCTTCAGGTTTTTTACAATTATAATGACGGTTCTTCGCCAATTTTTTCCCAGATCTCTCACCTGCTATAAAGTCAGAAATAATCTTTTTTCCTGTTAATCCCACAATATCTTTAACAACTACGTCTAATCTCATATTCATAAGTCTTAGATATTTCTGAATTTTCAAGACAGTTCTTGCTGATTGTCTAATTAGGTTTTGTCTGTGTCTGGAATAGGTTCTAATAATATCAGTAGTACTATCAGGGAGGAAACTACTACTCAGGAGCCCTAGTGAATGTAGTTTTTGTATCCATTGACAGTCTTTGATATCAGTCTTCTTTCCTTTAATATTCTTGGTTTGTTTACCATTAACAAGGATTACATCAAATCCTTTTGAGACTAATGAAGAGAATAGTATTTGCCAATATGTTCCAGTACTTTCCATGGCAATATTTGTGATATTGTTTTGAGATAACCATTCACATAACTCATGAATGTCTTCGCTGTACACCCCAAATTCTCTTACACTTTGTGCATCTTGTCCAATGGCTACCCAGTGACTTCTGCTACCAATGTCAATTCCCGCTGCATTCGTGTTGACAATTTCTAAACTCATTTGCTTTTTACTCATAGGTTTAAGTTTTAATTGTTTGTAAAAAGCTCCATGAAATGTAATTCTAAAACTTTGATATTATTCCGATCGGGATTACTATTTTCAAGTATCGCCATTTGATTCTAACTCAAGTCAAAATCTGATGATTATGACCATTTACATTTTAACCTTCATTTTGCTCGGGTTTTTAACACCATTTGCTAAACCGGCCTTGTCTAGGAGCCAATAGCAAAGGTAGTTCCGTTAGCAAGAAAATTCAACTGTTTTTCTATAGTAGGGGCATTTTGCATAACGGTTTGAATATGATGCGTGCCGCATCTTATTCGATAAGTGTCTTTGGTTTACGTATTTTCAAATTTACTAAATCATTTTCTATGAAAATGAAACTGCGGCATGAATTATATTTTTTGTTATAGCCAGTTTTTATTCATTTTCAATCCAATATTCTGAGCATTTTTGTTGTTCCGCTCTTTTTAAGATTGAGAAACCAAGTCTAATGGCTGTTTTAAAATCTTGGCAACCTTCTTCTTCATACCCCAAGTCATATTTTGCTAATCCTCTAAGAAAAAATGCATATTTGTCTTTATTGTCTAGGGCTATCGATTTATTGCAATCAAAAATAACTCCTTCCAAATCATTTGGAAACCTCGTTGCCGCTCTATTAATGTATACTTTTGGGTTTGTTGAGTCAATTAATATATACTTGTCAAAATCTAGTTTAGCATTTTTCGAATCACCAACTGCTAAATAAATTCTACCTCTGTTAAGTATTAATTCTGGGTTTTTAGTTATGGTAATTTCTTTATCAAGTTCGTCGAGCAACATTTTATATCCCGGTTTTGTCCAGAAGCCACTCATTGTTTTTATTCTTCCACTACATTTGTCGTCGATTACATCAAAAGATATATAATATTTTGTTTGATATATTTTATAGGTTCCTATTCCTTTACAAGTATATCCCTCTTTGTCCAAAAATCGAATGGTGTCATTGTCAATAAAATATTTTACAACTGGTTTAATTCTTGAATTGCCAGAGAACTCACCCTCAACAAAACCGTTATCTTTAAAGTCTAGAAGTAGTTCTCTTCCATGTCCATTTTTAATCCATTCTCCAAGAATTGGATGATCAATTTTCTCAACTTTCCTTTCCCCATTTTCAAAACTTAGATTACAACTTGAAAATATTACAGTTGAAATAATTGTTATTAATATCAGTTTTCTTACCATTTGAATTATTATTGTTAATTGTCTGCTTGAAATTGGCTATAACGTTTTGAATATGATGCGTGCCGCATCTTATTCGATAAGTTTTCTATGGTTCCTATATCTTCAAATTTATAATTCATTTTTCTTAGGATTACTTAACTGCGGCATGAATTATATTTTTTGTTAG
>Ga0209475_10003069_pt1 | contig 15857 bp, 16 predicted proteins | sample tdDd471_FD_187128 | JGI IMG/M metagenome (GOLD analysis project Ga0209475, IMG submission 187128) | Marine sediment microbial communities from the Atlantic coast under amendment with organic carbon and nitrate - tdDd47.1 (SPAdes)... | ecosystem: Environmental > Aquatic > Marine > Coastal >... | reverse complement strand
GCCGGGCTGGGAGTATAGGTGTAAGTAACAATCGTAAACTCATAAGTTAACTCTCCCAATGCTTTGTAGGTAATTTCACCTGCGCGCTGATGTGTTGCATATGCAGCTGAAAAACCAATGATCAGTTTTAAAAATATGAATAAAAATTTTCTCATTGATTCTGTTGATTCATACAAAATTTAAGGCACCAAATGTACTCAAATTAGTAAGTCCCAAAAACAATTATCCATATCAAATATTCTCCAACATCTTACTAAGTTGTAGTAATGTGGGCTTCGGTTTTTCTATAACGACAAAATTCTGAAAATTGATACAATTCATTTGTGCGCCAATTAAAAATCAAGGATTACTTTTCAGAAATATGCCATTCTGATTGATTTTTAATGCGTGTGTAAACAAAATGAAACGAAGATGGAAAAGGCAAGGCACTGGAACGACTACAATTTTTAGTCTCATTTAATAACAGCAGAATCAGATGACAATCATTGAGATGAAGATTCCTCTGATTATTTTCACATCAATAACAGCTAAATAATTACTTTTGTTTTCTTTCAAAATAATTATTGAAATCAGATGTATTCGGAGCAGGAAAAGAAGGACATAGCTAATAGGTACAGAAGTTTATTGAGGGCGTGGAAAAGCCCTACCGATAAACGGGAAACTGCCATGGTAAGGAAAGCCTTCAATTTGGCAGTTGAAGCCCACGGTGATATGCGTCGTCTTTCGGGCGAACCTTATGTATACCATCCCATCGAAGTTGCTCATATTTGTGCAAAGGACATGCGCCTTGATTCAACCTCTATTGTTTGTGCCCTTTTACATGATGTGGTTGAAGATACAGAATACACCAACGAGGAAATTGATAAATTATTCAATTCGAAAGTGGCCATGATTGTTGGTGGTGTAACCAAGATTAAAGGCATTTTTGATGATGGTACACGCTCAATTCAGGCAGAATATTTTAAAAGAATGATTCTTGCCCTTGCTGAAGACATGCGTGTTATCCTGATTAAACTTGCTGATAGGCTGCACAATATGCGCACACTTGATCATATGGTCAGGACAAAGCAATTAAAAATAGCATCCGAAACACTGGTGCTCTATGCCCCGCTTGCCCACCGCATGGGGTTGTATAATATCAAAACCGAACTTGAAGACCTGTCCCTGAAGTATACCGAACCCGAAATTTATGAACACATTAAGTACCAGGTTGAGGTAACCGAGCAGGACCGTGAAAGGTTCATCAATCGCATTATTTACCCTATTAAAAATATTTTAGCCAAACACGATATCCCCAGCCGGATTCATGTAAGGGTAAAATCAGTTTATTCCATCTGGCAAAAGATGCAAAATAAGGACATTCCTTTTGAGGATGTGTACGACATTTTTGCCGTAAGAATAATTATTGATTCAAAATTTGAGAATGAAAAACTGGATTGCTGGATGGTGTACTCATTGATCACCGATGTGTATAAACCAAAGCATGACAGGGTGCGCGACTGGATATCCATACCAAAGGCCAATGGTTACGAAGCATTGCACTTAACCGTAATGAGCAATGAGGGTAAATGGGTTGAGATTCAGATCAGGACCAAAAGGATGCATGAAATTGCTGAATCAGGCTTCGCTTCGCATCATCATTATAAAAATGCGCCTGATGAGGGTAAAGCTATCGAAAATTGGTTATCACGAATACGCGAACAATTTGAAAATCCCGAAAGTGATGCCCTCAGTTTCCTCGACGATTTTAAACTTGACCTTTATTCCGAGGAGATTTACACTTTTACACCAAAAGGGGATATGAGAAAACTCCCCGTTGGAGCTACAGCCCTGGATTTTGCCTATAACATCCACTCCGAGATTGGTAACCACAGTATTGGTGCAAAAGTTAACCTTACACTGGTTCCTCTTAACCACCTGCTTACAAGTGGTGACCAGGTAGAAATAATTACCTCAAAAATTCAAAAACCCCAAAAAGATTGGCTGGATTATGTAATTACATCACGCGCAAAGAATTATGTAAAAGCTGCCATAAAAACTGAAAAGAAAAAGTTTTATGACTCCGGTAAGGAGAAATTGAAACAATTGTTTAAAGATATCGGAGTAGAGTATACAAAGCAAAAAGCGCGTCAATTCCGGGAGTTTAATGGCTTAACTAATTCGACAGATCTTTTTTATGATGTGGCCCTGGGTAACATTGGATTACAGGATCTCAAAAATTGTTGTCAAAAATCCGAAAAGAGCACCTGGTTTAATTCGCTTATTCCTTTCTCACGACAAAAAAACAATATTGAGAAATCCCTGACCCAAACAATTAGTGAAAAAATCAGAAATACACCTGAAGAAGTATTGTTAGGTGAAAAAGTAAATATCGATTACAAAATATCTCAATGTTGTAATCCAATACCTGGCGATGACGTAATCGGACTCATCATGCCAAAAAACCCTATCATGGTCCATCGTGCCAATTGTAAGAATGCTGTTGATCTGATGTCCAGTTTTGGAAACAGGATAGTGAAAGCAAAATGGAATGAAAAAGACCCTGTTCAGTTCCTGGCTGGCATTGAGTTTAGCAGCATTGATAAAATAGGTTTTATCTTCCAGTTAACAAATATTATTTCACAGAAACACAACATAAAAATCAGGTCATTTCACTTAGATAGTTCCAACGAAATTTCACAGGGAAGGATCATGCTTTATGTTCAGGATACTCAAAAACTGAATGACCTTATCGCCGATCTTAAAAAAATCAAGGAACTTAAAAAGATCAGCAGAATGAATCCTGCTTGATTCGATGAAAAAAACAATTGAAATTCCTTTGGTTTCGATTAAAAAAAATATATTTGCGGACAAATTTATTTTTATTTATACTAAATAATAGTAGAATAAAAATTTTCTATACTTTTATGGCAAATTTTAGAGATGATGAAAGATAACCAGGACTCGTTCGACACAGTAAAAAAAATCTTCACGGAATACCTTGAAGGCAAGGGCCATAGAAAGACTCCGGAGCGCTACACCATACTAAGAGAAATTTATGCTACCGAAGGCCACTTTGATATTGAGTCTCTTTACATCAGGATGAAAAACAACAAATATCGTGTTAGTCGTGCAACTTTGTACAACACGATAGAGCTTCTTTTGGATTGTAATTTAGTTACCAAACATCAATTTGGGAACAATTGCGCCCAGTTCGAAAGATCCTTCAAATTTAAACAACACGATCATTTTATTTGTTTGGATGATGGTGAAGTAATGGAATTTTTCGATCCCAAACTTATTGAAATCAGGGAATATGTTGAAAAAGAATTAGGTGTAAAAATTTCTCACCATTCATTAACATTTTATGGGCATTGCAATGGCCATGAAGAGAAGCTGAAAAAGAATTCAGTTGAAAAGAAAGATTAAATTATTGATAATTTAATCTTCAATGTATTCCGACAATTTTATGCAAGGCTTAAAAAAAATAACAAGCTTTGCATAACTTTTTTTATTTAGCCAGAAATAACAAAAATAAATGAAAGTAGATGTATTGCTAGGTCTTCAGTGGGGTGATGAAGGTAAAGGAAAAATTGTTGATGTTCTAACCCCGAATTACGACATCATAGCAAGGTTTCAGGGTGGCCCCAACGCCGGGCATACTATAGAGTTTGATCGAAAGAAATTCGTATTGCATACCATTCCTTCAGGAATATTCAACCTGGATAAAACCAATGTAATTGGTAATGGTGTGATCATCGATCCATTTGTTTTATCTAAGGAAATTGACCAGCTGAAAGCAGAAAACATCAACCCGGAAAATAACCTTTTAATTTCAAAAAAATCTCACCTGATACTTCCGTCTCACCGGTTGTTGGATGCCATTTATGAAGCATCGAAAGGGAAGCTGAAAATTGGTTCCACCTTAAAAGGTATTGGCCCGACGTACACAGATAAAACTGCAAGGCAGGGAATAAGAATTGGGGAAATTAACGCTGTTGATTTTAAAAGAAAGTACGACGAATTAAAAGAGAAGCACTTCAGGATAATCAACACCTACCCGTACGAGATTGACGATTTTAAAATTGACGGCTTTAGTTTTGACGAATACGAGAAAAAATGGTTTGAAGCGCTGGGGATCATTAAAAAATTCCGGCAAATCGACAGCGAACACTTCATTAACCAAAGTCTAAAGGAAGGCAAATCCATACTTGCAGAAGGTGCGCAGGGGACTTTGCTGGATGTCGATTTTGGCTCCTATCCTTTCGTTACTTCTTCCAGTACAGTATGTGCAGGTGTTTGTTCCGGACTTGGAATTGCCCCATCGAAAATAGGTAAGGTTTACGGTATATTTAAGGCCTATTGTACTCGCGTGGGCAGCGGGCCATTTCCAACTGAGTTGGAAGATGAAGATGGCCGCAGTATGCGTGATGCCGGGAATGAGTACGGCTCTACAACAGGCAGGCCAAGACGATGTGGCTGGCTGGATTTAGTGGCGTTAAATTATTCGGTAATGCTTAATGGGGTTACTGATTTGGTTATGACTAAAGGCGATGTGTTAAGCCATTTTAAAGCATTGAAAGTGAGTACCGAATACCAGGTAAATGGTAAGACCATAGATTATATTCCATTTGAAAATGAGTTGACACGGCCGGTTTATAAAAGCGTGCCCGGTTGGAATTGTGACATTGATCAAATCAAACGGGAAGATGAATTTCCGGAAGCTTTACACCAGTATGTTAAGTATATTGAGAAAGAAACCGGTGTGAGAATTTCAATCGTTTCCTTAGGTCCCGATAGAACACAGACCATACTTCGTTAACAGTTGATGTGTATTTTTACAACTTCCCACCAACTTATTACCGATTAGCAAAAACACTATTTTACTCAGACTATGAGCTAAGAATTGTATGCTGATGGCTTTATGCAGAGCAATGTACTCATCAGGTACTTGCCATTACTTTTCGTAAAAATGCATTTCACAAACGTATTTCCAGACTTTCGGTGGCAACATGTATTGTACGTCTTTTTTTTCCTTGATGGACTTTCGGATAAAACTTGACGAAATTTCCATTAGAGGTGCATTAAAGAATTTAAATGCAGGGTGCTTTGCGAAATCAAGTTTTTCAAATCCGGGGCGATTGTAAATATAGATTTGATAATTTTTTAGCAAGAGCTGGTAATTTTTCCATTTATGGAATGATGATAAAATATCTGTTCCGGCAATCAGTACAAATTCATGGTCGGGATATTTCTCTGATAGATAAGTCAGTGTATCGATAGTGTAGGATGGTTGGGGCATATTAAATTCTATGTCGCATGCCTTGAACTCAGGGTCATCTTCAATAGCAGTTTTTGCCAGCATCAGCCTGTGGTGGTCTGCTAAAAGTGTCTTTTTCTCTTTGAGCGGGTTATGCGGTGAAATGACAAACCAAACCTGGTCAAGGTCAGTAAACTCACGCATGTATCCTGCAACTATTAAATGTCCGATGTGGATCGGATTAAATGACCCGAAAAAAAGACCGGTTTTTATTTTCTTTTTTGTATCAGCCATCGGCTTTGGGGTTAAGATTCATATGCCATCAACAGCTTCTTTATTTTCCTGATAAACAAATACGATCCCGAAATCATCGCATTATTTCCATTGCGCAATCACCATCTGCGATATCCGGTCAGGTGCTTTCAAAAAATTCAGGGCAAACTGTTCGTTTTTACTCATTAGCTTCGAATAACCGAAAATATCAGTGAACATGATGGTAGTTATTCGCCTTTGGGTTTTGTGCATACTGTAATATTTAATTTTCTAAAAACTCTTTAATGGCGGTATGGGTTTCTTTAACGGCATTTTCCAGTCTATCATTAATAATCACTTTATCAAACTGGCTGGCATAGGACATCTCATATTCGGCTTTGGCAATGCGTTTTCTGATGGTTTCATCATCATCCGTGGAACGATATTTAAGTCGATTTTCCAACTCAACTACAGAAGGGGCCTGGATAAAAATGGCCAGTGAAGCATCAGGATATTGTCGTTTGATATTCAACCCACCAATCACATCAACATCAAAGATTACGTGATGGCCCTTTTGCCAGATCCTGTCTACTTCTGACTTTAATGTTCCATAAAAGTTACCCTTGTATACTTCTTCCCATTCGATAAATTCATCATTCCCAATTTTTTTGCGGAACTCTTCAGCACTCAGGAAGTAATAATCTGTAGCATGTGTTTCGTTTATCCGTGGATTTCGACTACAGGCCGAGATCGAAAACTCCAACTTTAAATCAGAGGCAAGTACCCGTTTTACAATGGTAGTCTTTCCCGAACCAGAAGGGGCGGAAACAATAATTAACTTTCCAGCCATGGCTTACAGTATGTTAAACATTTGTTCTTTAATTTTCTCCAGTTCATCCTTCATTTGAACCACCAGTTTTTGGATCTCAGAATCGTTGGCCTTTGATCCAATAGTATTGATCTCGCGACCTATTTCCTGGCAAATGAAATTGAGTTTTTTGCCGTTCGATTGGTTCTCAGCCATTGCTTGTAAAAAATATTCGCAATTATTTTTTAACCTGACTTTTTCTTCGGTGATATCAATTTTCTCGAGGTAGTAAATAATTTCCTGCTCAAATCGGTTTTCGTCAATCTTTTTGTTGCCAACCACGTCTGACAAATCTTTTCTGAACTTCGTTTTGATTTTGTCTATCCGTTCTTCTTCAAATGGTGTTATTTGATCAAGGAAACCCAGAATCAATCCTATTCGGTTTATAAAATCAACCTCCAGGTTTTTACCTTCAATTGCCCTGAACTCATCACATTTGTTAATTGCTTCCATCACCGACAACTGAACCTGTTCCCATGTGGTTTCATCCAGTTCACGGTCTTCGGCCTGAAGAACATCAGGCAGTTTTAGAATGCTCGGAATAATATCATTTTCGAATTCAAGCTGTAGCTCATCGCTTAAGGATTTTATTTCGTCAAAATACTTTTTTGCCAGGCCTTTATTGAGGGAATAATTTGCGGCTGTGTTTGATTGATCAACGGTTAGGGTAATTTCAATTTTTCCGCGTTCCAGTTTTTTCAACAACATAGCTCTGATATCCAGTTCCTTTTGTTTGTATAAACCATGAACCCTTGAAAGGATATCGAATTGTTTGCTGTTTAGGGTTTTTATTTCGATTGAAATTTTCTCATCAGGTAGCTGGCATTCTGCTTTTCCAAAACCCGTCATCGATTTTAGCATAGGTGTATTTTTTCCCGCAAAGGTAGTTATTATGATCATTCACTATAGCAACCAAATATAGCTATACAGCAGCTTAATCAGTTAAATACGATTTTTTCTAAACCAATCAACTTTTTTAGTAAGCACTGCATTCAAATCAATAAATTATTGAAGATAAAATTAAGTCTGATATTTGATTTATTTTAGTTGATTCTATTTGTTAAAAAATATTAATTTAGCGCAAGAAAGTCCAAAACTTATTTTATAAAATCAGACTAACTTTTGTTTTATGCTCAGGACAGTTATTGTTGAGGATGAACCCAATTCACGCGAACACCTTATTTCGTTAGTGACAAAATTTTGCAAAAATGTCAAGATTGTTGGTGAAGCCTACGATGTGAAATCCGGGTACGAAATAATTACAAAGAGCAAGCCCGATTTGATTTTGCTGGATATTGAAATGCCTGATGGAACGGGCTTTGACCTTCTGCATAAATTTTCGAGCTTCAAGTTCGAAATCATCTTTACAACAGCTTTTGCCGAGTATGCGGTTAAAGCTTTTCAATACAGTGCTGTACACTACTTATTAAAGCCAATCGATCCTGAGGAACTGATGGAGGCCATCCAAAAAACTGAGGAGGTTCTGAAACGCAAAAGCATGGAAACCAGGCTCAATGCCCTGTTTCATAATATGCAGAACCAGGTGGGTGGTAAAAAGGTGGTATTGTCGTCGGGTAACAATATGTTTGTGATCAATACAAGTGAAATTATCATGTGTCGTTCTGATAAAAACTATACCCAGTTTATTCTTGAGGATGGGCGTGATATTAAAGTTTCAAAAACGATAAAGGAATACGACCAGATGTTAAATGACAATGGTTTCTTCAGGGTACACCGTCAATATTTAGTAAACACTGAACATATAAAATCTTTCGACAAATCTAATGGCGGTGCTATTTACCTTACCGGCAACCTGAAGGTTCCTATTTCTATTCGTAAAAAGGGAATGGTAATGCAATTGCTTGCTAAGATTTAAAACCTTTTTGTTTTTTTTAAAAAGTCATTAATCAGCGTAGGATTTGAAAAGATGACATCCGGATTTTTCCAACTGGTCCAATAAATTTTCAAGAGGAGTTTCCAGTATATTTCCAGGGCTGTCCTGACAAAAGGGACAGGCATGAACATTGCCTTCAGAATCGGAATAGAAATACCTGTTCGCCGCACCAAGACAACCATGCGTCCTCTGATAGGAACCATGATAAATGATTGTTGGTAAATGTCTGTACCTTTTTTTATTGTTCACCTCATGATAAAACTCTTTAATGATTTTGTGTTGCGAGGAGGACAATTTAACATCTACCGCGGAAAATCTTCCAATGGATCTTGGTTCCAGGATTTGAATAAAACAGGCATTGAGTTTGGATGCAAGATCTAAGTATTCAAAAAGGTTTTCTTTGGTTGTGAACTCCCGTGTCGCACACAGTGATAAGGCCAAAACAAGGCCGGCTTGATCTGCATTTTCGGCTGCTTTGATTGCCCATGTAAATGATTCATTGTTGCCACGAAATTTATTGTGAAGATCTTCATTCCAGTGATCGACGCTTACATTTATTCCGGAGTATCCTGATTTTTTCAAGATGGCCGCTTTCCGGAAAGTTAATCCAAAACCTGAGGTGAGTAACCAAAGGTCTGTTTCGTTCAGGGCTTGTGTAGCCAGTTTACAGGCATCCTCAAATCGTTCCAAAGGTTCTCCGCCACTGATCTGAATCACACTGGCACCAAGTTGTTGAACCTGACTCAGGATTAATTGTAGGTCTTCAAATTTTAACTTTTCCTCCGTATCAAGCCTGTCCCATTCAAAGCAATGCCTGCATTTAAGTGCGCACCTCTTGGTGATGGCAAAAACAACATTCTGTAGCCGATGCCCAGTTGTATCAAAGGGGATGGTTTTGTTCATTTCGTTTTCGAAAAACCTGTTGAAAGCCAGGGAAGGCCATCCGGGTTGATTGAGCTCGTAAAAGTACCTTTTCCCGTTTTTGAACAGCTTGGGAACACCGGTAATCCCCTGGATGGTTTTTTTTCTAAGGTTCAATTGCTTTAGTACTTTGAATGCCTGAAGTGGACTCCTGTACTTTTTTAATGCTATAATAAACATCGAAAATATCATCCTGATCATAATAAAATGACTTGTGGGACGATCTGTAATATCGGTGGTGTTTGATTTCAAATCTGAACTTTTTTTATTCGTTAGCACTCAGCTCAGAATGATATAAACGGAGGTAATAATCTTTCGAAAATTGTGTAAACTGAAGGGGGCCGTATAGTTTTTTCAATTCTGATAATCTTGGTCTGAAATCCGGAGGGTCCATCAGGATTTCATAATAACCTTTGCTGTGCAGAATGATAGTTCTTTTCATTCCTGTGACATTTCCGGGTGCCTTAAAATTTACATTTGCTTCTTCTCCAACTTCTTCCTGAATATAATAGGAATCATCATCTAATGACATTTTTTCTCTTACGTTGGTGGATTCAAGATCCATTGCAAAAGAGGGTGGAACTCTTGTTACATTATATGCTTTGTCGGAGCTAAAGTCGAGGGCAGCAAAATCAATTTCCCAAAACCGAAACCCGGTTTCAAGTTTCAGGGTAACGGTTTCCCCGGTTACTCCCGATAGGTCGAGAGGCAAAATATCATCCTTCATTGCCATCGGTCCAGCAATGTTAAAAATGTCAGCAAATTGCCAGGTGCCATTTTTTTTGATGTAAACTGCGAGTGGTATTTTCTGATCCAAGGACCATTGGTGGAGTTCTTCGGCTGGCACTTTTTGTTGTTTTTTAAGCCATTTAGCATAAAACTTTCCCAATTGGTCGTGGAAAACCATATAACTGTAATCGAGCCAACTGTGGTTTTTTGCACGGATAAGAAGATGTGCTGAATCCTTGTCCATTGGTTTTTGAAAATTGAGGATCAGATAGTCGATCGGTTTTTCAACTTCTAACTGATTGCTTCCGGTAAGGTAGAATAAACTGTCGCGATGGGAAATTGTCTGTAGAATATCATTGCCCGATGCATTACTTGCTGAAAGAGGAGTTTCAAGTTTTTTGCAAATATGCAGAGTGCCATATTTATCAATGAGCGCTTCCGATTCAATTTCATGATCAACCACCATAAGTTCCATCAGGTTAATGTGCTGGATTTCCTTTACTTCGTTGGTCACCAATAGGCGATAATTCCCATCTTTAATTTTCATTTCTGGAAGTCTGAGGTAATCGTGCCTTTCGATTTGAGGGAAGGTGGCACCGCTAAATATCTCCCCGGTAAGCTCAAATGAAGTCCCGGTGTCAATATAAATAAAGGGGCAGGATGATTTGGTTAAGGCAACGATCAGCATAAGAATTCCAAAAACCACACCCCCTAAAATTCCAATATTTCCCAGTCCAAACATTAATGTCTTTCCTTTTTCTTTTTCATATACTTCAATGGTCTCAATGTTTGAATAAGAAATTGTGGCAGTATCATCAATCGAACCGAATTCTTCGATGGGGGCATTTAAATAAAGATGCACCTTGTCTTTAGGTTTAAGCTTTCTTACTTTGGTAGATGTTGTGGCAAAATCATTTTTTACTATTATTTCCGTCACCGTATCACCTACCAGCAAACCAGTAATATATTCAGGATCTACAGAAATTCTGGTCATTAACACCTCATCAATCCCATGATGCAGAACAAATGTTTTATCAAGAAGGTCAAGGTGCTTAGGCTCTTGCGGTGCGATGCGCCTGTAACTTGTACAATTTGCCAGGATACAGCAGGAGAGGAACACTGCAATTATTTTGGTAATATGGTTTGGCCCTTTTTTCATCTTATCAGCTTCATCCTTTTAATTAAAAAATTAATATCAATAAGCCTCCCACCAGCATGAAAAAACCAATTGCACCAACTGTATGATAGAAACTTTTTTTGCTGTTTTTTGTATTCACTTCGATAGTGTTGATAGCATCAAATGGAATAGATATATGGGTGTGTTCTTCTGTTGGAAGAGCAAAGTCGCCCACAAGGTAAACATGAATAAACTTTGGAATTAAAGATTGATCAATAGTTGAACAGATAGTTCCTGAGATGGTGTCCTGTATAACAATCACATCATAAACAAACCATTGCTGCTGTTTCTGGTGAAGAATGATAAATTGATCTTCGATAGTGATTTCCTCTTTGGGTATGGCAACCTGTTTATAACTGAAACATGATGAGGCTACAACCGCTATGCAGCCCAAAACGAGTATCTGTTTTATTTTCAGGATACTTGTCATGGCGTTGTAGCTTTTGTATTGCGGAGGTATTTTTCTTTTTTAGCCAGGGCTATTTCCAGTTTCAAACCCAAAACATGCCTGGCATAATAAATATCTGTATTTTTAAAGTTTGCCCTGTAGAAAACAGATGGCCGAACTAACGTTTTTGTTAGTTGAAGTCCGGTAACGATACTCCAACCACCTGTCCTGTAAGTGTTATATTCGTTATCGATTAGATTTGCTGTACTTAGCAGTTCCACTGAGAAGCACAAACTTTTGACATTTACTCCACCTAAAACTGATGAGTTGAGCTGGAAAATAGCGCCACCCTTTTTGCGAACAATTAAAATGGGGTTGATATGAAAATTGAAACAAAACCGACGTGAACGTAAATGATAAGCATAGTCTAATAGAATTGTTGATGAAATACCGGGCATGTACTTATGCAGATCATTGGAGTTGATGTTCCACCAGTTCGAGGCCAGAGTGTAGTGCCAATTGTATTCATCGTAATCATAATATGCATACCTGTCTTTTGGCCCGGTGGGCAAACCTACTTCCATAATAAGTACGGAACCCCGGTTAGGATGTCGCCAATATTTTGTACTGATGCCCAGTTGTATATTTCCAAAATTAAAATCGTCGGTTGCACCCGGATTATTAATCAAAAATGGTACACTAACCCTGATAGATAAAATATGGTTTAACGCAATATCGGCATAGAGATCATATGCTCCCGAAGCTGTATTTTGGGGGATTGTATCATTCAAAAACGAATGTTGGAACCCAACGCCTAGTTTGGTGCTGTAATCGGGAAATGAAGGCATTAAAAAGTTTTGTGAAAAAACCTGTAGAGAAAAGCCAAGCAAGAAAATTAATGCAAGTTTCTTTTGCATGATTTTTAATATGTTGCAAGGGTCAATAGATAAATCCGAAAGCCTTATCCGGAATGAGTTTCACTTTTTATGAGGGAAGAACTTTCTATTAAAAACCAAAGATACAAAATTTAAGCATGTTTGTCAAGTTGTAAGGATGTTAATTTCAACTGATAAATAAAAGGATGGTAGCTTGTAACAGTTAGGGACTAATAATATTTAAAGCTCTTCTTGGCAGGTGAAATAAAAAACCCCGAAATTAATCGGGGTTGAAGTTCGTGGGCCCACCTGGACTCGAACCAGGGACCACTTGATTATGAGTCAAGTGCTCTAACCAACTGAGCTATAGGCCCTAAAAAGTGAAGATATATTCACCTTTTTTTGAAAAGGGCTGCAAAAATAAAATATTGCCCGTGAATTACCAAGAAATATTTTCTGATATTTTTGCAGAACATACCATTAGCAGACACAGTACATGAAAACTTATCCTGAAATTAATAACCTGATTTTGGATTTTGGTGGGGTGATTTACGAGATTAGTCATCAAAAGCAAAAGAACACATTCATGGAATTTGGCCTGGATAATTTCGAATACTTGTATTCAAAGGCTATACAAAACCCCTTGTTCGAAATATTTGAAATAGGAGGTATTTCTGATGATGAATTCAGAAAAGAGCTTGCAAGCATGCTTCCCGGGAGTCTTTCAGTTCTGGATATAGACCGGGCATGGAACAGTATACTTGTGGGATATTATACAGAAATGGTTTCCTTTTTAGAGCAACTCTCCAAAAAATACAAACTCTTCCTGCTTAGCAATACCAACTCCATTCACTATGATATTTACATACCTGAATTCAGAGAAGCTTTTGGTTATGAATTTAAAGAATTGTTTGAAAAGACATATTGGTCTTTTAAAGTGGGCCTGAGGAAACCGGGCAGTAAAATTTTCAGACATGTTATCGAGGATTCCGGACTAAATCCGGATGCTTGTCTTTTTGTTGATGATAGCATTCAAAATACTCAGGCTGCCATAAAATGCGGTATAAAATCCGTTTGCTTGCAACCCGGACAAAAACTATCCGATTTATTTAACGAAGATATAATGCTAACTTTATAGCGAATATGTCAATTGAATTTCGGTCAAGACCAGGTTCATAACATCGTTGGTTTTAGTTATAAGATGAGGCAGAACCTGCATGTTCTCAATGATTGAATCAGGCCGATCCATTTTTCTTATAATCCCTTGTAATTCCGTAATCTTCAACATATCGATGGTGGCCTTCAATTTATGTGCATTTTCGGCAACACCAATCATATCATTATCGATAAAATTATCGTTTAAACCCTTTAAAATTTTTGGTGTAGAGTCTATAAATATAGTTAACATCTTATTGAGATCATCACCATCCCCCACAGCATCAATAAGTTGACCAAGGTCAAATCTTTTCGAATTCAGCATAAATCCTTACAATTCATTGTTCTTTATCATTCTGTAAATTGTCGACTTACCAACATCAAGCTTTTTAGCAACCTTAACAATATTATTATCATATTTTTCGAGATGGGTCCTGATAATTTTACGGGTGTAACCTTTCAGGGTATCCTCCTCATCCATAAGGAAATTACCTTTTTTGCTGCTTGCTGAAAACGAGATTTCCATGTCGTCGATACTGTTGCTGTTCGACATAACTACCGCTAATTCAATAACAGCCTTCAGTTCTCTAACATTTCCAGGAAATGAATAGCTCAGAAGTTTTTCCTGGGCTGGTTCGGTAAAGGTTTTGAACGGTATGTTGTTTTCCTTACAAAACTCATCAGCAAAGAATTTTGCCAATAGCAATATATCGTTTCCACGCTCACGCAAAGGTGGTAGGAAAATAGGTAATCCCAACAATCGATAATAAAGATCCTGTCTGAAATTGCCATTTCGGACCTCTTCTTCCAAATTGAGGTTTGTTGCCACAATCAGGCGTGCTTCCACCTTAATCAGGTTATGGCCTCCTATCCTGGTAAGTTCTTTTTCTTGCAAAACCCTTAGTAGTTTTGCCTGCATATTCTGGTCCATTTCACCTATCTCATCCAAAAAAATTGTCCCTTTACCAGCTTCCTCAAATTTCCCGAATTTCCTTGTGTTGGCTCCTGTAAAGGCTCCCTTTTCGTACCCAAACATTTCGCTCTCGATCAATTCACTTGGAATTGCCGATACGTTGATGGCAATGAAAGGATATTTGCTTCGGGATGAGTTATAATGGATGGCTTTAGCAACAAGTTCTTTGCCAGTGCCGGTTTCGCCAGAGACGGATACAGAAATACTGGTTTGAACAGCCTTTTCGATTAAATTGAAAACGTTTTTAATTTTGTTGCTGTTCCCTTTAATGCTATTTCCAAATTTGTACTTTTTCCCAATTTCAGTTTGAAGTACATCAATTTGTTTTTCCAGTTCAAATTTCTCTTTGATATTCTTCAGCGCATTCCAAATCCGGTCCTTTGTGTCATCGTCTTTCACAAAGTAGTCATACGCACCGTGTTTCAACAGGTTTACTGCTGTAGATACATCTTCCTGGCCGGAAACTATGATGACCGGGATTTCAGGATTATGATCATGTACTTTTTTCAATACTTCCAAACCCGAAATATCCGGTAGGCTGTAATCGAGCGATATGACCGATGGATTTTTATATAGGTTCTTCAGGAATTCCTTCCCGGTTTCATATTTCTCAACAACGTAATCCGGATTAAGGCTTACATGGTATTTTAACATTTCGCCATAAAAGGGGTCGTCCTCTACTATAAAAATGGTAAATGGAGTCATGGTTTAATATTTTTGCCAAATTTAGAAATATTTTTTATATTTCCCAAATTTAGAATTCTTTTTAAGATGAAACATAGTGGTTTGCGGGGATCCGGATCAGTTAAATTTACCCGTTAATTATTCATAAAATGAAAATGATTTTGTTAAAATAATTTTACTATATTTATATTTGCACAATTGACTAACATATGGAGATGTTTAAATATTAAAATTGAATAATAGTAATATCAAATCGTAAAAAATGGAAAAAATTATTGTGAAAAATCCGGTGGTTGAACTGGACGGAGATGAGATGACCCGGGTAATTTGGGAATTGATAAAGCAGAAATTGATTTTCCCCTATCTTGATCTGGATATAAAGTATTACGATCTTGGCATGCAAAAACGGGATGAAACAAATGATCAGATAACCATTGATGCTGCAAATGCCATTTCAAAATATAATGTCGGTATAAAATGCGCTACCATTACCCCTGATGAAAAACGGGTAGAAGAGTTTGACCTGAAGGAAATGTACAGATCACCAAATGGTACCATAAGGAACATTCTGGGTGGAACTGTTTTCAGGGAGCCGATTATGATTACCAACGTTCCGCGTCTTGTCCCGGGATGGACAGGTCCTATTTGTATTGGCCGTCACGCTTTTGGAGATCAATACCGTGCTACTGATTTCCTTGTAAA
>Ga0209475_10003067_pt1 | contig 15864 bp, 10 predicted proteins | sample tdDd471_FD_187128 | JGI IMG/M metagenome (GOLD analysis project Ga0209475, IMG submission 187128) | Marine sediment microbial communities from the Atlantic coast under amendment with organic carbon and nitrate - tdDd47.1 (SPAdes)... | ecosystem: Environmental > Aquatic > Marine > Coastal >... | reverse complement strand
TGCAAGGCGGCGATGTTACTGTCTCCCCAGTTGGCGCGATTTTGCTGCGGCAAAAATTCCATCGCAAAGTGAATTCCCTCAAGATCACGCCCTGCAACCGGGAGGTCGCGCGGTTCTTCGGCACCCGTGGCAATAACCACCGCATCGTAGGAGGACTTGATCTCTTCAAAACCAACATCTTTGCCGATTTCGCAGGAGTAACGGAATTCGATCCCTTCGGCGACCAGCTGGTCGATGCGGCGCTGGACCTTCTCCTTGTGCAGCTTGTAGTGAGGGATGCCGTACATCAAAAGTCCGCCGGCGCGGTCGGTTTTCTCAATAACGGTTACGTTGTGACCGGCACGGTTGAGCTGCTGGGCACAGGCCAGACCGGCGGGGCCGCTGCCGATAATGGCGACGGTCTTGTCGCTGCGACTGGCTGGCGGTTGGGGCACAATCCAGCCTTCCTCGAAGCCTTTGTCGATGATGGAGACTTCGTGCAGCTTGATCGTTATTGCCGGTTCGTTGATGCCGAGGACGCAGGAGGTTTCGCACGGCGCCGGACAGACCCGGCCGGTAAACTCCGGGAAGTTATTGGTCGCGTGCAGGGCCTTCAAGGCCTTTTTCCACTGGCCGCGGTAGACCAGGTCGTTCCACTCCGGAATCAGGTTGCCCAGCGGGCAGCCGGACATACAGAAGGGGACACCACAATCCATGCAGCGGGAGGCCTGGGTCTTGACCTTCTCCTCGCTGGGATAGTTGTAGTGTTCGTCGTGATGTTGCAACCGCGAGTTGACCGGTTGCAAGGTCTTGTCGCGCCGGCCGTGTTTTATAAATCCGCGTGGGTCACCCATGAGCGGCCTCCTTTTCCTTCTCAGCCTCGGTCGCTCGTTCAGTCAACACCCGTCGGTATTCGTGGGGGAAGACGCGAACAAAACGCGGCAGCTGCGTATCCCAGTCGGCAAGAATCTCGGCCGCGTGCGGGGAATCAGTCTGTTCGTAATGCGTGGTAATGATCTGCTTCAGCCATGCTGCATCTTCATCCTCGTGGCCCATCTGCTCGAGGTCGACCATTGCCAGATTGCAGCGTCGGCGGAAACGATTGTCATCGTCGAGAACGTAGGCGAAGCCGCCGGACATGCCGGCAGCAAAATTGCGACCGGTCCGACTCAGGCAGACCATCCGGCCACCGGTCATATATTCGCAGCCGTGATCTCCTGTGCCTTCAACGACAGCAGTGACGCCCGAGTTGCGTACGCAGAAGCGCTCGCCAGCTTTACCGGCAAAGAACACCTCGCCACCAGTGGCTCCGTAGAGGACGGTATTGCCGACAATCGAGTTTTCATGCCAGACGAAGGAGGCCTTGGGGTCAGGGCGGATACTGATCCTGCCACCGGCCATCCCTTTTCCAACATAGTCGTTGGCTTCACCGATCAAGCGCAGGTCAATGCCCGGGGCCAGGAATGCGCCGAAACTCTGTCCGGCGATGCCAGTCAGAGAGATATTAATCGTCCCAGCAGGCAGCCCTTCACGGCCGTGACGCATGGCGATCTGTCCCGAGAGCATGGTGCCGAAGGATCGGTTCGAATTGCGGATTGGCATCTCGATATCGACGGTTTCATTGTGGCCGAGAGCCGCTGCAGCGAGTTCTATCAGCTTGTTGTCCAGCTGTGTCTCGAGGCCGTGGTCCTGGCCTTGAACGCGTCGGATGGCAACTTCGGCACCGACTTCGGGCTTGATCAAAATTTTCGAGTAGTCCAGTCCCTCGTTCTTCCAATGTTTGATCGCAGAGTCCATCTCCAGGTACTGGGTCTGGCCGATCAATTCGTCCAGGGTTCTTACTCCTAACTCAGCCATGATCTCGCGAACTTCTTCGGCAAGAAAGGTGAAGTAGTTGACAACATGCTCGGGCTTGCCGTTGAACTTGGCCCGCAGTTTCTTGTCCTGGGTGGCGACACCGACGGGGCATGTATTGAGGTGACATTTGCGCATCATGATGCAGCCGACGGTAATCAGCGCAACCGTGGCGAAGGCATATTCTTCGGCGCCGAGCATGGCGGCGATGATCACGTCGCGGCCGGTGCGCAGCTGACCGTCGGTCTGCACGATGATGCGGCCGCGCAGGTCATTGAGTACCAGGGTCTGCTGGGTCTCTGCCAGGCCGATCTCCCAGGGGATTCCGGCGTGCTTGATCGAGGAGGTTGGGGAAGCACCAGTGCCGCCGTCGAAACCGGCGATGATGACACGTTCGGCGTGCCCCTTGCTGACCCCCGCAGCGACAGTGCCGACACCGACCTCGCTGACGAGCTTGACAGTGATATCAGCCTTGGGGTTGCAGTTTTTCAGGTCGAAAATCAGCTGGGCAATATCCTCAATCGAATAGATATCATGGTGTGGTGGTGGCGAGATCAGGGTGACCCCTGGCACGCTGTAACGCAGCTCGCCGATGTAGTCACTGACCTTGTGCCCGGGCAGCTGACCGCCTTCGCCCGGCTTCGCCCCTTGGGCGATCTTGATCTGCAACTCATCGGCGTTGACCAGGTAATGCGGAGTGACGCCAAAGCGACCCGAAGCGACCTGTTTGATGGCGCTACGGCGCGAGTCGCCGTTGGCGTCCGGGGTGTAGCGCCGTGGGTCCTCGCCACCTTCGCCGGTGTTCGACTTGCCGCCGAGGCGGTTCATGGCGATGGCCAGGGCCTCATGTGCCTCGGTGGAGATTGAGCCGAGACTCATGGCCCCGGTGCAGAAACGTTTGACAATTGCGCTGCCCGGTTCCACTTCCTCAATGGGGATCGGCGCGTTCTGCTCCTTGAACCTGAAAAGTCCACGCAGTGTGCAGAGTTGTTCGCTCTTGCTATCGACCAGGGTTGAATAACGTTTGAAGTCGTCGCGGCTGCCGGAGCGTACAGCGTGCTGTAACAAGGCGATGACCTCCGGGTTCATCAGGTGCGCTTCGCCTTCCCGGCGCCAGGAGTATTCGGAGCCACGGTCCAGATCGCGGTTGGGGTCAATCTTCTCAGCGTAGGCAGCGTGGTGCCGCAACAGGCTCTCTGTTGCGACTTCTTTCAGCCCGGCGCCACCGATACGACTGGCGGTGCCTGGGAAATATTTGACAGTAAACTCTTCGTTCAGGCCAACAATCTCAAAAATCTGGGCACCGCAGTAACTCTGCAGGGTGCTGATTCCCATCTTGGAGAAGACCTTGAGCAGGCCTTTGCCGATCGCCTTGATGTAATTCTGAGTGTACCGATAAACTATATCGGTCTCTTCGTCAGCCTGGGTGTTGCCGTCCTGGCCTGGAAGCATACCCTGGTGAACCATGTCCTGTAAGGTCTGGAAAGCGAGATAGGGATTGATCGCTGTCGCACCGTAGCCGACCAGCAGGGCAAAGTGGTGAACTTCTCGTGCTTCTCCGGTTTCCATGACGAGGGAACACTGGCTGCGTTTGCCTGTACGAATCAGGTGATGATGGATTGCGGAAAGTGCCAGTAGGGCAGGGATCGGGGCTCTCTCGGTATTGACGCCGCGATCGGACAGAACCAGAATGGTCCGGCCGGCATCGACAGCCGCCTCGGCTTCGACAAACAGCTCCTCAAGTCTCTTCTCCAGGGCCTCGGGACCCTGGTCCGCTGTGAAGAGAGTACTCAGGGTGGTGCCGCGAAAGCCCTGGATATCACTATGGCGCAACTGTTCCAGCACATCGTTGGTGATCACCGGGTGGTCGAGCTCCAGCATCTGGCAGTGTTCAGGGCCCGGCATGAGAATGTTGCGCGCCGGCCCCAGATACTGGGTCAGGCTCATGACGATCTCTTCGCGCAGAGGGTCTATCGGCGGATTGGTGATCTGTGCGAACAGCTGCTTGAAGTACCAGTAGAGAAGCTTGCTGTGCTTCGACAGGATCGCAACAGGGGTGTCGGTACCCATCGAACCGACCGGCTCCTGACCATTGAGAGCCATCGGAGCCATGATCTCCTGCATCTCCTCCAGGGTGTAACCGAAGCTTCTCTGTTTTCCCTGCAGTTTGTTGCGGTTGGGTGCGCGTCTGGTCGCCGGGGCAGGCAGATCATCAAGTCGGATCAGGTAATCACTCACCCAGGAAGTATAGGGATGGGCCGAGGCGAGATCGCCCTTGATCTCGTGATCTTCCTTGAACTCGCCGGCTTCAACATCGACCATAATCATCTTACCGGGAGCCAGGCGCTCCTTGCGCAGAATCTTCTCGGGATCAATGTCCAGGACTCCTGCCTCGGAAGCATAAATGATCTCGTCGTCGCTGGTGACCCAGTAGCGGGCCGGGCGCAAGCCGTTGCGGTCGAGAATTGCGACAACCTGTTTGCCGTCACAAGCCACGATGTTGGCCGGCCCGTCCCATGGCTCCATCATTGTCGCATGGTATTCGAAAAAGCCTTTTACCTCGCGGCGTAGGTGGGCCTTGGAAACCCAGGCCTCGGGAACCATCATCGCCAGCGAGTGAGCCAGGCTTCGACCGGTAACCAACAGCAGTTCGAGGGCGTTATCGAGACAGGCGGTGTCAGAGCTGCCTTCGATAATCACCGGGTCCAGGTCAGAGACACCATCAGCCAGGTCGAGGTGTGCGAACAGGGCGGTCCGGGCCCGCATCCGGTTGATGTTGCCGCGCAGGGTGTTGATCTCGCCGTTGTGGGCAGTGTAGCGGAAAGGCTGAGCCAGATCCCAGGTCGGGAAGGTGTTGGTGCTGTAGCGCTGGTGTACGAAGGCAATCGCGCTGACCAGGCGCTGATCATCGAGTTCAGGGAAGAACGTGTTCAGTTGCTCAGAAAGCAACATTCCCTTGTAAAGGATGGTGCGACTGGAGAGCGAACAGACGTAGAATATCTCATCCCCGGCAAGTTTGCCGTCGCGGATCGCATTTTCGGCGCGTTTTCGCGCCAGGTAGAGCATCAGCTCGAACTTGTCGGTTTCGACTACGCCTCGGCCAACAAAGACCTGCATGACCCGCGGTTCAACGGAACGGGCGTTGCGGCCGATGGTGCTGCTGTCGGTTTTGATCTCGCGCCAGCCGAGAAGGGTACAACCAACGCCGGCCAGTTCACGATCCAGGACCGCGATGCACGCTTCACGGCTGGTGCTGTTTTGGGGCAGAAACACAATGCCGGCGCCGAACTCACCCGACTTCGGAAGCTCAAAGTCACAAACTTCGCGGTAGTAGGCATCTGGGATCTGGATCATCAATCCAGCACCATCGCCATCTAATGGGTCGGCACCCACAGCACCGCGATGAGTCAGGTTGCAGAGAATTTCAATGCCACGTTTGACGATACTGTGACTTTTTTTCCCTTTGATGTTGGCGATAAAGCCGACACCGCAATTATCGTGTTCGTTGGTTGGGTCGTAGAGGCCCTGAGCGGGCGGCATACCGATATGAGTTGTCATTGTCGTTCCTTACTATCGAAAATAAATATGTACGGCTTTTTGCGCCATGCGCAAAGGCACATGGATAGAGTCCTCGACAAGAAGAGACCCCTGTTGAACCCACAGTTTGGCGAAGATGCCCATGCGACGGGCGTCGAGGAATTGCTCAGCAACAATCATTCAGGAGTGTCTTCGGGCTCGGTCCGGGTTTGCAGTGCCTCTGCTCCGAACAGAGGCTGTAATTTACTGTTTATGCTTTTCAAATGCAAGTCCTGTTGTGGGAACGGGATGGTGATGCCCACCTCGCGGAAGAGACGGTCGATAATCATTGCCACACCGGTGCGTATCCGCATGCGGTCATCGATACTTTGAACCCAGAAGCGCAGCTTGAAATCTATGGAGCTGTTGCCGAAGCCTTCAAAGACGGTGTCTGGTCCCGGGTGTTCGAGGACATCAGGATGCTCCCTGGCGGCCCTGTTGAGGATTCCAAGAACTTGCTCCAGGGAGCTGCCATAAGAGACACCTACAGGCAGGACCACACGCACCATCTTGGTGGTGTAGGTCCAATTGGTGACTTTCTGTGCGACCAGGTCGGCGTTCGGCACGATGATTTCAGAATGGTCGAAGGTTTCGAAGATTGTCGAACGCAGGCCGATTCTCTTGATTGTCCCCCAGTTCTGGTCGATGTTGATTGTATCTCCAACTTTCACCGGTCTCTCGAAGAGCAGAATGAGGCCGCTTACGAAATTGTTGACGATATTCTGCAAGCCGAAGCCGATCCCGACGCCGAGCGCTCCGGCCATGATTGTGAATTTCTGCAGATCGATGCCGGCCATACTTATGGCGACCATGAAACCGATAGTGAATAATCCGTAATGGGTCAAGCGTTTAAGAGATTCTTTGACACCGATATCCATTTTTCGTGGTGTCATAATCTGCGATTCGACAAAGGCCTGGATGACCCAGGAGATGAGAGTGGTCAGATAGAGAACGACGACCACCATCACCACCATTTCAACAGAAAAGGTGAATTCACCGAAGCTGTACTCGTAGCTCAAAAATGTTTCATGAGCTTCGGCCAGGTCGTCAAAGATTTGCCAGATGACCAGGAAGTAGAGGCCTGTGTTAACCAGTATTATGACGCGTACCAGATACTGCAGTTTCTGAGTCGCCTCTGCTGCGCCGAGGGTCTGCATGAAACTCCGTTCTTTCACCCACGCTGCAGACATGAAGGCCTGGATTCCACCATTGGTTAAACGCAGAGCCATTTTCAGCAAGATGATGACGATATACGAGCTCAGGGTCGCAACGATCAGGTTGGTGGTCAGGGTAGCAAAACCAAGCGTGGCCATGACCAATCCGATTACAGCTACACAACAGCCTGGATAAATGCCGAACCAGATTTTCTTGGACTCTCGACCTTGTCGGCGTATCAGTAGCCAGCATGCCGTGATTACGGTTAAGCAGAGGAGGACCTGGAACACTTGCATCAAAGGTGTTGGCAGGCCCAAAACTCGAAATGTCTCGGTTACGATAAAGAACGTTGCGATGAAACGGATAACCCTTCTGGTGAGGCGCTCTGGGTAGATTGCATCAAGTAAACGGACCCCGGCAATCACCAACACTATGGCTATCAATAGTAACCAGGAAAGTGGGGCATTACTGTAAGGGCTTCCAATGAAGTCTGTGACGACCAAGGTCATGAACACGGCTCCGGACAAGGGTCGTCGATACAGGAAGGCCCATTCCTCGGTCAAGTCTTCGCTCTGTCTCTTCCGATAAACCAGTAACAGTAAGATGGTGACGATGGTGATAAATTGCAGGACGAGAACCCAGAGGTGACGCTTGAAAAACTCTTCAGGAAGACGAATGTTAGAAGTCAGCCCCTGTGTAAAACTCGTAAAGAGCTTTTGCTTGAACTGGCTGTAATAATCGGCTTCAAATAATGAATAGGCATTGCGTTGGAACGAGTCAAAACGGAGGTTTTCAATGGTTTTGTTGAGCATGCTGAGACGACTTACGGCAAGCTCTCGAGCTGGTGAGTATTTCTGCTGTGCCTTGATCAGTTTGCCGCCAATGTTGGTGATCTTTTGCAGCAGTTCCCTGATGTCACTCAGGGTTCTGGAGAACGTTTCCCGCGGTAGCTTGACATCGGTCTTGCGCAAGGAGTCTTGCCAGCCCTGCCAGTAGGCTTCTTGCTGATTCCACGTGTTACGCAATTCCTCGAGGTTTTTTAAATGGACGTTGATGGCTTCCAGGGGAGCGTTCTGTTGTTCTATGAGGTCGTTATAGTTGATGCGTGCGCTGAGCAGTCGATTGAATTGCCAGGTGCCGGCGTCCTCCCAGGGGCTGTATAGCTCTTCCAGATTTTTCAGACGCTCGACCTTTTCGTCGAGCTTGGCATAGACATCATCGAGTTGCGTAGCTTGTTGAACCTGCGCTTTTGCGTCAGTAATTCTGGCAGCAGTCGCAGTTGCCTTGGGAATGACTTCGTTGAAGCCGGGGAAGGTCTGCTCCGGTTGAACGGTATCTTCTGCAGCTTTGACCGGGGAGGGGGCAACGAGGCAGTTTAGTGTCAGAAATAGAATGACGGCACAAAAAGAAAACTGATTTTTTTTTCTGAAGTTCATAGCCAACGTTTCCTTCTGAAATAGTTAACCATTTCATCTACATAGCACAGCATGAAGCCCCAAATTGCAAAATAGCCTCATCGCCACTCGAGTTCTGGAATGTACTTGAAGTTCATTCCGTAGATGCCAGCTATTCGCACCACCCAATAGGTTAGAGTATCCATTTCGTTCCTGTTTTTTGATCCGTGAAATTATATCGTATTTTAACTGTAATACATCCGAGTAGACACAGTATTTTCAATAGCTTGTCAGGCAGATGTAAAAAGTGCGATATCGTAGTGAAATCTATTCCAGGATAAAAGGAAAATTATCTCGAATACCGTGACCGAATTTTGCCCGGTTGATATGAAAACTTGACTGGTTATTTAAAAAAATCAATCTGTAATTTGGGGATCTATAATTATGCAGGGTCAGCCACTGTGAAGAGAACTGCTCTGAGAAATAAACCGGACCTATGGACATAGCCAAATAGAAAAAGCCCGTGCATGGCTGCACAATTTTTCATCTTGGAGGCTTTTGGCTCAGGCGATCGTGTGCCGGACAATCTCCCCTTCATTGAGGTAAATCACGTCTTCAGCAATGTTGGTGGCCAGGTCGGCGACCCTTTCGAGGTGTCGGGAGACGTCAGGTAACTCAGCGCAGAGTCGACGGTCTCCGGGTTTTGCCTGACATAGTCCTTGAACGCCCGGCAGTTCTGACTGTGTATCGTGTCGACCTCCTCGTCAAGTTCCAAGACCGTGCGGGCCAGATCAGGATCGGTGTTGACCAGGGAGTCGAGTGCCTTTTCCAGCATGTCGATGACCTTCTTGGCCATCAGGTCGAGTTTCAGTGGGCAAAGCATTGTGTTCGAGCCGTACTCAGTGCCTGGTTCGCGATTCGGTTGCGGATAGTGGAAAGTGAACAGATTGATACTGTGTTGATGTGTTTGATTTTATGGCCTGTTGGTAGTATAGGCGACAGGTCAACGAGCTGTCGCCATTTTTGTGGACAGCCCCCAGTCATGAAAAAAACGAACCCCACCTTAAATCTGGCAGGGTTCGTCAAATCTCTAGAGGGCCCTCAAATAAAGAGGCCCCTTTATTTCTTTATCAGTTAAACAATCTCTCCTTTTGGATCAAGTCACAGCCGAGTCCTCAGCAAAGAGTGCTTCATGCAGGTTGACCGTATGGTTTTTAATGCGTCTTAAGGCAACAGCCATGTCGCTGAAGGTCAGGGCTGGCAACGCATTACAGGCTCCAGCTTTCATACGATCGAGATGTGCCTTTCGGACTTGGTCAGCGAGGTCATTAAGCCGTGACGCCTCATCGTAAACCTTGCGTGTACTACTGGTGTCTTCATTGTTGAAGGCGTTGCAGACCAAACTGAAGAAGCTTACCACTTCCTGGTGGTAGCTCATCAGGTCTTTCCAGGCATCCTCACTGAAGTTTAACTCGTGCTTGTCAAGGCGGTTCATATACCCACCGAAAGATCGTGCATAATCGGCAATTGATTCAAGCTCGTCAGCAGCACGGACGTAACTGTAGGCTCGGTCTGATTGAGCTTTGCTGGCACCTCCGGCCTGCATCAGGGTAACTGTAAAGGTTGTGATCTCATGCTGCATTGCGTCGGTTTCTTCTTCAAGTGCTTTGAGCTTGCGATAGAAACGATCCCGACCCTTCAGGTCGCGTTGTACGTAGCTGCCTGAATGGCGCAACGCTTTGAGAACTTTGCCCTGCATTTTTCGCAGTTCCTCGAAAATCATCGGGATACCCATAGGGATGGGCATGGTCCCGGGTGCGCCGAGATATTTGAATGCCCCTTTTGCTGCTCCGGCTTTCTCCGGAATCATCCTGGTCACTAATGCCGCCAACTGGTTGAGGAACGGCAGCATGACAAAGGTTGCTGTCACATTGAAGAAGGTGTGAGCCATAGCAATATGAGCGGCTATATAGGGACGGTTTCCTTCAGCATCAACGAAACTTGAAGCTCCCGGAACGAATTTCTCGACCATATCGACATAGGTTGAAAAGATGGAGACGATGATGACGACACCGAGCACGTTGAACACGGAATGCGCCATTGCCGCACGTCGGGATGCAACACTCCCTCCAATAGCGGCAAACTGCGCCGTGATGGTGGTACCGATATTTTCACCCATGACCAGGGCGACCGCTGTGTAGAGCGGAATAGCGCCGGTGAGGGCGAGAGCGATGGTTATGCCGAGCATCGCTGAGCTGCTCTGGATGACCATGGTCATCACACAGCCGATTGCGACACAACCCAGGATGCTGAGCAATGTTTGGGCATCGAGAGTCAGCATCAGGTTCATGAAGCCTTCGTCACTGCGAAGCGGTTTGAACGCACCACTCATAATCTCCAGCCCGAAAAAGATCATACCCAGGGCGACGAGTACCTTGGCGGTAGCCGAGATCCGGTCATTTTTCGCGAAGAGCATCGGGAAGACGCCAATGGCGATAAGCAGCAGGCCGTATTTGCCGACCTTGACTGCCAGAATCCAGCCCGTGATGGTGGTGCCGATATTGGCTCCGAGAATGACTCCGATCGCCTGGGATAACTGCATGAGCCCGGCATTGGTCAGGCCGACGACCATAACGGTTGTGATCGACGATGATTGGACAAAGGTCGTTACAACCAGGCCGACAATAACTGCCAGAAACCGGTTTGTGGTCACTGATGAGATTGCTTTACGAATCAGGCCGCCCGAGAGTGACTGCAAACTGTCGGAGAGATACTTCATGCCGAGGATAAAAATCCCGAGGCCGCCGATTGCGGTATAGCCCATTTTGAAAGGTTCGATCATTTCATAAATCCTTGAAGATTGTCTTTTCTCAACTCAGATCAAAAGTCCTGATGATTCTCGGATGTTTGACTTTTGTTAGGAGTCTGCCTTTTTCCACATCATGAGTAAATAAAATAATGAGCAATTCGATGAATATTGCCTCCCTCTTATAAAAGGATTCTCAGGTGCGGTGACCTGCTGCTGTCTGCATTGGAATTGCCCTGAAGATTGATGCAAAGAAAAGGTGTCTGCAGCCTGTTTGTCTGGCCATTAAGGATGGCTGATCTACCGATGTCGTGTTGGATTATTTAAAAAAGGACCTGCTGTGTTAATTATGCCGTTACAGGACACTGAATAAAGTCGGAGGAAACAGATACAAAGGCTATTCTTAAGGTTGACATGTGAGGATTTAACGGGCTTGCAGCTTTTGGCGTTTAGGTTTTGCATACGGGCAAATAAACTGCGAGGATAACGGCAAAATTGCGTGGTATAATTCACAATAAGCTATCTATTCGCTTGGCATCTTACGGGATCTGGTCATGTTTTTCGAATCGCCGTTGTTCGGAAATTACGAAATAGACATCCTGGTCAAACTGGTCCTTGCCGCTATTGCCGGCGGCTGGTCGGGCTTGAACGCGAACGGCACGGTCGACCGGCCGGCCTGCGGACCAACCTCCTGGTCTCCGTAGGGGCCTGTGCCATGATGATTATCTCCGAAGCTTTTTACCTCAAGTACGGCATGCTGGACGCCGAGTCCGCGGTCCGTTTCGACCCGTCGCGGGTTGCCGCCCAGATCGTCACCGGGATTGGTTTCCTCGGTGCCGGCGTGATCCTCAAGGAAGGGGTGTCCGTACGCGGTTTGACGACTGCCGCAAGCCTCTGGGTTGTGGCCAGCCTGGGCATGGCCTTTGGTATGGGACACTTCACTCTCGGCACCATTACCACCGCACTGGTTCTGGCCAGCCTGGTTTTCCTCAAGAAGCTCGACCCGTTGATGAGAAAAGACCGTTATCTGACACTGACGGTCACCGCTGAAAAGCGAATGGAGCTCTACGACGAATTGCAGCAGATCTGCGATGAGCAGGGCCTGAAAGTTTCTGACCTCAGCTCAAACGTTGATCTTGTCAATGATGAGATATTCTTTCAGGTGATTATTACCCAGCAGCAGAAACGGGTCGGACGGGAACTGACCCGTGCGATTCTGCAGCTTGGTGGGATCAAGAAAGTCCACTATCACTAGTCGGTCTGATTCAATCTGTTGCCGGCGCCATCTTGGCCTTTACAGCCCCGGATGATTGTAATAGACTGCCACTTCAATCCAATGCAATGGAGGTGTTCTCATGTCAGTCAACAAGGCAATTTTGGTCGGTAACCTAGGCAAAGACCCCGAGCTGCGATACACTCCTTCGGGAACTGCGGTGTGTTCTTTCTCCCTGGCGACCACCGATCGTTTCAAGAACAAGCAGGGGGAGCAGCAGGAACGGACCGAGTGGCACAACATAGTGGTCTGGGCAGGTTTGGCGGAGATCTGCGGCAAATACCTGACCAAGGGGAAACAGGTTTATATCGAGGGGCGTATTCAGAACCGTTCGTACGATGATCGTGATGGCAACAAGCGTTACATCACCGAGATTGTCGCCAACGAGATGCAGATGCTCAGCCGTGCGGGCGACCAGGGCGGTGGCGGTGGCGGCAGCGGTAGCAGTGGTGGCCGACCGACAGAGCCGACTGGAGAGTCTTCGCAGGGCTCCCAGGAAACGCCCTTCAATCCGGATGATGATATCCCCTTCTAGCCAATAATATCAGATTGTTGCGGGCAAGGCCGACAGGCCTTGCCCGTTTTGCATTCTGTGCTTTTCACGTTTGCGCAGCAAGGCAGTTTCTGGTAAGTTTGATGCCATTGATTTTTAACGGGTGGGGAAGGCCATGTCTCTCGAACAACGACGCAATCTGCTCATTGAATTATTGAGTGACTCCGAGGAGGAAGTCCGTACGACTGCGGCTGCTGCGCTTGAACGCCTGGAGTCTTTCCAGGATCTGGCGAAAATTGTCGAAGACCTCACCTCCGACAAGCGTGGCCAACGGGTCAAGGCGATCTTTGCCATGGAATATGTCAAGTCGGCGGATGTCTTTCCGCATCTGATCAACCTGCTCAAGGATCCCGACCCGGATATTCGTGGCGCGGCCATCCAGGTGCTCGGGGCGAAAGCCCATCCGAAGTCACTCAACAATCTGGTCAAACACCTCAAGGATCCTTCTCCCGCGGTTCGTGTCCATACCGCAGAGGCGCTCGGCCATTTTAGTGATGTCCGTCTTGTGCCTTACCTGGTATCCCTGCTCGGAGACGACGATGAACAGCTGGTGATAAGTGCTGCCAGATCTCTCGGTTCGATCGGTTCTCCGGAAAGCGCTGACCCCTTGTCACAGCTGGCCAAAGACCGCCGTGCCACGGTGCGGGTTGCAGCGGTCAAGGCTCTGAGCGAGTTGCCTTTGCAAGGGTAGAAAACCGGTCCGCGGTACGAGGAACGCGGGACGTGGAAATCATAAAAAAAGGCCGGAAGATTTCTCTTCCGGCCTTTTCATTTTTAAACCCAATCTCCGGGTACTGTCTCTGCTATCCAAGATCGAAAAAGTTGGTCACATCGATCCCCTTGGTCTGCGGATCGACCTCGGCGATAATCTTGCGCGGCTGATCGGGGCGCAGATGGATTGTATAAGGATCATCGAGCATGTCGCCGGCCGGATCGTAAATGATCTTGACATCGACCATGCTGGTATCCTTCGGCTCGACCTTGGTGACCAGGCCGATTTCATTGCTGTCGAGGCGGACCAGGCTGCCCACCGGGTAGGGCCCGAGCGACTCGATAAAGTGTGTAACAAAATCCGGGTGCAGCGAAGTGCCGCAGACCTCTTTCAGGCGGGCAATCGCCTTTCTCGGTGTGAAAGGCCTCTGGTAGGAGCGCAGGGTGGTCATGGCGTCATAGGCATCAGCAATTGCCGTCATCTCAACCAGGGGTGAAATTACTTCGCCGGAGACATTACTCGGGTAGCCGGTGCGATCGTAACGCAGGTGGTGACCATGCACGATCTGTATAACTTCGTCAGTGACGCCTTCCATTTCCTTGATGATCTCTGCGCCGTAACCCGGATGTTCCTTGATCTCATCGAATTCGGCGTCGTTCAGTCTTCCGGGCTTGGTGATGATGTTGACATCAACGCGCAGCTTGCCGAGGTCATGCAGCAACCCGCCGAGCCCCAGGATCTTGAGCTGCTCTTCGGTCAGCTGGCAGGCACGACCAATTGCGAGGGCCAGGACCGAGACGTTGACCGAGTGGGTGAAGGTATAGTTGTCATAGTCCTTGAGCATTGACAGGGCCAGCATGGCGTGCGGCTCGGTCATGGTCAGGTGGGCCATGTCCTTGACGACCTTGATGGCATCCTCCGACGAAGGAATTTCGCCCATCCGGACATCCTGGAAGATCTGGTCGACAACCTTCAGGGCCTTGTGATAGACCTTGCGCGGTTGCTGAGCTTCATCTTCGTCATCATCTGTTGCAGCGACCGCACGGATTTTCTTGACTCCTTGTGAGGCCAGTGCATCAGCAAAATCCTGACCTTTATTGCTACCGGAGTGCAACAGGTCCAAAAGTGACTGGATCTCGTTGGCAGAGAGGCCGGCGATGAATTCAAAACCGGCCAGTTCGCGAGATTCCAGCATTTCGACCAGCTCCGTAGCAGCTTGAAACTCCTGCATGATGAGGTGATCCTCGACAAACAGGGTACCTTCGAGCAGCCCCATCTTGATCATCTTCTTGTGCTGAAGCATCGTGAACAGACCGTCCTGCAGGGTCTCCACCTGTTTCGTCGTGGCCGGATGATCAACGGCGTAGAGTCGCAGGCCCTTGACGGCTGCCGTCAGGACCTGAACGAACTTCTTTATCTCATCAACATTCATGTGTTTCCCTTGTCCAGCTGCTTGAGCGCCTGGGCCGCAGCCCTGGCAATCTTCGGGTTGCGGTCATTGGTTGTCCTGTCGAGGACATTCATTGTGCTTTCTTCGGCGATATCTCCGAGTGCGGCTGCCGCAGCAGCACGCAGCTCATCGTTAAGCTGGCGGTGCACCAAACGTTTTTTCTTCAGGATTTTCACAAGTTCCGGAGTGGCCTCAGGGTCACGTATCTCACCAAGGGCGCGGATCGTGTCTTTTTTGAGATCTATTTCGCGCTGGCTCCAGCCTTTTTGTTTCAATAGCGAGAGCAGGGTCGGCACGGCAGCCGCTGCACGCAAGGCGCCCAGGGAAAGGATCGCCTGACGGCGTATCTCCTGATCCTCTGCTGTGGCCGTTTGCAGCAGAATCTTGATCGCACGTTTACCGCCGATTTTGGTCAGGGCCCGGATCGTTTCGCGACGCACACGAATGTCGTCGTGCTGGAGCAAAAGGGTGAGTTCGGCCAGAGAGTCCTGACTGCGGATATCACCCATGATTGTGATGGCGTTACGCACGACATACCATCGATCGTCGTTCAGGTATTCGTGAATGGTCGACAGGGCCGCAGTGCCGCTACGGGACAGAATATCACTCAGAATCTTGCGATTGGGCGCCGATTCTTCACTGCAGAGCATCTGCATGATGCGGTTGGCCACTTTGTCGCCGAGGTAGGCGAGTATCTCAATTAGCAGTGCCCTGGTCTTCTGGTCGGTCTCTTTGTCAAGCGCATAGTCGACCAGGTAATTGGTCATTTCATCGCTCGCCAGTTGGCCCAGGGCGAGCCTGGCATACTGTTTTCGCTCTTCTGAGGATTGTTTCCCCGTTGCTGTCCGGCAGAGCAGCAGGTAAGCGCGCAGAACGAGGGGCCGGCTCTCCTCGAAGATTTGAAAGCGCAGTAGCGGAATCAACTTCTGAAGGGAGTGCTGGAACCTGGCATCGTTTTGCTCCTGCTCCAGTTGTGACAGGAGAGATTCCAGGTCGAGGGCATCGGTCTGCGCCTGCACTTCGTCCACCTCTAACGTCTGCTCGAGAACCGCACCCGGATCAAAATCCGGGTCTTCCGGAAGCTCTTCGATATCTTCCCTGCGGCGCAGGAT